>Ga0136611_10000562_pt1 | contig 24644 bp, 22 predicted proteins | sample AntDrymUQ2232306_2_FD_106645 | JGI IMG/M metagenome (GOLD analysis project Ga0136611, IMG submission 106645) | Polar desert sand microbial communities from Dry Valleys, Antarctica - metaG UQ223 (23.06) | ecosystem: Environmental > Terrestrial > Soil > Desert | place: Antarctica: Dry Valley...
GGTTGCAGCAGTTGCCCGCCGGCGGAGAAGTGGATGTCCACGCTGAAAGCGAGCCCGCGCTTGTGGAAAGACTTCGTGCCCGTCGCGTTTCACGTCGATTACTGGGACGGCCTCGGCTGGCCGGATCGCTTCGCGTCGAAAGCGCACACCGCACGCCAGCGCGCTTATGCGGCGGCGTGGGGGAGCGGGACCGTTTACACGCCGGGCTTCGTGCTCGATGGCCGCGAATGGCAGGACCGTTCGCTCGAGCGCATTCCGAAGCCGGACGGCGCGGCGGGTCTGCTCAGCGCGACGATTCGCGACCGCAAGACCGTCGCGGTGACTTATGCGCCGAGCCGCGCGGGTCGATGGGAAGTGCACGTCGCGGTGCTCGGCTTCGGGATGAATTCGGACGTCAAAGCCGGCGAGAACAGCGGGCGGAAATTGCTGCACGATTTTGTCGTCCTCGCGCACGAGGCGAAAGCGATGGCGCTGGAAGCCGGCTCCGCTCGCGCGGAAATCCTGATGCCGGCGCTGGGCGCGGAAGGCCAGGTAGGCGTGGCAGTTTGGGTTACGGAAGCGGGCAAGCCGCAGCCCGTGCAGGCGGTGGGCGGAAATCTGTGATCGTCTTGACTCTCAATCTGAGTTTCGGCGCGGAGAAATCGGATCCAGCAAAGCCCGATCACAAGCCGTCGGACGGCCCCGGCATTACGAAGAACCCGAATCCGCACGAGCGCGGCGACGCTGCCGCGGGGAAGAATGTTTTTCGCTTCGAGACCTTTGGCAATGAAGGCTTCTGGACGGACGCCGCGCGCCTTCCGAAAGGAATGGCAGAAGCGAAGCTGACTCCAAAGCAAGCGCTGGAAGCGGGGTTGCAGGTCGATATCGAAGCGATCCCGCCACGATGCGCGAGGCGCTGGGCAAAGAGTTGAAGACCGACATGTCCCCGGCGAATGCGCCGATGCTGAATGATCCGATGATCACGGTGCAGCTGGTGGAAGCGAATGCCGTGGCGGGCGTGGTGGCGGTGGATAGCAATGGCGACGGCAAAATCCAGGTCGGTCCCGGCGGTCCCGACAAGGTCGGCATCTCGTGCGCGATCTGCCACACGGTCACCGACAAATCGGTCTTCGAGTTACCCGGCGCGGGCTCGATCGGGAAACGCATCGACGGCCTGGCCGCGACGACGCTCAACGTCGGCAAACTGCTCGCCGTGGGGCGAACTCTCGCGCTTTTTACCCCAACACCCACGCCGGTCTCAGCCCCGCGCCCACCGCTGGCCGCGGCAAGGGCAAGCCGCTGAGCGCCGAGTCCACGGAAGCTGAGTTCGACGCGTTCTTCACCGACCCCGAGCTGTATCCGATCGGCACCTTCGACGAGACGCAGGATGGCAACGGCAACCCGGTCATCAACACCGCGCTCTTCAGGCAGGATCTTGCCGCGCCGTATGGCACTGCGGGTGAGGTCTCAAAGCTCGACGACATCAGCAACGGCTCCCACACGAGCAACCTCGCCCCCACGACGCTCGTCACGCCGGAGGGCCGCGCGTTCCTCAAGATCAAAGCGGGCGCGGCGGGCGAGAAGCTTGCGGATGAATACGAGAAGATCCTCAAGGCGACCGGCGTGACCGGCTATCCCTTTGTGAAGGCCGAGATGCAGGGCAAGCCGGGCGAACTCGCGAACATCGTAGGCCGTGGCGTGGACAACAAAAAGCTGCTCGAATGAACGCCTATCTCGACGCGCTCCCCGCGCCAAAAGGCGCCGCGGTCGAGGCGAAGATCGTCGCGCGCGGACTCAAGATTTTCGAAACGAACTGCACCGCGTGCCACAACTCCGACCAGAGCAAATTCGTCCCGCCGACGCTCGTGGAGCTGAAAAAGATATGGCCCGACTACCAGCCGGAGGTCATTGCGAAAAGACCGCCGCTCAGCCCGATCCAGGACTCGCCGGGCATCTTCGACGACAAGATGATCATCGTGGACGCGAGCGACCGCGGCGAGAACCGCGGCGTTGCGCTGCCGCTGCTGCTCGATCTCGCGCGGCGCACCGTTTTCCTCCACGACGCGTCGGTCACCGGCGGGCTGGAGAAGCTGCTCGATCCGAAACGCGGGCCGTCCGAGCCGCACCCTTTCTACATCGAGGACAAGGCCCAACGCGCGGACGTGATCGGCTTCCTCCGCAGTCTGGATACGGACAAGACAGGCGTCTCGAAATCAGCTTCGGCGAAATGAGACACTCTCATGAGTTGATGGTGAGGGCCGGTTGGAAGTCATCCCTCCCGCCGTGAGTTGATCACTACCCCGCGTCCGTTCCGCCGCGACGTTCGCCGGCGGGACATCTTTGGTTACCTGCCGTCGCAGGACCACAACCGCAACTAACTCAAACTACACGTTACACTACCTATGAAAACACTGATCAAAACCCTCGCCATCGCGATCATCACTCTCGCCTCGGCGAGCACCGGCCTGACCGCCGATGACAAAGAGATGATGAAGGACGGCGTGATGATGAAAGACGGCAAAATGATGGTCATGAAGGAAGGCAAGTCGATGATGATGGCCGACAAGGAAATGATGATGAAGGACGGCACCAAAGTCATGATGGACGGCACCGTGATGATGAAAGACGGCAAGAAGATGAGGATGAAGAATGGCGATATGATGATGATGGACGGCAAGATGATGAAGCACGGCGACAAGAAGGCCGACGACAAGAAGTAGCCCACGAGGTATTCCGCAGTTCCATTGGAGCCGGCACTGTCCGCAGTGCCGGCTCTCTTTTTTGGTGCGGGGGTTCGCCCTCGCGTTGAGGGAGTGCCTCTGTCGGTCGTAGCAGGCGCGTCATCCCGGCACCGACGGAGCGGGGCCCTCCAGGTGAAGACTCACTAAGGCAAACGGCAGGACTTCAGCCCGTGCTTCTCGTGGTAGCGCTGGTGGTATTCTTCCGCCGCGTGGAATGGCCCGGCGAACGCGATCTCTGTCGCGATCGGCTTGTCGTTGGTGAGTTGAAGACGGTCGCGGTAGCGCAGCGCGGCGGTCTCCTGCTCGGGCGTGGTGAAGAAGATCGCCGAGCGGTATTGGCTGCCATCCTCCGAGCCGGTGCGATGCGCGGTCGTGGGCTCGTGGCTTTCCCAGAAGACCTCGAGGAGGTTATCGAAGGTCAAGTGCGCCGGATCGAACTGCACCTCCACGACTTCCGCGTGGCCGGTGCCGTGCGCGCAGACCTTCTCGTAGGTCGGATCTTTTGTCCTCCCGCCGGCGTAGCCGACGCGGGTGTTCGTGACGCCTTTCACCGCGCGGAACTCCGCCTCCACGCCCCAGAAGCAGCCCGCGCCGAAGACCACCGTCTCGCGTGCCGGGCGAGCGCGGTCGGTGAAGGTGAGCGCGGCGGAGTTTAGACAGTAGCGCTTGCCGGCGGGAGCCGGGCCGTCATCGAAGACATGCCCAAGATGGCCGTGACAGCGGCGGCAGAGCACTTCGGTCCGCTCCATGCCGAGCGTGTTGTCCGTTTCGATCGCGATGTTTTCCGCGGCGACGGGCTGCGCGAAGCTCGGCCAGCCAGTCCCGGACTCGAACTTCGCATCGGAGCGGAAGAGCGGCAGCCCGCAGCCGACACACGCGTAAGTTCCGGCTTTCTTGTTATCAAAAAAGACGCCGCAAAAGGCGCGCTCCGTCCCCTTCCCGCGCGAGATGCGGTATTGCTCGTCGGTGAGCTGCGCCTTCCACGCCGCGTCGGATTTCTCGACGCCCGGCACGCGGAGCGCCTCGGTGAGGGCGCCCTCAGCATCGAGCAGGCGGACGGTGACTTCGGCGGGTGCAGGCATGGACGTGGCGGTGGATGTGGCGGTGGATGTGGCGTGTTGTTTCCAGAAAACGGCCGACGCGCCGGCGGCGAGAACGAGCACGAGCAGATTCGGTGTCATAAAACGGGGACGGGACCGACGCAGGCGTTGCACAGCCGAAATAGTTTACGCAGGAAGAGGCTGCCGGGCGTGATTTATTCCGAACTGCGCCCCTGCCGACCGAAACAGCGGAGGTTGCACGGTGGCGCCGTGGGGAGCATTGATCGGAAATGGAACCCGCGCTCGCAATCGATTGGCGTGAGCAGGCGATGCGTGCGGCCCTGGACGCCGAGGCCTCCTACGGTGATGGCTCCGATGCGCTCATGAAATGCATTCGCGCGGGCGCGCCGGAATCCTGCGCCTACAAGATTTCCGTCGATCGCCGGCAGCTCGCGAAGTTTCTCCAGACTCAAACGAGTAATGACCATTCGATGCTGCAGGGCGAAATGTGGCACGGCGAAACCAAGTCCGCCCATCATTACGCCGGTTGGTTCTCTGCGGAATGGGACGGCACCCCGATCGAGATCGCGATGGCGCCGGGCTGCCGGGAAACCCTGTGCCTCGGTCCCGACCGCGCAACTACCCTGCGGCTCGTCGAGGCAGTCGAGCGTTTCTGCGTCCGCCCAGAGGGCCGCAGCCTGCGGTATTCCGAGGGATGGGAAGCAGCACCTGATCTCGATGCGGAAATCGCGATCGTCGGGTGGGAGGACATCGTGTTACCGCCCGACACGGTGCGCGTGCTCCGCGAAACTGCGGAAGGCTTTCTGAAGAATCGCGACGCCTATGCGCGGTTCGGTTTCCCCTGGCGCCGCGGGCTGCTGCTCATCGGTCCGCCGGGCACAGGCAAGACGATGGTTTGCAAGGCGATCGCCGCGAGCCTCCGCGAGCTGCCGTTCCTGTATGTGCGCGACCTGCGCGATCGCGATCAGGACGAGGCGATGCGCGCGATCTTCGAGCGGGCGCGCCAACTCGCGCCGTGCGTGCTCGCGTTCGAGGATATCGACGGTCTCGTGAACGAGCAGAATCGGACGATTTTCCTCAATGAGCTGGACGGCTTCGGGAAAAATGAAGGGCTGCTGATCATCGCGTCGTCGAACCATCCAGGGAAGATCGACGAAGCGCTCCTCAAGCGGCCCTCGCGGTTCGATCGCGTGCTGCATCTCGGCCTGCCCGCAGAAGCCGAGCGCAGACGCTATTGCGACCGGATTCTCGCGCGAGCGGAACTCGAGGCGCATCTCGCGCCGGGCTTCGACCGTGCGGCGCTCGCGGCGGAAGTGGCCCATCGCACCGATGGGTTTACGCCGGCGTATTTGAAAGAAGCGCTGCTCGCCGGAGCGCTCCAGCGCGCCCATGCTGGTGTGACCGTCCTCGACGAGCACTTCTCTCAAGCCGTGCTCGCGCAAATCGATGAGCTCCGCGAGCAAATGCGGCGGCTGAAAGATCCGGAGGCGCTCGCCGCGATGACCGGCGGGGAGACCCGGCTCGGCTTCGGCCCGTAGGACCGCTGCCACTTCGTTGCTACCGCGTCGGCGAGTAGTCGGTGGCCTTCAAGAAGGCCGACTTGACCCCGTCCGGCGTCGTCAGTGAGCCGCCGGCTCTCTCCTCAGACGCAGTCTTCGCTTTCACCCAATCGGCGTCTTCGCGGAACGCCTTGAACGACGCAGCGGCCGCTTGCGCGCTCTGATGTGCGAGAAGATAAATGAGGGTGAGGTCGGCGGCTGGCTGGTCGGGCACTAGGTGGAAATAGAAGAGGTTGGTCATGCCGTGCTTCTCGAAGAGCTTGATCGTGTGGTCGCGGAAACGGGCGTCCAGCGCGGGCAGGTTTTTCGGCGTGGTGGTGTAAGTGCGCAGTTCGAAGACGCGTTCCCCCTTCCCGGCATCCGGCCGGATCGGCGGGGAAAAGTCCGCCGCGGTCATGAAGACCTGCTCCGAGCGGACGACGAGCTTGCCGTCCTTCTCAGATTCCGCCGCCGCCGCCTGCCACGCCGGATCGGCGCTGAAATTCTTCCACGAAACCTCGCGCGCTTCCCGGCTGGGATACACGAGCACATAGGTGAGCTGCCCACTCGGATTCTCGAGCGGCATCCAGTAGCCGAGGCTGTGGATCCCGTGTTTCTGAAAAAGCCCGACGGTATGATCTCGGAACCGCGCGTTCAGCGCGTCGATTTTGCCCGGAGCGGCGTAGTAGGTGCGCATTTCGTAAACGCGCGGTTCGGCGGCGACGGCGCTGAAGATGGGAAGCATAGTGAGGAGGACGAGGAGGGCGGGTTTCATATGGAAGTGGTCAGTGGTCAGTGATGGAATTCTTGCCGGCGCGCGCGTCTACTGAACACTGCCTGCTGACACCTGACTACTTCCGATGCGCACCTCTCACCCTCGCCGCCGCTTTCTCACGAACCTATCGATTTCCGCTGCGGCACTCGGCGTCCCGCGGTGGTTTCTTGCCGCGCAGGAGCCGGCGAAGGTCATCGCTGCAGGCGATAAGCCGGGCATTGCGTTGATCGGCTGCGGCGGGCGCGGGCGGGGCATCGCGAACGAGGCTCGCGCCTTTGCGAACGTCGTCGCGGTGTGCGATGTCGACACCGCGCGTGCGGAGCAGGCTTCGAAGCAATTCGGCGGCGCGAAGATTTTCCGCGATTACCGCGAGCTGCTCGCAGCGCCGGGAATCGACGCGATCCTCAACGGCACCCCCGACCACTGGCACACGGCGATCAACCTCGCGGCGATGCGCGCTGGCAAAGATGTGTATAGCGAGAAGCCGCTGACGCTGACGATTGACGAAGGGCGCCGCGTCGTCGCGGTTTGGAAGGAGACGCAGCGCGTTTTCCAAACCGGCAGCCAGCAGCGGAGCGATGAGAAGTTCCGGCTCGCGTGCGAGCTCGTGCGAAACGGCCGCGTCGGAAAGCTTCAGCACATCATCACGTCGTTGCCAGCCGGCTTGCACGCGGGGCCATTTGCGACCGCGCCGGTCCCGCCGAGCCTCGATTGGGAAGTATGGCAGGGTCAGGCGCCCGCCCGCGAATACGTGCCGCAGCGCTGCCATCAGATGTTCCGCTATTGGCTCGAGTATTCAGGGGGAACGATGACAGACTGGGGTGCGCATCATAATGACATCGCGCTCTGGGGACTTGGTCTCGATCGCAGCGGACCAGTCAGCGTGGCGGGCAAGCAGCTCGTCGAGCCGATCGCCGGAGGCTACTCCGCGCCGAGCGAATACGAGGTCGATTACGAGTATGCGAATGGCGTCACGCATCGCTGCCAAAGCACCACGAGCAACGGATTCGACGGCTCCGTGCGCCGCGCGCCGCGCGAAGGCGAACTACCGCACGGCGTGAAGTTCATCGGCAGCGACGGCTGGATTTTTGTCACGCGCGGCAAGATCGAAGCGAGCAAGCCCGAGCTGCTCAGCGAGCCGCTGACGCAGAAGACGGTCGAACTCGCGGTGAGCAACAATCACATGGGCAATTTCTTCGAATGCATGCGCTCGCGGAAGCAGCCGATCTGTGACGCTGAAATCGGGCATCGCTCCGTCTCCTTGTGTCACCTCGGAGTGATTGCGATCCGCCTTGGGCGCAAGCTGCGATGGGACCCCGAGAAGGAGCATTTCGTCGGCGACGACGAGGCGAATACGCACGTCGCCCGCGCGCAGCGGGAGCCTTACAAAATCACATAGCGCGCCCCGCAATCTCGCTCTCGCTGATCTGCGCCAACCGAAGAAGCGGAAGGGACTAGCGGCGGCCGGCAGACGGGCGAGAGAGCACGCCGAGACGGATGAAGTCTTTGGTTTTGATGGCTGTGGTTCCGTTGAAAATGGTGGGCGGAGCGTGCGAACACGCTGCGAGTGCGCACCGGGGTGTTTGTTCTTTTTTCGAACGGATATAGCCGGGGAACGCTTGGGTGACGGGTTCGGGTATTGCCATTCACGGTGTGAGGTATTACCTCAACGTAATGAATGTGCTCACGTGCAAACTTCCTCACGCGCTCGATGGTCGTCTTGCCGAACTGGCCAAGCGCCGCGGGGTGCCAAAATCCGTCCTCGTGCGCGAGGCGATCGAGGCAAAGATCGCCGAAGATGCGGCGGCCCCGCATCGTCGCCCGGCTAACTTGCTCGAAGCACTCGGCGATAGCGTCGGCTCGATCTCCTCCGGCAAACGCGACCTCGCGAGCAATAAAAAGCACCTTCGCGGTTTCGGCAGATGAAGTGCGTCATCGTCGACACTGGGCCACTCGTCGCCATCCTCGACCGCGACGAACAGCATCATGCGTGGGCCACGCACGAACTTCGGCGGCTTCCCCCAAAAATGGTCTCATGCGAAGCCGTCCTCGCTGAGGTCCACTTCCTCACCCAAGACCTCCCGGAGGCAAAAAACCGCATCGAAAGCTGGCTGGCTGACGGACGCTTGGAACTGCCTTTCACCGTTCGTGACCATCACTCCCTCGTTCATGAGTTGATGGTTCGCTATGCCAGCGTCCCCATGTCCTTCGCTGATGCTTGCCTCGTGCGCATGTCCGAACTCTGGCGCGAAGCCCCGGTCTTCACTCTGGATTCCGACTTCCGCGTCTATCGCCGCAACAAGCGCCAGTCGCTCCCTTTAATTTGCCCTTAGAAGCATGGGAAGTTGGACCGCAGAAATCCGAAGGCGCGAAGCAGAGGCGCGGCGCTCGGAGCGCGAGGCGCGCAAGCGGCATATCGAATTGGAGCGGCGTATCAAAGAACGCGCGAAATTGTCGGCACTGGAGGACGCGCGCCTTGAAGTCGAGGCGCATGAGAATGCGGTGGAGGTTCTGCTTTCGGTTCACAAAGAGCAGAGCGCGCCGATCGATTGGGCGAAATTTGCAGCAGCGCTCCGACCGCACCAGCCGGTGAGATCGGGTCGCCATGAGTTTGCCGCGGTGCTCAGGCACGGCATCGCTGATTTGGAAAATGCAGGCGAGATCGGAAGTGGGGCCGCCGAGCAGGCGCGCGTGCTGGACGAACGAGAATATCAGGCTAGCCGAGAGAGTTACGAAGGTGAACTGGCCGAGTGGGAGCGAATGCGGATGCTCGCGAAGCGTGTGCTGTCAGGTCAGGCGGGCGCTTATTCCGAGGCCATATCAGAATTTTCTTCGCTCGGTGAAATTGCTCACCTCGGCTCTTCCATCCACTTCACGGTGCACAGTCCCAAGCTCGTGGACTGTGTGCTGACGGTGAATGGCCGGGAGACGATTCCGGCAGAGGTAAAAGTGCTGACCACGGCGGGAAAGCTTTCCGTGAAGGCCATGCCCAAGGCGCGCTTTCACGAAATCTATCAGGATTACGTGTGCGGCTGCGTCTTGCGGCTTGCGCGCGAAGTGCTGGCCTTGTTGCCAGTCGACCAGGTTTTGGTTACTGCGTCTGTCAAGGGAGCCGATGCGCGCACCGGTCAGCCCGCTGATGTGCCGGTGCTTTCTGCAGCTATTAGCCGCGAGGCGGTCGACCGCCTGGATTGCGAGAGGCTCGATCCGTCCGACTCGATGGATAACTTCCGTCATCGCGGCGACGTGAAGGCGTCGCGGAAAGGTGGTGAGTTTGTAGCTATCGTGCCTCTCACCGCGGCGGAACTGGCACCGGCTCAGCCTGAGCGGATGGACTTTACCGGCCTGCTAAACAACATCCGCCAGCTTCGCGCGGACATTGGTTCGAAGCTGAAACAAGCGATCCCGCCTTCGGCGGATCACGAAGAAGAAGCCGCTCACACATGACGACCTTTCTCCTGATTCTTTGGCTGATCACCGGCGCGGCGCTCGCGGTATTCTATATACTTAAACAGCGGTCGGATGCGGCTGCCGCGTCCGCAAATCAGCGAGCAGCTGCGGCCCTGCAGGAGGGCGAACTTGCAGTAGGATTGGCGCGTCAGGACGCGCAGGCGGTTATCGCGCGAGCGCACGCCGAATCGGAAGCCGCGGTAGCTTATGCGCAGCAGACCCTCGAACAAAAACTCGCCCAGCTTGCCGCGGAATCCGAGCGCGTTCGCGAACATTACGAAGGAGAAGCGCTGAAGGTGCATGAAGCGGCGACGCAACAACTCGAAGCGGCCCTGGCTGAGCTGGCGCCGTTGCGCGGCTACGCCAACCTGCAGGATGCTGAAAGCGAAGTGCGGAAGACCCTTGCTGAAGCAATCGCGGAGGCGGCCGCTTTGCGACGAGAAGCCCAGATGCTGGTCGCCGAAACCAGAGAAGCGACATCACAAGACCGCGTTGCATCGCAGCAGCGGGCGAAGGACCTTCGTGCACAGGCCGAGGCGCTTCTCGTCCAAGCCAACCGCGACGCCGGTCGAATTGTCGAAGCCGCGGAACGCCGGGCGGAACAAACTGCCGCTGATGCCTACGTTGCCTTGCGCGACAAGCAGGTGCTCGAAGAAGCAATCCCGGCGCTGTGGAATGAGGTCAATGGTTACGGCGACCGCTACGTGATACCCACGCGCAGCGTGCTGGACGATCTCGCGGCGGACTTCGGCCATACGGAAGCCGGCGAAGAGCTGCGCGCCGCCCGTGAGCAGTCACGCCGGTTGGTTGAACTCCAGCAGGCAGCCGCCTGCAACTATAAGGAAGAAGATCGGCGAGATCGCGCCAACCGGTTTGTGATCGATGCCTTCAACGGGCGCGTGGACGCCATTCTCAGCCGCACGAAACACGATAACTACGGAACCTTGGAACGAGAGATTCGCGACGCCTTCAGCGTGGTGAACCTGAATGGGTTGGCTTTCCGCGACGCGCGCATTCTCCCTGCCTATCTCGACGCGCGTCTTGCCGAGCTGAAATGGGCTGTCGTCGTGCAGGAACTGAGGCTCAAGGAACGAGAAGAACAGCGCGCGATTCAGGAGCGAATTCGCGAGGAAGATAAAGCGCGTCGTGAATATGAACGGGCGATGCAAGAGGCTGCGCGGGAGGAAGCCGCAATCAAGCAAGCGATGGACAAAGCGCGCGCGGAAGCCGAGCACGCGAGCGCAGGCGAACGGGCAGAGCTTGAAGCCGAGTTGGCCGAACTCACCCAGCGTCTCGCAGACGCCGAAGCGAAAGGCCAAAGAGCCCTATCGATGGCGGAGCAGACCCGTGCCGGAAACGTCTATGTCATCTCGAACATCGGCTCCTTTGGCGATGGCGTGCTCAAGATCGGCATGCCGCGCCGACTCATTCCCGAAGATCGGATCAAGGAACTCGGGGACGCTTCGGTGCCCTTTGGCTTCGATGTCCACGCGATGATTCGGAGTGACGATGCACCGGCTCTCGAACGCATGCTCCATGCAGCCTTCGACGACGCGCGGATCAACAAGGTGAATTACAGGAAAGAATTCTTCCGCATCCCGCTGGAGCGTCTTCGCAACTTAGCCGCCGAGAAGGGACTGGAAGTCACGTTCACGATGGCGAGCGAGGCACGTGAGTATCGCGAGACAGTAGCTTTGGAAAAAATGACGCCCGAGGAACGGGAGAAATATCACCTCCAAGAAACGCTGAGCAAAGACGTTTCCCCGGAGGCGTTCAGCGAAGTCTCGGAAGAATGAATCTCGAGCATCGTGAGCAAGCGAGGGTCATGGATCGCATTTGGACAGGGGTAACCTGAAACTCGCCCGCATGACGCCTGCGCAGGGAATCGAATCCACGAATGAACCGAACCGCCTTAGCTTTCTCGACCTAGCCGTCCTGGTGCTGTCGGTCTATGTGCTCGGCGCACTGCTGGCGGTGACGGTCCTCACCTTGCCACCGTCGGTGCATCAGTTCATCGATCGGGTCGATTTCATCGTGTGCTTCGTATTCCTCGCTGACTTCGCCGTGCGTTTCCGGCGCGCCCCTTCAAAGCTCGCTTTCATGCGCTGGGGTTGGATCGACTTGCTGGCGAGTGTTCCGGCGGTTGATTTTTTGCGGGCAGGCCGACTGGTTCGAGTAGTCCGCATCGTTCGCGTCCTGCGTGCTTTTCGCTCCTCCCGGCACTTGGCGGCGGTGCTCTATCAACATCGCACCCGCAGTCTGGCGCTCACAGCATTGCTCACGGCATTCGTGCTCATTACGTTTTCCGCCGCAGCTGTGCTGGCACTGGAGGTTGAGGCAGAATCCAATATCCGCACGCCGTTCGACGCGCTTTGGTGGGCAATTTCGACGATGACCACCGTGGGTTACGGGGACAAGTATCCGGTCACAACCGAAGGCAAGGTCGTCGCGATGGTTCTCATGATCGCAGGCGTGGGTTTGTTTGGCGTGCTGACAGGCCTCTTCGCTCGACTCTTCGTTGGCCCGGAATTGAAGCGGGAGGACGCGAACATCGAAGCACTGACGGCCGAGGTGCGGCTCCTTCGCGAGCGGTTTGACGAAGTCCAGCAGCAGCAACATCGCGACTCTCCACCGTAGTAAATGCCAACTTCCTCGCAACCGCCGAAGCGGCGGAGGAGAATAGCGGGAACGGCAGGCGGGCGAGCCGCAGGTGGTCGCGCCAGTCGGCAAGGCCATGCGCAGGTAGTGCGCGAGCGGCGCCGCGGCGAATAGAACTCCGCCGCAAGCGCGCCGAAGGGCAGGGGCTCCGATGTTGGATGTTGAAGCGAGACGGGGCATGCTCCGCTCCGTGTTTCCTCTAACCCGTCCCCTGTTGCCGCTGCTCGCGGCGTTGATCGTGGCTAGCCCCGGAAGCGCGCAGGACCGCGCGATGGTTCCCCTCGATTCGTTGCGCGGCACGCAGTGGCAGTTTGGCGGCGCAATCGGAGAGCGGATTGCGGTGAATGAGCGGGCGTGGCTTTTCCCAGCGCCCGTGGCGAATCCCGGGATACTTGAGATGTTCCGCGTGCGGGATCGTGAGCCGCGGCCAGCGCTGGTGGATTGGGCAGGGGAATTCGCGGGGAAATATCTGATCTCGGCGGTGCAGGCACTTGCGCTGACGCGCAATGCGGAGCTGCGCACGCACGTGGAGCGGTATGTTCGCGAGCTGATCTCCACGCAGGCGGAGGACGGCTATCTCGGGCCTTTCCCGAAAGGCGAGCGGCTGCTCGGGCACTGGGATTTGTGGGGGCATTATCATGTCATCGAAGGGCTGTTGCTGTGGCACGAAGCAACGGGCGATGCGGAGGCGCTTGAGGCGGCGCGCAAGGCCGCGGATCTCGCGTGCCGGATTTACCTCGATGGGTCGCGGCGGGTGGCGGAAGCGGGGTCGCCGGAGATGAATATGTCGTTCATGCACGGGCTCGCGCTGCTGCATCGTGCGACCGGCGAAGCGCGCTATCTCGAGTTCGCGCGAAAGATCGAAAAGGAGTGGGAAGGCGCCGGAGACTACTTGCGCACGGGACTTGCGGGCGTGGAGTTCTTCCAGAGCCCGAAGCCGCGTTGGGAAAGCCTGCACTGCCTGCAAGCGCTGTTTGAAATGTGGCGGATCACCGGGGAGGCGAAGTATCGCCAGGCGTTCGAGCATCACTGGCGCAGCATTTTGCGGCACGATGTGCACAATGCGGGGAGCTTCAGCTCGGGCGAGCAGGCAACGGGTAATCCCTGGGCGCCCGGCGCGATCGAGACGTGTTGCACGATCGCGTGGATGGCCTTGAGCGTCGATATGCTGAAACTCACGGGCGATCCGCTGGTCGCGGATGAGCTGGAGCGCAGCACCTGGAACGGAGCGCTCGGCGCGCAACATCCCAGCGGCCGCTGGTGGACTTACAACACGCCGATGGACGGCGCGCGTGAAGCGTCCGCGCACTCCATCGTGTTCCAGGCGCGCGCGGGCACGCCGGAGCTGAACTGCTGCTCGGTGAATGGCCCGCGCGCACTCGGGATGCTCGGCGACTGGGCGGTGATGCGCGACGCGGGGGGATTGACGGTGAATTGGAGTGGTCCACTCGAGGTGCAGACTGCGACGGCCGATGGAAAGCGCGTCCGACTCCGCTGCGAGACGGACTATCCACGATCGGGGAAGCTGAAGTGGATCGTCGAACCTGATGTTCCTGGAGATTTCATCGTGCGCTTCCGCATCCCTGCGTGGTCGACGCGCACTACGGCGCGGGTGCAGGGGCGCGAGATCCCCACGGCGGCCGGGAAGTATCTTGTCGTGCAACGGCGATGGGAACGCGGGGACACGGTTGAACTCGAACTCGACATGCAGGTGCGCGCTGTGGCGGGCGAGCGGCAGGCGCGCGGGAAAGCCTCGCTTTTCCGGGGCCCGCTCCTGCTCGCGTGGGATCAGCGCTTTCACGATCACGACGAAGCGGCCATCCCGCCTGTCGATCTCACCCGGCTTGCCGAGGTGAAACCGATCGACTCGCCCGCCGGCGCGCTCCGTCCATGGCTGCTCGCCGAAGTCCCCGCGACCGGGGGCGGCGTGCTGAAGCTGTGCGCCTACGCGAACGCCGGCGCAACCGGCACGCGCTATCGCTCGTGGCTCCCTGCACTGCCACGGCCGGTCACGACGGGAGACGAGCAACTTCCGATCGGGCCGGATGGTGTCGCGATTCGCGCCGCGCTTCGCGGCGACGTCGCGCCGCAATTTGGCAAACTCCGCCGCACCGTCGGCGTGCAACCGTCCCCCGGTGCGGACGCGGTGCGGCTGGATGGCCGCGGGCAAATGCTGGTTTACGCGCTGCCGCCGGAATTTGCCCATGAGTTCACCGCCGCGGTCCGGGTGCGCATCCTTTCCTTTCCTCCGCACCAACTCGGGCAGGTCTTCAGCGCATGGTCAGCGTCGAGCGACGATCCTCTCAGGCTCGTCGTGGAAAAGGGAAAGCTGTTCGCGCGTGTGGAAGCGGGCTCCACTTTTTCGACAAAAGGCGTGCCGCTCGAGCTCAACCGCTGGTGTCACGTCGCCGCAGTCAAGAAAGCCGATCAGCTGACGCTCTATGTCGACGGCGAGGCCCAGGAGACGATCACCGTGCCGGCGTTCGTCGGCACCGGATCGAACGACGCCGCCGTGGGCGGCAACCCGCACTTCAACGGCCCGGAATTTCTCCACGCCGATTTCCGGGATCTCGAAGTGCGCGTTCGCGCCGTCAGCGCGGCGGAAATCCGCGTGCTGGCACGCGAGTAAGTGGCAGCAGCGGCGAGAGTCGCGCAAAGGTTTGCCACTCCATCGACGGCCTGCGAGACACGCCCTTATGCGATCTCTCATGAAAAATTCCACGGCGGTGTTCGGATGCGTCTGGCTCTTCGCGACAGCGGGCGCGGGCTTGGCTCAGGAGGCGACTTCGCGGCGGGTGACGACGCCGGGAGCGGCGGGGAGCCAGGTGCTGATCAATCAGATCGAGACGTCGCGTTTTCCCGAGGTGGAGATCTTTGCAACGGTGCTGAAGGATGGCGCGCCGGTGACGGGGCTGACGGCGGCGGACTTCCGGGTGCGCGAAGATGAAGTGGATCAGGAGCCGATCACGGTCGCGCCGAAGCTGACGCCGCTCTCGGTGGTGCTGACGCTCGATACGAGCGGCTCGATGAAGAAGCGGCTCGCGCAGGCGCAGGCGGCTGCGAAGAGCTTTCTCGCGAGCCTGCAGCCGGCGGATCGGGTGCAGGTCATCCGGTTTTCGCGCGACGTGAAGACGCTCTATCCGCTGGGCGCTTCGCGAGCCGACGCGGGAGCGGCGATCGATTCGACCGTGCCGCGCGGCGATACGGCGCTGTGGGACGCGCTTTACGCTTCGCTCGAAGCGGTGCGCGAGGTGCCGGGTCGCAAGGCGATCGCGCTGCTCAGCGACGGCGTGGATGATGACGGAACCGGGCAGCCTCTGAGCAAGCGCACCGCCCGCGATGTGCTCGCTCTCGCGCGGCAGGCGAATGTGCCGATCTACGCGATCGGCATCGGCACGGAGCTGGATGAAGAGGCGCTGCGCAATGTCGCGACGGAAAGCGGCGCGCTCTATCTCGCGGCGACGGAACCGGCAGAGTTGAAGCGGCTTTACGACAACATCGGCCAGCAGCTCGCGGGACAGTATTCGATCCACTACAGCTCCGACCTTCCCGCCGACGGTTCCGAACATCGCGTGCAGCTCAAGGCCGGCTCCGTCACGGGCTCGAAGGCCTACACGCCACAGGGCAAACTCGCCGCCGCGGTGCCCGCGCCCAAGCCGCCAGCGCCCGCGCCTTCCGCCCCCGCCCGCGCGCAAGCCGGACCCGCCGACACGGTGATCTCCAGCAAGGCGCCTAGCACGAAGCTGACTGCGCCGGTGCCGCTGGAGCTGGGCGAGGTGGTGAAGGGCCGGCTCGACGCTTTCGACAAGAGCCAGAAGCGCCACTACTGGGCGGTGGACCTGCCGGCCGGCCAATACAAATTCGTGCTCGAGCTGAAACGGGCGGACGACGCTTCGGGGAATATCGGCGGCGCTTTGCAACTGATCACGCCGGACGATGCGGAGGGCAAATCGCTTGGCAGTATGAATGAAAGCGACGTGCGCCGCCGCCAGATTTTTCGCCTCGATTCCAAGGAGCCGGTGAAAGGCGTGCTGAGCTACGAGAACTCTTTCACGATGTCCGACTACCTGCTCGCCGTCTTTCGGGAGGACGACGCGCTCGAAGGAATCTTCTTCACGAAAGCGCCCGCGCTTACCCCGCTCACCCGGGGCAAACCGACCACCACACCGATGCTGGACGGCGAACGCCCGAACTCGCGCGACGCCTACTACTCAGTCCAGCTCCCGGCCGGCGATTACAAGGTAAGCGTGGAATTCCGTCGCGCCGATGGGGAAAGCGGGAACGTCGGTGGACAGGTCACAACCGTGGGCCCGGAGGGAGACGACCGCGATGTGCGTGTGGTCTTCGTGAACGAAACCGGGATGACGGGAAAAGGGGACGCGAAGCTTTCGCTCGCCGACGACACGAACGTCACCATCCGCGTCCAAGCGAGCTTCACCAAGGAGACGGCGGTGCTGCGCGTGGACGATTGGGCGGACTGAGGGTGCGCCGCAGAAAAGCGGCCCTGATCACTGCTCCGCACGCGGGTCGCGGGAGAGGAGGTTGGCAAGGACTTCGCGCGGGGTGAGCTCGGCGTCGAGGAGGGCGCGGATTTGCTCGATGATCGGGGTGTCGATCCCGAGGCGGCGGGCGCATTCGGCGGCGCTGTAAGTCGTGGGGACTCCCTCGGCGACCATGGACATCGAGGCGCTGATTTCGGCGAGCTTCTCGCCGCGGCCGAGACGCTCGCCGACGCGGCGATTGCGACTGTGCTGCGAGAAGCAGGTGACGATCAGGTCACCGATGCCGCTGAGGCCCTGGAAGGTTTCGGGGCGTCCGCCGAGGGCGGTGCCGAGGCGGATGAGTTCGGCGAGCGCGCGGGTGACGAGGGCGGCTTTAGAGTTGTCCCCGAGGCCGAGGCCGTCGCTCACGCCGGCGGCAATCGCGAAGATGTTCTTGAGGGCGCCACCGAGCTCGATGCCGGCGACATCGCTGCTCGTGTAAGTGCGGAAAAACTTCCCGGTGAGAGCTCCCTGTAGACGCTCCGCGACGGCCGCGTTCGCGCAACCCAGGACGACCGCCGTCGGCATACCGCGCGCGACTTCTTCGGCGTGGCTGGGTCCGGAGAGCACCGCGATGGATTGCTGCGGGAGCGCAGCGGTGAGCACTTCACTCATGCGCAGCCCCGTCCCGCGCTCGACGCCTTTGGTGCACGACAGCAACACGGCATCGGGCTGGAGCGAAACGCTTGCGAGCGCCGCGGCGACTTCACGATTGGCCTTTGACCGCGTTGCCACCAGAACGAGGTCGCACGTTTCCAAATCCCGGAACTCGGTCGTAAAACGGAAGCTCTCGGGCAGCGTCACTCCCGGAAGGTAGAGCGCGTTCTCGCGCGTGGTCGCGAGCGCGTGCACGTGCTCCGCCTCGTGGCCGCTCCACTTTTTCGACAAAAGGCGTGCCGCTCGAGCTCAACCGCTGGTGTCACGTCGCCGCAGTCAAGAAAGCCGATAAGCTGACGCTCTATATCGACGGCGAGGCCCAGGAGACGATCACCGTGCCGGCGTTCGTCGGCACCGGATCAAACGACGCCGCCGTGGGCGGCAACCCGCACTTCACCGGCCCGGAATTTCTCCACGCCGATTTCCGGGATCTCGAAGTGCGGGTCCGAGCAGTCGACGCGGCGGAAATTGCCGCACTCGCTCGTGCCGAATGACTCACCGCTCCGCGCGCGGAGCGCGCGAGAGCAGATTAGTCAGGACTTCGCGGGGAGTGCGCTCCCCGTCGAGCAGCGCCCGGATTTCGCGGATGATCGGCGCATCGATGCCCAGCCGATCCGCGCATTCGCAGGCGGCGGCGAAGAGCTTCTTCGCGAGCTTGCAGCCGGTGGCGCGTGCAGGTCATCCGCTTTTCGCGAGACGTGAAGACGCTCTGTCCACTCGGCGCTTCTCAGGTCAAGAGCGCCGTGATCCGGCGATACCCAGAACGCGGCTGGAGCTCGCTTAGTTCGTCGACCGGCGCTTCTTTTCCAGGCTTGGGCCGCTCGGCCCAAGCCTTCTCCCACACAGCTCTCACGGCCCGACGCCGGCTCATCGGGCTTCCCATTTTCTGTTGTTCACCTCTTTCAAAATTTGGATCTACACTGCTTAGTCCGCGACCAGCCAGTTGAGGCGTCCATTCTCCTCTTCGAGCGCGCGCACTTCATAGACTTCCATCCCGCCATACCGCCGCTTCCGCCCGTAATAGGTCTGCTCGCTCACGTGTGCTTCGCGCACCCCGCCTTCACCGTCCCTCCGCACTGCGACTCTCTCAGTATCCCAATAATCTGTTCGTCACCGAATCGACTCTTTCTCATGTGTTTTGCTCCTTGGTAGAGCATAACTACTTTTACGAAATTTCCCCTTTTCCGGGGATAGGTCACCTCCGCCGATGATCGCCAACCACGGGAGACTCAAGCCAATCATCTTCGTTCATATCCCTAAAGCGAGTGGGACAACCATAAGCAAGCTTTTGCGCCGGTGGTTCGAGCCGCGTGAGATATACGAGGTTGGGACGAAAGCGAGGGAGGAAGACGCCACGGAGTTGCGACGCCTTCCGAAGCCCCGCCTCATTCTTGGCCACGCGGCGTTCGGTTTGCACGAAGCACTCCATGAACCCGCAACTTACGTGACCGTGCTTCGCGACCCAGTGTCGCGGCTGATTTCTCATTACCATTACGCGGGCCGCACCCCGATGCATCCCCTGCATCAAAGGATCCGGAACGGCGAACTGACGTTGTGTGATGTTGCTCGCCGCCTGCCAAATCTACAGACGCGGTATATTGGGGGGTTGGTTCAAGGAAACCCGACTGAACAAACGCTGGAACAAGCGAAAGCCAATATCGATCGGCACTTCGGAATCGCCGGGCTGGCAGAGCGCTTCGACGAAACTGTCATGTTACTGCACCGTAAGTTTCATCAGCGGGTGTGGCCGTTCGTGAGCGAGAATGTTTCCCCGCGCTCTCCGAGCTCCCAGATCATGGCAGACGAACTCCGAGAAGTTCGCTCGCAGAACACGCTCGATTACGAGCTCTACGACTTTGTGCGGACCCGGTTCGACCGGGCGGTGAAGGAAGAAGGGTTATTATTCCCGCAAAGCGTGAAAGTCTTGAGGATCGCCAATCGTTTTGCCGACCGCGGACGTCGCACGTTTCTCGCGTGTCGAGCCCTCGCGAAGCTGCGCAGGCCGTCCCGCGCGTCAGGCCGGGAATAAAAGCAGCGGCCATTGCGCTGAAACCAGCCGCGCCGCCTGCTAATGGTGATGCCTCACGACCGGGTGAGGTGAGGAGTAGAGGCCGAGCGGAGGGGGAATCGCGAATCGTGATCGGTGGATGGTGCGAGGAAGCGCTGGCTTTTGACTGAGCACCCCGTCACCCGTCACCGTCGCCCATCAGCTCTCGGCGCGGGGGTCGCGGCCGAGGAGATTCGCGAGGACTTCGCGGGGAGTGCGCTCCCCGTCGAGCAGCGCCCTGATTTCCCGGATGATCGGCGCATCGATGCCCAGCCGATCCGCGCATTCGCAGGCGCTGTAGGTGGTGGGCACGCCCTCGGCGACCATGGCCATCGACGCGGCGACTTGGGCAAGTGTTTCGCCGCGGCCGAGGCGCTCGCCGACCAGCCGGTTGCGGCTGTGCTGCGAAAAACAGGTTACGATCAAATCCCCAATGCCGCTGAGCCCCTGGAAGGTCTCGGGGCGGCCTCCGAGCGCAGCGCCAAGGCGAATCAATTCGGCAAGTGCACGGGTGACGAGCGCGGCTTTCGAGTTGTCGCCGAGGCCGAGGCCATCGCTGACGCCGGCGGCAATTGCGAAGATGTTCTTGAGCGCGCCGCCGAGCTCGATGCCGGCGACATCGCTGCTCGTGTAAGCGCGGAAAAACTTCCCGGTGAACGCTCCCTGCAGACGCTCCGCGACGGCCGCGTTCGCGCAACCAAGGACGACCGCCGTCGGCATACCGCGCGCGACTTCTTCGGCGTGGCTGGGTCCGGAGAGCACCGCGATGGCGTGCTGCGGGAGCGCCGCGGCGAGCACTTCGCTCATGCGCAACCCCGTCCCGCGTTCAACGCCTTTGGTGCACGAGAGCAACACGGCATCGGGCTGGAGCGAAACGCTTGCGAGCGCCCCGGCGACTTCACGAATTGCCTTTGACGGCGTTGCCACGAGAAGGAGATCGCACGTTTCCAGATCCCGGAACTCGGTCGTAAAGCGGAAGCTCTCGGGCAGCGTCACGCCCGGAAGGTAGAGCGCATTCTCTCGTGTCGTCGCGAGCGCGTGCACGTGTTCGGCCTCGTGGCCGCGCAGGGTGATCGGCAGCCCGTTCGCATGCAATTGGAGCGCCAGCGCGGTGCCCCAGCTTCCGGCACCGACGATCCCGACATTGGTGAACGCGCTCATGGATCGAGGGGCGGCGGTGTGGTTTGCGCGTCACTCGACGGCGTGGAGCCGAAGCGGTGCTCGGTGCCCTCGACCAGACGTTTCAAATTGCTCCGGTGCCGGACGACGACGAGCAGGCCGGCGGCAACGGCGAAATAGAAGTGCGCCCAGCCGTGCAGCCAGCCGAGGAAAAGCAGCGCGACCACGATCACCGGGAGTGCGAGCGACGCGATCATCGACGCGAGAGAGACATAGCGCGTGACCTTGAACGCAAGGCCCCAAACCGCGAAAGCGAGCAAGGCGGCGAGTGGCATCATGCCGAAGATCACTCCGAGCGAGGTGGCCACGCCTTTGCCGCCTTTGAATCGGAGCCAGAGCGGAAAATTGTGGCCGAGGATGCACCCGAGCGCGGCGGTGATTCCGGCAAATCCGGCGTCGAAATACTCGATGCGCTCATGGCCGTGGGGGAGCGGGACGTGAATCGGCCAGTGCGTCGCGATCCATTTCGCCGCGACGACTGCGACGACGCCCTTCAGCAAATCCGCGATGAACACCGCGAGACCGGATTTCTTCCCGACCACGCGCCAGACATTCGTCGCGCCGATATTCCCGCTGCCGTGCTGGCGGATGTCGATGCCTTGGGAGCGCGCGACGAGGAGTCCGAATGGCACCGAGCCGAGCAGATAAGCGAGCACGGCAATGGCGGCAATAACGAGGGACACGCGCGCGCACTGCACGAATCGCGGGCAGCGCGCGCAAGCTATTTCCCTAACGAGCGGCTTACCCGCTGCGCGCGCGCTTTGCAGCGAGCACCTGCTCGATCTTTCCGAGGGGCAGAGTGTTCACGACATCCGCCCGCGTGAGCCAGCCTTTGCGTGCGGCGCCGATGCCATTCCACAAATGCTGCAGCCGGTCGGTGTTGTGCGCGTCGGGATTCAGCGCGCACTTCACGCCTTTTTCCTTGGCGAGCGGCCACCAGCGCCAGTCCATGTCGAGGCGCCGCGGGCTGCAATTCAGCTCAATGATCGTTCCCGTTGCGGCGGCGGCTTCGATGACCGCGGGCACATCGACTTTGTAGCCTTCGCGAGTGAGCAGCAGCCGCCCGGTAAGGTGGCCGAGCATGGTCACGTGCGGGTTCGAGATCGCGCGGATGATGCGCGCGGTCATCTCGGCTTCCGAAAGGGTGAAGACGGCGTGGATGCTGGCGACGCAGTAGTCAAGTTGGGCGAGGATCTCGTCGTCGAAATCGAGGGTGCCATCGCGGAGGATATCGACTTCGCTGCCGGCGAAGACGCGGAAGTCGGGGCCGCACGCCTTGTTGAACGCGCGGATCTCCTCGAGTTGCGCGAGGAGGCGCGGCTCGTCGAGGCCGTGCGCCTGGAAGGAGCTTTTCGTGTGATCGGCGATGCCAAGATATTGCAGGCCGAGCTCCTGCGCGGCGTCGGCCATTTCGGCTAAAGTCGCGCGGCCATCGCTCGCCACGGTGTGGCAGTGGAAGGTGCCGCGCAGGTTTTCGAGCTGGATGAGCTCGGGTAAGGTGTGCGCTTCCGCAGCCGCGAATTCGCCGCGGTCCTCGCGCAGCTCGGGCTCCACATAATCGAGGCCGAGAGCGCGGTAGATGTCCGCTTCCTCGCGCACGGCTGGGATCGGCTGCGCCTCGACCTTCGTGGTGCGCTTCCGCTTCCCTTTTCCTTTCGCCGGCTCGTCGGCGGGCGGTGCGAGGCTCGCTGGTGATGGCGCCGGGTCCTTCGACTGCGCTGCGCTCCGCTCAGGATGACTCTCGGGGAGCGCTTCGACGCGATATTCGTTCAACGTCCAGCCGCGCGCGAGGGCGCGCTGCCGCATCACGATGTTGTGCTCTTTCGAGCCGGTGAAGTAGTTCAGCGCGAACGGGAACTCGCTGTCTTTCACGACGCGCAGATCCGCCTGGATCCCGTTCTTCAGCCGCACGCTGGATTTGGTCGCGCCGCGGACGAAAACGCTCTCGACCATCTCGTGGCCGATGAAAAACTCGGAAACAGCTTCCGGCGTTTTCGTCGAGGCGAGGAAATCGAGGTCGCCCACGATCTCCTTCCGCCGCCGGTAGCTGCCGCAAACGCTCACACGGATCACCTCCGGATGCTCGCGCAGGTCCTTGAGCAGTGCTTCCGCGTCGCCTGCAATCGCGCCGAGCAGGAAGCGGCCCGCGTGCTTTTTCCGCGCTTCGATCGCAGCGGTAAAATTCTCCGCGGTCTTTTTCCCAAAGCCGGGCAGCGACGCCACGCGCCCGTCGTTCAGCCCTGCCTCGAGCGCGCTGATGCTCGTGATCCCGAGGCTGTCCCACAGCGCCTTGATCTTCTTCGGGCCCATTCCCTGCAGCTCGAACAGCTCGAAGATCTCCGCCGGGAACTCCGCTTTCAGCTTCTCGTAATAGGCGAGCTGTCCGCTCGTGACGAGTTCCTCCAGCTTGTCCGCGATCGCCTTGCCGATCCCTGCGATCTCGCCGAGTCGCTTCTCCTCGACGATTTGCGCGAGGTTGCCAGAGAACGTTTCCACGGCGCGTGCGGCATTCTGATAAGCGCGCACTTTGAAGACGTTCTCGCCCTTCAGCTCAAGTAGCTGGCCAATGTGCTCGAGGATGTCTGCGACGGCTTCTTTGGAAATCTCTGGCATCGATCGGGCGCGAAATCTCCGCTCAGGGCTGCGGAGATGCGACGCCTTTCTTTTGCGCATCGCTGGCAACGCTTGCCGGCTGCGCCTTGGCGCATGCGAGGCCGAGGCCCGACGGCGCCGGGAACGTTCTTGCCCGGGTGCGGTTCGTCCGTATCCTCGGCGGCTTGTCAATCGCCATGAGCACTACGACGGCCAGCCACCCGACCACCTCGACAACTGCCGCAGCGCCATCGGAGCGCGGCCCGAAAATGATTGGCGCGGACATCCTCGTCGCCGCGCTGGAGCGGGAAGGTGTCGACACCATTTTCGCGTATCCTGGCGGCGCTTCGATGGTCATGCACCAGGCGCTCACGCGTTCGAAGAAGATCCGCACGATCCTGCCGCGGCACGAGCAGGGCGGAGTGTTCGCCGCTGAAGGATACGCGCGGGCGACCGGGAAAGCCGGCGTGGTGATGGCGACCTCCGGTCCGGGCGCGACGAATCTCGTGACGGGAATTGCAGACGCGTTCCTCGACTCCACTCCACTCGTCGCGATCACCGGGCAGGTGCCGCAGCACATGATCGGCAAGGGCGCCTTTCAGGAGACGGATGTCTTCGGCGTGACCGCGCAGATCGTGAAGCACAACTACCTCGTCACGGACGTCAACGACCTGGCGCGGATCGTAAAGGAGGCATTTTACATCGCGCAGACGGGCCGGCCCGGGCCGGTGCTCATCGACATCCCGAAGAACATCCAAGGGGAGGAAACGCAACCCATCTTCCCGAGTGAAGTGAAGCTGCGTGGCTACAACCCGGTGGTGCGCTGCAGCGATGCGGAGCTGAATGAGCTCGTGGCGCTGATCGGCATGGCGAAAAGGCCGATGATCTATTGCGGCGGCGGCATCATCTCCGGCAACGCGTCCGCCGAGCTGAAGGAGTTCGCCGAGCGCACGCAGATCCCTGTGGCGACCACGCTGATGGGCATCGGTTGTTTTCCCGAGACGCACGAGCTTTCGCTCAAATGGCTGGGCATGCACGGGACGGTGTATGCGAACAACGCCGTCAACGAAGCTGACCTCCTCCTCGCCATCGGGGTGCGTTTCGATGATCGCGTGACCGGGAAAATCAGCGAGTTCGCGAAGCACGGCACGATCGTGCACATCGAGATCGACAACTCCGAGATCAACAAGAACAAGCCGGTCAAACTGCCGATCCTGAGCGACGTGAAATACGCGCTTGGGCGCGTGAACCAGATGCTCGCGGCGGGCGGTTACAGCGGGAAGTCGAGCACCTCCAGTCTCTACCCGGAGTGGCGCGCGCAGATCGCGGAATGGAAGGCCGAGTTCCCCTTTACCTTTCGCGATACCGAGGACGCCATTCAGCCGCAGTATGCGATCCGGCTGCTCTACGAACTCACGAAAGGCGA
>Ga0136611_10000563_pt1 | contig 24634 bp, 27 predicted proteins | sample AntDrymUQ2232306_2_FD_106645 | JGI IMG/M metagenome (GOLD analysis project Ga0136611, IMG submission 106645) | Polar desert sand microbial communities from Dry Valleys, Antarctica - metaG UQ223 (23.06) | ecosystem: Environmental > Terrestrial > Soil > Desert | place: Antarctica: Dry Valley...
TTGGGCCGCAGCGCAATTGCCGCTGCCTGCTCAATTACGCGATTCAACATCATCCCAGCTATGGCTGGTGTGCATTGAATTCTTCTCAGAAAATGCAAAGTCATAACTTGTTAGTGACTAAGGCGCCTCCGGAAGATGTGCCATGCTACATCCTGGCCCGACCCCCAAACATTGCTAATGGTTTGCTGCTTGGACGTGAGCACATTTCCCGTCGCAACGGCACTTTCGGTCGCCCAAAAATGGTCGAAAAGTCGAAGGTTGCTCCGATCTTCGAAGTTTCCGCCGCCCTTTCCGACGTAAAAGACCCGGCCTGGATTTGTTCTGAGGTCCACGAGACCGTATACATAGATGCCTAGTTCATCTTTGATCCGTCCGTCGAAATTTCGAAGCCTGTTGACCATGGTTGTCCTCCAGGTAGGAGTCTAGTGGGTCAGGGGCTCGCCGCAATAGCAAGAAAAAGAGACAAACCAGCACGAGTGTCCGCTTGGGGTCCACTATCGCGTCGGTCACGCTTCTTCATGGAATGGCGACTCCCAGTTTTTAAGAGTCACATAGGGAACATCAGGGTGGATTTTTTGTGCCGATAAAACGGTCTTTTGCTGAACACGTCAGAAAAGCCAAATTCATCCCGTTTTGTTGGTTACAAGGGTCAATAAATTGATCCCGCAAACAACGAAAAAGTCAAGGTATACGTCCAGGACATGGACTATTCGGCCACGGGCAAGCACAGCCGTTTTCGGCTGGTCATCTTCGGTGGTCGTGCCGACCTTGCCGCCCGAGCTACACCCAAGCCGGCGCACTTTGCCAAAGTCCAGCATGAAGTTCGGACCAAGCCGTTTCAAGCAGGATACAGCGCCCCCAGCACCCGCAAACCAGCAGCCCCGGGTAACGCTGGGCAGATTGCCGGGCCGTCGTCCGAGCATCCGGCGGGCCAGCCAGGCAAAGGCGGCCGCCTCGACCTGCAGCGGCGGCAAGCCGTGCTGCTCCGAGGTGCTGACGTGAAGCTAGGGCAGGCCGGCCCGCAGGCGTTCAAGCAAATGCAGGTTGAAAGCGCCGCCACCGCAGATAATCAGCTCCTTGCTCTATTTTTCATAGCTGCTTACGCCCGCCACACAAGCGCTGGTAGTTAATTCGGTCAATATTTAGGATATCCGCCGGTTGCTCGGCAGCGAACGGGCGCAGCTTGTCCGCCAGCCACGTCAGGCTGAAAAGATCGCGTGCCGGGCTTTTCGGAATCGGCCGGGAAAAGTAGGGCTCGTCCAGCAGGCTGGCCAGCAAATCAGGCAACAGCCGTCCGCTCGCCGCCCACGCGCCGGCCGCGTCGAAGGGCTGGCCGGTTTGTTGCAGGCATCAGGCGTCCATCAGCGCATTGCCCGGTCCGCAGTCGAAGCCCAGCACCGGCAATGTGGAAGCAGCTTGCGGCAGCACGCTGAGATTGGAAATTCCGCCCAGGTTCAGCACCACTACCGTTGCATCGGCACGGCCGAAAACACCCTGGTGAAACGCCGGCACCAGCGGTGCGCCCTGACCGCCGGCGGCGACATCGCGGCTGCGGAAATCGGCCACCACGTCGAGCCCGGTTAGTTCGGCCAGCAGGAATGGGCCGGGCATGGCGTGAGAACGGTGACCGACCGGGCGGTCATCACGGTTGTGCGATACCCGACTGGTGACGATGCGTTATGGACAGGCAATATTGGCGGGCTTGCCGGCATTCCCGTTGGTGCGGTTTGTAGTTACCGGCGGATAGCGGGGTTCAATGACTTGGGCTGGGGGCGCGAGGAATGGCTTCGCAAAAAATGACATTTTTATAAAATAATATTTAACAATTTGACATTGTTAAATATTTCACATATCCTTTCTTCATCACGGCACTAGGAACAGGCATGGCTGAAAACGAAATCTTGGATCTCACCAGCCGTCAGTGGCAGCGTACCCGCGCGGCATTGGCGAGATCTGACCTATCTCTAGCAGCCATGGCCGAACACGCGGCTAACAATCTTCAGTCTGTGCTTCAGCGAAAACTTGCCGACGCGTTTCGAGCGGGCCAACCGCTGCTGATGGTGTTCCAGGCGGTTGATCCGTATTCCGCGGCGATGCGAGCTGCCGTCAGCATGTTTCAAGATCAGCAACTCGCCCAAATTACCCGCGATGCAGTCATGGCAGCGACGACAAAAGACGCTGCAAGCGTCGCGCGGTGCGCAACGGACATGCTTGTCGATGGTTTGATAGACAAGGCTCTTGTGTTTGCCCGGCAAAACGGCTGCTTCGAAGACAGAGGCCGACTTGATGCCTTAAGAAGCGCTTTGGCGCATGAATTTCTCCTTCGCCGGGACAGCTTGGCTGGAGTGATCGAGGCTTCGTTGAATGGACAACGCGTGTGGCGGTACAAGCCTGTAATAAAAGAGCGAATTCCAATGACTGCAGGCGTCTTGGCGAATTTATCAATTGTCCTTCCCAAGGGGCAGAGGAGCGATCATGTTCATCAGGGCTACTAAATCGCTGTCCATCCACGCGACGTGGGATCGCATCCATGTGAGAGGCGACGTGACCCAGGACCTGTGCTTGGCGGCTGATGCGCCATGGCGGAGTTGGCCAGCACGCCCAGCAGTTCGGGCACTGGACCTGCTGAATATCGCGGCCGGAGTCTATGCGGTGGACCGCATCGTAAAACGCGAGTCAGGGGCCGGCAACGAGACCGGCATTCGCTCCTTGAAGTTGTGCTTTGCCGTGCAGGACCTGGTTTTTTGGCAGCGTTTGGCAATCACCGAGGCACTGGAAGAGCTGCTAAGTTTTCTAACCGACGAAAACTGGTCGCTCACCTTCGAACAGGCACCTGCGTCGTCGGCGCCCCACCAAGCACCCCTGAACTTTCCCTTGATGCGAACGCCTCGCCGCATAGCGCTTTACAGCGGCGGCTTGGATTCTGCCGCTGGCCTGGCAAACCGCATCAGGTCAGGTGTGGACGATTACCTGCTGGTGACAGTGGGGCACCACACTAAATTAAGGCGTCTTTGCGCCCAGCAAATTCAGGAGCTCAGTCGCATCACGGCCACTGCGCCTCCACTGCATTTGAATTTGAGCGTGCATTTGAAGGGCGGAGCGGCTAAAAACCGGCTGAGTCAGCAAGAGTGCACCCAGCGCAGCCGCGCCTTTTTGTTCTGCGCGGCGGCCGCTGTTGCGGCGCAAACCTGCCGGATCGAGGACATCGAGATGTTCGAAAATGGCGTTGGAGCGATCAACCTACCAGTGATGACTGGAATGCTGATAGGCGGCCTGGCAACGCGAGGCGCGCATCCGACTTTCCTCAAGCGCATGGGCGAACTCGCTTCCGCCGTGGCGGAAAATCCGGTTCGCTACTCGCTACCTTTTGCGACGCTGACCAAATCAGAAATGCTCGCACCGCTGAAGGCGCATGGCTTGGAGGCGTGGGCGCAGAGTTCCCAGTCTTGCGTGCACACCTCTTTGCGCGAACGCAAGGCAACACATTGTGGACAATGCCCCGGTTGCATAGAACGCCGGCAGGCCTTTGCTGCCGCGGGTATTGCCGAACTGCCTGGCCAATACAGTTTTGATCTGTTCGCGGGAATCAAGCTGGCACCCCGTAGCGCGGACTATCTGCACTGTTACCTGGGCGCCGCCGCTGCTTGGCTGTCCGATGATGCGGCAATCCGCCGCCGCCTCGATTGGCACCTGAGCGGAACGCGCATTCCTTCCGAGCAGCTCGCAGTGATTGCCGACCATCAGTATCGCCACGCCCAAGAGGTCATTGCCACGCTGGGCCGGCTGAGCGCAGATCGGTTGGACAAAGTTTCTTACCCCATCCAATAGGGGTCGCTATCGGCTTGCCCTCAAAGAAATATTTGCATGAACTACCAAAACACGGACCTTTCGGCCCTGGCTGAACGGCTTTTAGCGGCGCGCAAGAGCGCCGGTATCACCCAGGACACGGCCGCTGCCCATCTGGACATGAGCCGCCCGACCTTCATCGCAATTGAAAAGGCAATTCGAAGGCCGCGCCCGGAAGAGCTCGTCAAGCTGGCAGCGCTGTACAAGACTTCGGTGAGCACGCTGCTGCGGCAGGCCACGCAGCCGCCCAAGCTGCTGCCCCATCTGCGTACGGCTTTCAGCGGCGAGGCGCAAGACCAAGATGAGCTGGAAATAGCGATTAACAAGCTCACGAGCTTTGTTGATGACTACCTGTTCCTTGAAAACAAGCTCGACGCCAAGCCTGTGACCAATTTTCCGCCTCGCATCCGCGCGCCCGTGGCTCCCATCGAGCGATTTGCCGAACACTGCGCGCAAGAAGAGCGCTCCCGGCTCAACCTGGGCGCGCACTTGCCGATCTATACGCTGCGCGAGGTCCTGGAAGATGTTGGCGTTCATGTTTTCTTCGATGCGTTGCCATCGAAACTGGCTGGGCTTTATGTCTTTGTGCCCGATTTCGGTTACTGCGTACTCATCAACAGGCTCCATCCGAAGGAGCGCCGCCGCTGGACGATGGCCCATGAGTATGGGCACTTTCTCATGGACCGTGACAAGCCCGGTGTGGACTATCTTCGCCCCATGCAGCGCAAGCCTGAAAACGAGAGGTTTGCCGACGCTTTTGCAGCGGCATTCCTCATGCCGGACGCAGGCGTGCAGCGACGCTTCTACGAGGAAGTCGAGCGAAAGAGCGACTTCAACGTGGGCGATCTTTGCGGGATGGCAGACCACTACGCCGTCTCTCTGATGGCGATGACGCTGCGGCTGGAGTCGCTCGGCCTGGTTGGCCGCGGCACCTGGGACGGCATCAAGGAGTCCGGCGTGGCGGCCAGGGATCTCAAGCGCGAGGCCGGCGTGCAGGACGCGCCTGACGCGGATTCAGTCGATACATTTCCCGATCGGTACAAACTGCTGGCCGTTCAGGCCTGGGCTTCTGAAAAAATCAGCACCGGAACGCTTGCCCGGCTGCTTCGCTGCTCGCTGGTGGAGGCGCGTGAAATCGCCTACCGCTGCGCCGAAGTGCAGATCGATGAAAACGGCATTTCAGAGCGCTTTAGCGTCAACCTGACCGAATCGCTGCTGGCGGCGCGCTGAAGGCATGAGCCACTATATTTTGGATGCCTGTGCGCTGATAAACCTTCATTGTGGCTGGGGCGGCCTGGCAGAACTGCGAACCTTCGGCACGTCATGGAGCATTGGGGATACGGCGTTAAGAGAGGCCCTTTTCGTGCGGGATTTCGATCTCAATGGGGACATCTGCAAGGTGACGCTGGATCCTCAGGCTGTTATTGCCAACGGCAATCTGCATGTTCTTACGCTTGATAACGCGCAGGAACACGCTTCGCTTGTCGAATTCGCACTAGAGCTGGACGATGGCGAGGCGCAGGCCATGTCGCTGGCGTTTCACAGGAAACGGATTTTGGTGACAGACGACCGACCGGCTGCTCGCGTTGCGAGCGGCCCTGTTGGCGTGCTGACGATGGGAACGCCGGAAATACTCACGGCCTGGATCGATTCCAACCCGCAGCAACGGCACCGCTTACCGGCGGTCGTGCGCCGCATGAGTGTCCTTGGGCCCTTTCAGCTCAAGAAAAGCTCTCCCCATTACGGATGGTGGCAAGCGCTTCTGTCTGGCGGAAATGCGGGCTCTGGAGTTTAAACGCGCTCTGCTTGTATCTGGGCCGTGTTAACGACTGGGCTACCTGGAGACTGTCGAAAACGGTCGTTTCCTGAACACATAAGAAAGGCCGGATTTCGCCCGTTTAGTGCCAGACCTTGCGGCATCAGCCAATCTCAGGCTGGCACTTTGCCACTTGTCCAGCATGAAGATCGGACCAACCCATCTCAAGCCGGATAAAGCGCCCCCAGCACCCGCAGCCCGGCAGCCCCGGTCACGCTGGGCAGATTGCCGGGCTGGCGTTCGAGCATTTGGCGCGCCAGCCAGGCAAAGGCCGTTGCCTCGACCTGCAGCGGCGGCAAGCCGTGCTGGTCCGAGGTGCTGACCCGAAGCCAGGGCAGGCCGGCCTGCAGGCGTTCAAGCAAATGCACGTTGTAAGCGCCGCCGCCGCAGACGATCAGTTCCATGCTCTCTTTTCCATAGCTGCTTACGCCCGACACACAAGCGCTGGCGGTGAATTCAGTCAATGTATTTTGAATATCCGCCGCTGGCTCGGCGGCGAACGGCCGCAGCTTGTCGGACAGCCAGGCCCAGCTGAAAAGATCGCGTCCGGTGCTTTTCGGAATCGGCAGGGAAAAGTAGAGCTCGTCCAGCAGGCTGCTCAGCAACGCAGGCAACAGCCGTCCGCTCGCCGCCCACGCGCCGCCTGCGTCGAAGGGCTGGCCGGTGTGTTGCAGGCACCAGGCGTCCATCAGCGCGTTGCCCGGTCCACAGTCGAAGCCCAGCACCGGCAGTGAAGAAGAAGCAGTCGGCAGCACGCTGAGATTGGAAATTCCGCCCAGGTTCAGCACCGCCACCGCCCTATCGGCGCGGCCGAAAACGCCCTGATGAAACGCCGGCACGAGCGGCGCGCCCTGGCCGCCAGCGGCGACATCGCGGCTGCGAAAGTCGGCCACGACGTCGAGCCCGGTGAGCTCGGCCAGCAGCGCCGGGTTGTTGAGCTGCAGCGTGTAGCCGGTGCCGGCCGACGTTCGCTGCGGCTGGTGCCTGACCGTCTGGCCATGCGCGCCGACAGCCAGAACCCGGTCCGTGCCGACGCCGTTCGATGGGTGCAAAAGCGCGGCAACCACCTGCGCGTAAACCCTGGCCAACTGGTTCGCCGCCAGCGCGGCGCGGTGCAATTCGTTGTCGCCAGCTGAATTCAGCGCCAGCAGTTCGGCCCGGAAGCTTTTGGTGAACGGCTCGCTGGCCGCTGCGACGACCCGTGGCTTGCCGCCGGAAAAATCAACCAGCACGCCGTCGGCGCCGTCAAGTGATGTGCCTGACATCAGGCCGATGGTGTGGTCGCGCATGCGGCCATTTTGCCGCAGCGTTGCCAGCGGCCGTGCGGGTTACTCGGCGCGTGTCTGGCCGATGCTGGCCGCGGCCTGCAATTGCGTCCTGACGCCGCTGGCGGCCTGCCTGAAGTGCGGCAGGGCAGCGGCGGGTAGCGGCCCGGCGCCGCCCATCTGCGCCAGCAGCTGCGGGTCTTGCTGTGCGCCATCGACGCGGAACTCGAAATGCAGGTGCGGGCCGGTGGCCCAGCCGGTTGCGCCCACGAGGCCGACCGTCTGGCCCTGGCTGACCGCCTGGCCCTGCTGCACGTTGATTTCGCTCAGGTGCGCATACACCGTTTCCTGGTTGCTGCGATGCCTGACAAAAACCACATTGCCGTAGCCGTTTTGCACGCCGGCGAACTCGACCACGCCGTCGCCGATCGACCGGGCCGGTGTGCCAAGCGGAGCGGCAAAATCGGTGCCATTGTGGGCACGCCAGGTTTGCAGCACCGGATGAAAGCGCATCGCAAAGCCGCTGCTGACACGCGAGAATTCGACCGGCGAGCTGAGGTAGGCGCGCCGCAGGCTGCGGCCATCGAGCGTGTAGTAGCCGCCGGTCTGCTGGCCCGGCGTCTGGAACCACATGGCCTGGAAGATCTTGGCGCCCTTGACGAACTCGGCCGACAGCACGCGGCCGGTGCGCAGCGCCTCGCCGTCGGCTTCGAGCGTTTCATAGACAACGTTGAAATGGTCGCCCTTGCGCAGGCCGTTGCGAAAATCGATGTCGCCCGAGAATATTTCGGCGATCTGCACGCCGACCTCGTCGGGAATGCCGGATTCCTCGGTCGCTGCGAACAGCGATGTCCGCACGGTGGCGCTGGCCAGTCGCGCCGAGCGGCTGTAGGCGGCTGTTTCTATTCGCGAAGTGAAACCGGTGCCGCCCGTGCTGCGTTCGATCACCAGGCGCTTGAACACCGCGTCGTCGTCGGTCGGCCAGCGCATGCTCAGCTTGAGCAGCTGCTGGCTGTCGCTGGCCTCGGCCATGACGTTTTTGCCCGGCCTGCCTGCAAGCACCAGCTGCGCAATGGCGTCGCTGCGCAAAAACGCGGCCGCCAGCGGGTCGTCGAGGTTCAGGCGACTCAGCAGCGAATTGGCGGTGTCGCTGCCGCGGGTGCTTTCGGTGCGAAACAGCCGAAAACTGAAATCGGCGAGCGAACGGACATGCGACTGGGCGGACAGCGCCGGCAGAGGCTCAATTGCTTCGAGCACCTGGCGGACCGGCAGGTCGGCCGCGTCGGGTGCGAGCGGCGCGACGCCGAAGGCGGTGACGCCGGTTCCCAGCAACAGCACCGACAGGCCGGCACCAACGCGTTTGGGATGGCGGCGCAGGCTGCCGGTCACGGCGGACAGTATGCGGGTGAAGGAAAGCAGGCTATGGGTTTCGGCGGGCAGGCGCAAATTGGAAATCCAGCTGAATGCATCGGGCCGCGTTGGCAGGCCGGACCGCGTTAAAAGGGAAGTCGATCACCGCGCCACGCGTCTTGTCTGCGGGCCACCGTCATCAGGCTTGATTCTCGTTGAGTCTTTTTCAATTCTCAACGCCTTGCTTGTTCTCTTTCTCCTCAATCCTTTGGTGGCGCCGGCGCAAACTAAAATTGCCCGGCCGACGTAGGAAACCCGCGAGTATACCTGTCAGTCTGCGACTTGTCACAATAAAAATCCTTATGAATCAAGACTCTGTTACAAATTTTCCGGTGTCTGATGCGGCTCGGATGGCGCTGGCGACGACCCTCAGGGGTTGCGACGAGCTGATTCCGCAAGCCGAATGGCTCAAAAAACTGGTCCGAAGTGAAGCCACCGGTGTGCCGCTGCGTATCAAGCTCGGACTGGATCCGACCGCGCCGGACATTCACCTCGGCCACACGGTGGTGCTCAACAAGCTGCGCCAGTTGCAGGACCTGGGGCATACCGTGATCTTCCTGATCGGCGACTTCACCAGTCTAATCGGCGACCCCTCAGGTCGCAACAGCACGCGTCCATCCCTCAAAGCCGATCAGATCAAGGCCAATGCCGAAACCTACTACCGCCAGGCCAGCCTCGTGCTTGACCCGAGCAAAACCGAAATCCGCTACAACAGCGAGTGGTGCGACCCGCTGGGGGCGCGCGGCATGATCTCGCTGGCGTCGCGGTACAGCGTGGCGCGGATGATGGAGCGCAACGACTTTCACGACCGCTTCAAAGCCGGCCAGTCGATCAGCGTGCATGAATTTTTGTACCCGCTGATGCAGGGCTACGACTCAGTGGCGCTTAAGTCAGACCTGGAACTCGGCGGCACCGACCAGAAGTTCAATCTGCTGATGGGCCGGCACCTGCAGCAAGAATACGGCCAGGAGCCGCAATGCATCCTCACGATGCCGCTGCTCGAAGGCCTGGACGGCGCGGAAAAGATGTCAAAGAGCAAGAACAACTACATCGGCATCGGCGAAGACGCCAACACCATGTTCGCCAAGGTGCTGTCGATCTCGGACGTGCTGATGTGGAAGTGGTACACGCTGCTGTCGTTCAAAAGCGAGGCGGACATCGCGGCGCTGAATGCCGAGGTCGCAGCCGGGCGAAACCCGAAAGACGCCAAAGTCGCGCTGGCCAGGGAAATCACGACGCGCTTTCATTCCGCGCTTGCCGCCGATGCGGCGGAACAGGACTTCATCAACCGCAGCCGGGGCGGCGTGCCGGACGAGATGGCTGAAATGCGGCTTTCCGGCGCACCGCTGGGAATCGGCGCCGTGCTGAAGGCGACCGGGCTTGCCGCATCTGGCGGCGATGCAAGCCGGCTGATCGATGGCGGCGGGGTTCGGGTCGATTCGAGCGTGGTGGCCGACAAAGCTTTGAAGCTGGCGGCCGGCAGCTATGTGGTGCAGGTGGGGAAGCGCAAATTTGTAAGAGTCACGCTGGGCTAGACCGTCAAGCGGCACACGGCGCATTTATGAAAACCACGCTGAACATTCAAGACACTTTGCTTGTAGAAGCCAAAGCGCTTGCTGCCCTGCAGAGGACTACGTTGACGCGTCTCATCGAAGAGGGTTTGCGGATGTGCTTGCGCGCCGCTGAAAGGTTGTCGCCACAGACCGGACGAAAACCCATGCCGGTGTTTTACGGCAAGGGCGGGCTTGCAACAGACCTGAGCGGCTTGAGTACGCGGGAGCTGCTGGATCGGCTCGATGGGCTTGGCGATTCTCCGTCAAAGCCAGAATTTGACGGTTGCCAAGCCAGCCGCTAACAAACTCAGCGCGCCCCGGCCTGCTCCAGCAAGGCCACCATCTCCCGGAAGCCGCGCGATCTGGCCAGCTGCAGCGGCGTGTTGCCCTGCCGGTCGGCCAACTGAAGGTTCGCGCCGGCGTCGATAAGCTGGCGCAAGGTCTGTTGGTGGCGCGGCCCGCCGTCGCCGAGCACGATCGATTCGATCACCGCTGTCCAGTGCAGGTTGTTGACATGGTCGAGCGGCGCCCCTGCCGCGATCAACTGCCTGACGACCCCGTCATGGCCCAGATGCGCGGCGGCGATCAGCGCCGTCCCGTCGTAGCGGCTGGTCACCAGCTTTGCGCTGGCGCCAAGCGACAGCAACACGCGCAAAGTCTCTTCGTCGTCGGCCACAGCGGCGATCGTCACGCAGTCATAGCGGTCCTTGTCGAGCAAGAGCAGGTCGGCGCCGGCCTTGACGAGCGCCCGGATGGCGGCGCCCCGCCTGGCAAATGTCGCCACATGCAAAGGCGTGCGGCCATTGCCATCGCGTGCATCGAGGTCGGCTTTCGCCGGCGCAAGCTGCCCGATTCTGGCGGCGTCGCCCTGGTGCGCCGCGGCATGAAGGCCGCTGTAGCCGGCCACTTCCTGAGCGGTCGGCGCCACCTGGGCCGCGGCCGGGGGAAGCACCGCCGCGGCAATAGCCAAAACCATGGCGGCCAGCGGTTTTCGCGACAAGTCGGGAATTTGCATTTTTTTCATGGCGTTTGCAGTCCTTACTTGAGCTGGTCCTTGACCTTGTCGAGCGCGGTCAGGGCGCATTGCTCGTCCAGGTTGCCGCCCGGCGCGCCGCCGACGCCGACCGCGCCGATGACTTCATTGCCGACCTTGACCGGAACGCCACCGCCGAGCAACAGATAGCCCGGAATATTGACCAGGTTGGCGGCCGCCGGGTTTTTCTGCGCCCCTTCCATCATCGCCAGCGTGGCGTTTTTGGCCGATGCCGAAGTGAATGCCTTTTGTCCGCTGGAACTCAGCGTGTGCGGCCCGGCGTTGTCAGCGCGCTGCACGGCGCGCACGCCTCCGGCGCGGTCAACAACGGTCGCCGCCACCGCATAGCCGCTAGTGGCGCAGGCGGCAACGCTGGCTGCGGCAATCTGATTGGCCAGGTCGAGCGACATGTTTTTTTCGACTCGAACCGATTGGGCGTTGACGCCCGCGGCGGCAAGCGACAGGGCAAGGACGGAAATTTTAAAGACGGTACGCATGGAGTTTTCCCGGGAGGTAATTTGTGGTGGACGCGATTCGATCAACCGCCCAGCAACTTTACAAACGCGGCAGCTGTTCGCCAATCGGTACGGCTACGCGCGCCGCCGCGTAAAACTACGGAGCGTGCAGGCCATCGCCGGCGAATCAGGGATGCGCATCGACCAGCGCCGCATAGTGCCGGATCAGCTGCGCCAGCGACTCGGCCCCGAGCTTGGCAAAAAGGTGCGCGCGGTGCGTTTCCACCGTTCGCGGGGAAAGATCGAGCGCACGGCCGATTTCCTTGTTCGTCAGTCCAGACGTAATCAGCCCGAGCACTTCGCGCTCGCGCTCTGTCAGCTGAGCGAAACGCTCGCGCGACTGCCGGTCGGCCTGGTTGCGCTCGCGAGAGCGGACATGCTGGCGCACCGCGTTTTGCAATGTTTCGAGCAGCTGTTCATCGTTTACCGGCTTTTCCAGAAATTCCGCCGCGCCCGACTTGAAGGCGCGCCGGCACATCGCCACCGTGCCGTGTCCGGTCAGCATGATCACGGGCTGATCGACACCCTGCGCGACCAGCGTGTCGAGCACGGTCAAGCCGCTGATGCCGGGCATGCGCACGTCCAGCACGATGGCGCCGATCGCCTGCCGGTCAAACCCGTCGAGGAACCCCTGCGGATCGGCCCATTGCCGCACCCGCAGCCCGACCGTGCCGATCAGCAACGCCAGCGCCTGCCGGACCGCGTCATCGTCGTCGATCAGATGAATCAGGGGCGACAAGGTGGCCGTGCTCATGGTTGAACTTCTTGCGATGTCTTCGCAAGCGGCAGCGCCAGCGCAAGCGTGACGCCGCGCGGTTCATGGTGCGAAGCGCTCAAACTGCCGCCCATGCTGCCAGCGAGCGTCTCGCACAGGCTCAAGCCGAGCCCCAGTCCCAGCCCCTTGCTCCGCGTGGTGAAAAACGGCTCGAAGATGCGCGGCAGGAGATCGGCGGCAATACCGGGCCCGTTGTCGCTGATCCGGATGACGCCGGTATCGCCCTTGTCCGCAGTGCCCAGCCCTATCCAGATGCGGCGCTCGCCTTCGGGCGCCTGCTCCAGCGCCTGCAATGCATTCATCAGCAGGTTATGCATGATTTGTTCAAGCCCGACCGGGTCGGCCAGCACGGCGCTCGGTGCGTATTGCGAGTCAACCTGCGCAGTGACGCCGCGGCGCTTGAATTCGGGCTCCAGCAAATACAGCGCATTGCCGACCGCCTCCTGCGGGTTGACCGGCCGCAGCTGCGCCGGCAGGTCCGGCCGCTCCACGGCGCGGCGCAGGCGGCCCAGCACATCCGACGCACGGCGCGCCTGTTGCGCCGCCTGCGCCATGGCGCCGCGCGCGGTGGCGAGTTCCGGTGGCTCTTCCGCCAGCAAACGCGCCGCGGCCTGAGTGTTGGCCAGCAGCGCGGTCAGCGGCTGGTTCAGCTCATGCGCCATGCCGGCAGCCAGTTCGCCGAGCGTGTTCAAGCGCGCGACCTGCCCGAGGCGCAGCAGTTCTTCGGCGCGCCGCCGTTCGGTGCGCTGGCGCACCAAGGTCAGGCCGGCGGTCAGCAGCGCGGCCACCAGCGCGCTCCAGCCCAGCATCTGGCCCCAGGGCAATTCGCTCCAGCCTGCATCACGCAGCGCGACCACCTCGAAAGGCTGGCTTTCGCTGGCCAGAGGCTTGCGAAACTCAAAGCGCCAGCCGCCTTCGTGCATGCGGCCGGGCTGCAGCACGAAGCTCTGGCTGTCATGCGCCAGCATCAAACGCACCGGGCTGGTTTCACACAGCCCAGCGCCGCGACCGCGAACCACAAAAAGATCGCGGCGGCGTGATGTTTAGAGGGCCGGGGCATGGAGCATTTTTGCATGGCGATGCGCCAGCGCCCACCCAGCGCCGGCCTGTGCGGGCAACATCGAGTTCCACCCCGCCGCATGTGCCTGAGTAAACTGCATTGTTTTTGGGGGCTCCTCATGAAATGCATTCTTCGCAAGGTTTTGGTCGGCGCATTGATCGCGGCAGGCATGGCCGGCTTCGCTCGTGCCGATGAAATCAAGGTGCTTAGCGCCGGCGCGATCGAACCCGGCTTGAAGTCTGCCGCCGCAGCGTTCGAGCGCCAGACCGGGCATGTCACGAACATCACGTTCCACACCGCGCCTGAATTGCGCAAGCGTATGCAAGCCAGTCCGGCGTTCGATGTGGTGATCGCTCCGCCGGCGGTGATCGATGAGTTCGCCGGTGCCGGTCAGCTTGACGCGGCACGCGCGGCCGTCGGCCGCGTGGGCATGGGCGTGGCGGTCCGCGATGGCGCGCCCATGCCCGACGTTTCCAGTGCCGAAGCGCTCAAGCGCTCGGTGATCGAAGCCGATTCGCTGGTCTTCAACCGCGCTTCGACCGGGCTGTACCTGGAAGGCCTGCTCAAGAAAATGGACGTTTATTCACAGGTGGAAGGAAAAACCACCCGCTACCCCGACGGCGCGGCGGTCATGGAGCACGTCATCAAGGGCAGCGGCCGCGAGGTCGGTTTCGGCGCGATGACCGAGATTCTTCTCTACCGCGGCAAGGGCCTGAAGCTGGTCGGGCCGGTGCCTGCGGAGGTGCAAAACTACACGTCGTATACCGCGGCGCCCCTGGCTTCAGGCCGGCAGCAGACACTGGCGCGTCATTTCGTGGCTTTTCTTTCCGGCCCGGTCGGCAAGCCGCTGTTCGTCGCGGCGGGCGTGGGCGACTGAATCCGCATTGAGAGCGGTGCTGCAGCGCGTGAGCCGGGCGCAAGTCGTCGTCCGGGGCGCCACCGTCGGCCAGATTGGCGCGGGGCTGCTGGTGCTGCTCTGCGCTGAACGCGGAGACGCGGACGCGCAGGCCGACAAGCTGCTCGCCAAAATCCTGAAATTGCGGATTTTTTCGGACGGGCCGGGCGCCGGGTCGCCCCAAGCCGGGCCAGCCCCCACGGGGGGCAGCGCAGTACACGCAGTGGCAAGCGTGGGGGCCGATAAACCCGGCAAGATGAACCTGAGCGTCGCCGATATCCGGGGCGGTTTGCTGGTCGTCAGCCAGTTCACGCTGGCCGCCGATGTGAGCGGCGGCAACCGGCCCAGCTTCAAGGACGCCGCGCCGCCGGAGGAGGGACGGCGGCTCTACGATTATTTCGTCGCGCGGGCGCGGAGCATGCACCCGCTGGTCCAGACCGGCGAGTTCGGCGCCGACATGCAGCTGCATCTGGTCAACGATGGCCCGGTCACCATTTCCTTGCGCATCGATCCGACCGGGTGACGCGCACCATTTTGCTATTTATTCGATAGCTGGTTACGCTCGCCAGTGCTGCGTAAAAGCCGTTTTTATTCATAAGGATTGTCAAATTGCAGTCCCGCGAGAATCCGCGCTTCCAGCGCTTCCATCGCCTCCGCCTCACCCTCGCCGGTTTCGTGGTCATAACCCTGCGCATGCAGCGCGCCGTGCACCAGCAAATGCGCGTAATGCGCCTGCAGGGTTTTGCGGTTTTCCTCTGCTTCGCGCGCCACCACCGGCGCGCACAGCACCAAATCGGCCGTCACGAAAGGCGCAGGCATGTAGTCGAAGGTCAGCACGTTGGTCGCGTAATCTTTGCCGCGGTAGTCGCGGTTGAGCGTCCGGCCTTCGTCGGCGCCGACGATGCGGACGGTGATTTCGGCATCGCTTTGCAATGCATGGCGCAGCCAGCGGGCGACACTGTGGCGCGGCAAGGCGGCGCGGTGGAGGGTTGCATCCGGGAAGGCGCCGAACTGCAGCGACAGGGCCAGATTTTTAAGATTTTTAAGAGCCATTTCGGCTTTTTGCGCTTGTCCTGCGTGCGGGAGCAGCTACCAAATCCATAGCGGGGCCGGCGTCGTCCCGGTTGCTGGGTTTCTTGTCGTAGGCGTCGACGATGCGCGCCACCAGCGGATGGCGCACTACGTCGGCGCTGGTCAGCCGGGTGATCGCGATGCCCTGGACGCGCCGCAAAACCCGCTCGGCATCGACCAGGCCGCTGAGCTGCGTTCGCGGCAGATCGACCTGGCTCACGTCGCCCGTCACCACCGCCTTGCTGCCGAAGCCGATACGCGTCAAAAACATCTTCATCTGCTCGGGCGTGGTGTTTTGCGCCTCGTCCAGGATCACGAAGGCATGGTTCAGCGTCCGCCCGCGCATGAAAGCCAGCGGCGCGATCTCGATCTGCTGGCGCTCGAAGGCTTTTTGCACCCGCTCATAACCCATCAGCTCATGCAGCGCGTCGTAGAGCGGCCGCAGGTAGGGATCGACTTTCTGCGCCAGGTCACCCGGCAAGAAGCCCAGCCGCTCGCCCGCTTCCACCGCTGGTCGCGTCAGCACGATGCGCTGCACCGTGCTGCGCTCCAGCGCATCGACCGCGCAGGCGACCGCCAGGTAGGTCTTGCCGATGCCAGCCGGGCCGATGCCGAAGGTGATGTCGTGCGTCGCGATATTTTCCAGGTAGGTGCCCTGGTTGGCGGTGCGCGCGCGCAGGTCGGCGCGGCGGGTCGTCAGCGCCATACCGCCCTCGACCGTGTTCAGCGCCATGTCCCCGGCGAGCATCAACTGCACGGTTTCAGGCTCGATTGGCCGCTGCGCGATCTCGTACAAGGCCTGCAGCACTTCAAGCGCCTGTTGCGCCCGCGCCTTGGCACCGTCGATCTTGAACTGCTCGAAACGGTGCGCAATCGCCACCTGCAGGCCCGCCTCGATGGTGCGGATGTGAATATCCATCGGCCCGCACAGATTGGCCATGCGGGTGTTGTTTGGCGGCGTGAAAGTGTGGCGAAGAATCAAGGCGTGTTTTCTCCTGAAAATGGGTAAAACAGGGAGTAAAAACCTGATTGTCTGCCTAAACGGGCGCTGCGACCCGGCTGCTAAGATTTGCCGATGATAGGAAGACTCACCGGCCTGCTGGCCGAAAAAAACCCGCCCGAAATCCTGCTCGATTGCCATGGCGTCGGCTACGAGGTGCTGGTGCCGATGAGCACTTTCTACAACCTGCCGGCGCTGGGTGAAAAACTCAGCCTGTTCACGCATTTCGTCGTCCGCGAGGATGCGCAGTTGCTGTACGGGTTCGGCAGCACCGCCGAGCGCGCCGCGTTCCGCCAACTCGTCAAAATCACAGGCGTCGGCCCGCGCACCGCGCTCAGCGTGCTCAGCGGCATGAGCGTCGCCGACCTGGCGCAGGCCGTGACGCTGCAGGAGGCGGGCCGCATCATCAAGGTGCCCGGCATCGGCAAGAAGACCGCCGAGCGCCTGCTGCTTGAATTGAAGGGCAAGCTGGGGGCCGACATCGGACCTCATGTCAGCGTCGCCAACGAGGCGCAAATCGATATTTTGCAGGCGCTGGTGGCGCTGGGTTACAGCGACCGCGACGCTGCGCTGGCGCTGAAAGCACTGCCGCAGGACGTCGGCGTGAGCGAGGGCATCAAGCTGGCGCTGAAGGCATTGGGAAAGTGAAAGTTTCTCCTGGCGGACTTGATCAATGGATAGCCTTCCGGATATACTTGGAGCATGACTTCCAGCACCCTTTCGATCACCCCATGGGGCAATAGCCACGGCATCCGGCTGAGCCGGGAGTTGATGCTGGCCATGGGCATTACGCCCGACACGCCGCTAGAGGCGCTTGTCGTGGCCAAAGGCCGGCTGGAGTTGCGGGCCAAGCCTTACCGGCTGACGCTGGCTGAAAAGCTGAAGCGCTACGACCCTGCGGTTCATGGCGGGGAACTGATGGCCGATGGCCCTGTGGGCCATGAGTTTGGCGCCGGTCAGTGAACCCGGCGCGTCCGTGGGTGCCCGACCGGCGCGACATCATCTGGATCGACTTCAGCCCGCAGGTGGGCAAGGAAATGCGTGACCGGCACCCGATGCTGGTGCTTTCGCCGCGCGCTTACAACGAGCGCACTTCGCTGGTCATCGGCCTGCCCATGTCGAGCGCTGCTTTCAACGCGACCAACCCCTTCGCCATCGACAACAGCAAGAGCGCCAGCGAGGCCAGCTACATCATCTGCAACCAGCCCAAGAGTTTCGACTGGCGCCGGCGCGGCGCCAGCGCCCATCCGTGGGCCAAGGTGCGCGAAAGCATTTTTGGCCGCGTCTGCGCCGATCTCAACGACATCGTTCAATTGATAAGCTGACTCAAACGGGCAACACTCTGACGGCTTGGTTAAACTAACAGGACTTAGTCTATAGGTCTGCCATGCAAACTGTCAATATCCACGAAGCCAAAACCCATTTGTCACGCCTCGTCGAGCGGGCCTCCAAGGGTGAGTCGTTCATCATCGCCAAGGCCGGCAAGCCGATGGTTCGGGTCATTCCGATCGCGCCCGAGCCGCAGCACAAGCCGCAGCGCCTGGGATTCATGCGAGGCAAAATGCGCATCCCGGATGACTTCGACACGATGTATGCCGACGAGATCGCACGCATGTTCAATGACGGGGAATGACGGGTGCGGCTGCTGCTTGATACGCATCTGCTGATTTGGGCGGTGAGCGACCCAGACCGTTTGTCAGCGAAAGCGGCGGAATTGATGAACGACGAAGCCAACCAACTGTTTTTCAGCGCCGCGAGCATTTGGGAAATAGCCATCAAGGCCAGTTACAAGCGGACAGACTTCATGGTCAATGTCCCCGAACTGCACAGCGAACTGCTGCGCAACGGGTATCAAGAGGTAGCGGTAGTGGCCAGCCATACTTTCGCAGTCGTTCATTTGCCGCACCTGCACAAAGACCCGTTTGACCGCTTATTGCTGGCACAGGCCATGCGCGAGGATTTAACGCTGGTCACGGTCGATGCCATCCTGGCCTGCTACCCCGGCCCGATTTTGACGGTCTAAGAAACCATGACCATCCAGACCGACGACTTCGACATGTCCGACCTGCCGCCGGTGCGGCGGATGCTGTCGGCAGCCCCGGCCTCGCCGCGCGAGGAAGCCATCGAGCGCGCGCTTCGGCCCAAGCTATTCGACGACTATGTCGGCCAGGTCAAGGCGCGCGAGCAGCTCGAAATTTTTATTGGCGCAGCCAAAATGCGCAGCGAGGCGCTCGACCATGTGCTGTTGTTCGGCCCGCCCGGCCTGGGCAAAACGACCCTCAGCCACATCATCGCGCACGAGCTCGGCGTCAACATGCGCTCAACCTCGGGGCCGGTTCTGGAAAAGCCGAAAGACCTGGCGGCGCTGCTCACCAACCTGGAAAAAAACGACGTCCTGTTCATCGATGAAATCCACCGCCTGAGCCCGGTGGTCGAGGAAATTCTCTATCCGGCGCTGGAGGACTACCAGATCGACATCATGATCGGCGAAGGTCCGGCGGCGCGCTCCATCAAGCTCGATCTGCAGCCCTTCACGCTGGTTGGCGCCACGACGCGCGCCGGCATGCTGACGAATCCGCTGCGCGACCGTTTCGGCATCGTGGCGCGGCTCGAGTTTTATAACCCCGAGGAGCTGGCGCGCATTGTCAAACGCAGCGCCGGTCTGCTCAACGCGCCGATGGACGAGGCGGGCGGCTTCGAGATCGCCCGCCGCTCGCGCGGAACGCCGCGCATCGCCAACCGCTTGCTGCGCCGGGTGCGCGACTACGCCGATGTTAAGGGCAGCGGCCAGATCACGCTGGACATCGCCAACCGCGCGCTCGCCATGCTCGACGTCGATCCGCAAGGCTTCGACGTGATGGACAGGAAGCTGCTCGAAGCCGTGATCCACCGTTTCGACGGCGGCCCGGTCGGCCTCGACAACATCGCCGCAAGCATTGGCGAGGAGCCAGGAACGATCGAGGACGTGATCGAGCCGTATTTGATCCAGCAGGGGTTTCTGCAGCGCACGCCGCGCGGACGCATTGCGACGCTGGCGGCTTACCGGCATCTGGGGGTGGTGCCACCGCAGTCCGATGCCGGGCTGTTTACGCCGGGTATTTAAAGTCCTCATGGCTCCATCCGAAAGCCCTCCCGTGAAACGTCGTTGGTTTTGGATAGTGGGAGCGGCGGTCCTCGTTGCCGTGGCCGTAGTTGCCGGCTGGCTGAAATTGCGCGTCCCGACCGTCGATGCGCTGGAAGTGCGCCAGATGCCGCTGGTGCGCACGCTGCAGTTTTCCGCCCGCGTGGCGACCCTGTCGCGCGTCGATATCGGCAGCACCGTGACCGGCCGCGTGGCGCAGGTGCTGGTGGTTGAGGGGGCGCAGGTTCGCAGCGGCGAAGTGTTGATCCGGCTGGAGTCCGATGAGTTGCGTGCCGCCTTGGCGCAGGCCGTGGCCGCCGAGCATCAGGCAGTCGCGCGCATGGCCGGCTTGCGCAGCAGCGGCAGAAGCGCCGCGAAGGCCGGCATGGCGCAGGCCGAGTCGACGCTGAAGGCCGCGCAGGCCGAACTGGCGCGAACCCGCCAACTGGTGGCGCAGGGCTTTGTCAGCGCGTCGCGGCTCGATGAAGTGCAGCGTGCCGTCGATGTCGCTCAGGCGCAGCAGGCTGCCGCCAAGGCGCAGATCCAGGCCAATGCCGACAGCGGAACCGATGTGGTGCAGGCCCAGGCGCAACAGGCACAGGCGCGCGCCGCCAGACAGGCGGCCGAGGCCCGGCTGGTGCAGGCGTCGCTGGCGGCACCGCTGGACGCGCGGGTGCTGTCGCGCCAGGTCGAGCCCGGACAGATCGTGCAGCCGGGCAAGGCTTTGCTGAGCCTGGCGCTGGCCGGCCCGACGCAACTGAGCGCGCAGGTCGATGAGCGCTTTCTGGATCAGCTCAAGCCGGGCCAGTTGGCGACGGTCGTGGCCGATGCCTTTGCCGGGCAGCGTTTTGCCGCGCGGGTGCTGTCGATTGCGCCTGCCGTCGATGCCCAGCGCGGGGCGATCGAGCTCAAATTCGCGCTGGAGCGGCAGCCCCCAGCCTTTTTGCGCGAGGACATGACGCTGTCGGTCGAACTCGAAACGGCCAGGCGCGAGCAGGCGCTGGCACTGCCGCTGGCCGCGCTGCGTACGCAGGCGCCAGAGGGTGTGGCGACGGTGCTGGTCGCCCGCGACGGCCGGGCGCAGCTGCAGACCGTGCGGCTGGGTCTGCGCACGCTGGACGCGGCTGAGGTGCTGCAAGGCCTGAAGGCGGGCGATCTGGTCCTGCTAGGGGGCAACATCGAAGCTGGCGCCAGGATTCGGGTGCGTACTGTTCCCTGGCAGCCGGGCAAGGCCGCCACGCCGGGCGCAACTGGGCCGGATGCCGGATCCGCGCTGACCAACGCCATCGGGCGCTGAGGGCAGACCCCCATGTCCTCCTGGCTCGGCTTCGAACTGCGCGTGGCGCTGCGGTTTCTGCGCGAGGGACGGATGCAAACCCTGCTGATCATCGTCGGCGTGGCGGCCGGCGTGGCCGTCATTGCCTATATCTCGGCGCTGATCAGCGGTCTGCAAAGCAGCACGCTCACCAAGACGCTGGGCGCGCAGGCCCACATCACGGTGCGTGCCCCCGACGACGTGGTGACGCCCGCGGCGCTTGTCACGCCGGGCAGCACGACGCTGACCGAGACACAGCCGCGCGCGCAACGCCTGCGCTCGGTCGCCAACTGGCAGGCTTTGCTGCCGCTGCTCGAAGCCTTGCCCGCCATCGCCGGCGTCTCGCCCATGGTGGCGGGCGCCGGCCTGGCCTTGCGCGGCGAGGCCACGCAGGCCATCGCGCTGACCGGTGTCGAGCTCGATCGCTATGACCGCGTCGTCGGCCTGCGCAGCAAGGTGGTCAGCGGCACGGCGCGCCTGTCACCCGGCGAAGCCATCGTTGGCCGTGAACTGGCCAGCGACTTGGGTGTGCGCGTGGGCGACCGCCTGACGGTGCAGACCGGCAGCGTCACCGAGGCGCTGCGTGTCACCGCGCTGGTCGATCTGGGCGTGAAGGATTTGAACCGCCGCACCGTCATCGTGCCGCTGCGCTCGGCTCAGAGTTTGCTGGCACTGCCGGGCGGCGCCACCAGCCTGGATGTGACCGTCAACGATGTCTGGTCGGCGCAGACGCTGGCGCAGGATTTGCGCCGCCAGTTTCCCTACAAGATCGAAAGCTGGCAGGACAGCAACGCCCAACTGGTGTCCGCGCTGAACGCCCAGTCGGTCAGCACCGCGCTGATACGCGGCGTGGTGCTGGTCGTGGTGGTGCTGGGCATCGCCAGCGTGCTGGTGGTGTCGGTGGTGCAAAAGCGCCGCGAGATCGGCATTTTGCGCGCCATGGGCGCGACCCGAGGGCAGATTTTGCGGCTCTTCCTGGTGCAAGGCGCGGTGGTGGGCGCGCTTGGCTCGGTGCTGGGAATACTGCTGACCATCGGCATGATCGCGCTGTTCATGGTTTTCGTGCGTGGCTCCGACGGCTTGCCGCTGTTCGTGATCCGGCTGCAGTGGTCCACCGCCTGGCAGGTGGCACTGATCGCCACCGGCTGCGGCGTGCTGGCCGCAATTGCCCCGGCGCGCCGTGCCGCCGCCATGGACCCGGCGCAGGCCATCAGAATCTGACATGACGAGCCAAAGCACCGATTCCGGCGCCCTGATTGAGCTGACCGATGTCCGCAAAAGCTACAACGTCGGCCAGCCCAATGAGGCCGAGGTGCTGCACGGCGTGTCGCTGCGCGTCGATCCCGGCGAATTCATCGCGCTGATCGGGCCGTCCGGCTCGGGCAAAAGCACCTTGCTCAACATCATCGGCCTGCTCGAACCCATGACGTCGGGCAGCTACCGGCTGCTGGGCGAAGCGGTGCAGGGCCTAAGCGACGCCGCGCTCACCTTGCGCCGGCGCAGCACGCTGGGTTTTGTATTCCAGTTTCACCACCTGCTGCCGGCCTTCACCGCGCTGGAAAACGTCACGATGCCGGCCTTGCTGCGTGAAGGCCGCGTTAGCGCCCGGCAACGCGAGCATGCGCGCGAGTTGCTGGCCGCCGTGGGCCTGGCCAGCGCCATGGACAAGCGCCCGGCCGAGCTGTCGGGCGGCATGCAGCAGCGCGTGGCGATTGCCCGTGCGCTGGTGCAGGAGCCGCCGCTGGTGCTGGCCGACGAGCCCACCGGCAACCTCGACACCGCCTCGTCCGACGAAGTGTTCGTTCAGTTGCGGCGCATGCACGCCGAGCGCGGCATTTCGTTTGTCGTGGTGACGCACGACCCGCGCCTGGCAGCGCGCTGCGACCGGCTGGTGGAGCTGATTGACGGACGTATTGCGCGGGATGAGGGGATCGCGCACCCGCCCGCCTGACAAAGATATTCAGGCCGGACACGGATGGCACACGAGCAGGTCTGCGCGATAACGTAAAAGCCTGCTTGGCCGGCACGATCTGATCGTCGTTGATACCAGCGGCAAAGATCTTCATGGGTGACGAGGTCACCCGGGCAAACCTACCGCGCTCTGATCGAAGGCAGTGCACGAGTCGAAGAGCAGCTTGATGCCAGCATAGAGCGTGAAAAGCTCAAGAACGATTTCTTGAGAAGCGCTGTCGCCATCGTGCAAGCCATTGCCGGAGGCAAGATCAAATGCCGCATTTATGCCAAGAAGAAGTCTCGCACCAAGGCCTACATCAGCCATTTAAACCTGGCTGTCGTCGGTTTGTCCGCACTGGTGGGATTGACATCTCCAGCAGGTTTGACCAAGTGTGGTCAGCATTACAACAACAAAAAGTATTCACAATGACGACCACACACTATTTCGTTGACGAAGCGGGCGACCCAACCCTTTTTGCAAAAGGTGGCAAAGCCGTTGTGGCTACGGAGGGATGCTCGCGATTTTTCATCGAGGGCAAGCTGGAGTGCCGTGATGTGGATGAGCTGGCTGCAGACCTGAACGCCCTGCGCGCTGAAGTTCTTTCAGACCCCTACTTCAAGGGCGTGCCGTCACTGGACCCTGCCCGCCAGCGCACGGCATTGCAATTCCATGCCAAGGACGATCCTGCTGAAATCCGCTTCCTGGTATTCCGGCTGCTGGCCACACATGAACTGCGCTTTGTGGCGGTTGTGCGCGACAAGCTCAAGCTGCTTGACTACGCCACCCAGCGTCGGCGCATTGACCCGGCTTATCGATACAACCCCAATGGTCACGAGCTCTACGACGAGTTGACGCGACGGCTATTTTCGCGGCTGCACGGCTTTGGCGAACATCGCGTAGTTTTTGCCCAGCGCGGCCAAAAACCACGCACCAAAGCTTTTATGGAAGCCATTGAGCATGAAGACAAGTCGATGGAAAACGCGATAGGGCTCAAGCGACCAGCCCCTACCGAAGTCATCTGCGGATTTCCAAAAGACCATGCAGGCCTTCAGGCGGTGGACTATTACCTTTGGGCGCTTCAGCGCTTTTACGAGCGTGGTGAAATGCGCTTTCTTGATTTTGTATGGCCGCAGACGCTGGAGATCATCGACCTGGATGCGCCACAGACCAAGAAGCGCGGCCGGGTTCCAGGTGAGTTTGTACTCTTCAATAAGGAACACCCGCTGACTTTGGAAAGTAGAGCGGGTGTCGAGAAGAAGAATCGAGAGATATAGGATGAACTGAATCACCTCACGACATGAAGCCGATTTTTGTCTCTCGAAGCTTAGATTATACCAATTCAGCGAGTTTTGCGACGCCAAACCTGACTAGCATTGTTTGCGGCATTGATGGTGACCGTCAAAGCCTCTGAAAAGAACCTCAGCTCATCGCCCCGCGCGCATCGACCGGAAAAATCTCCTGCACCACGCCATGGCGCAGCCCGCCGCCAACGCCGACCATCGCGTCGTGCAGGTTGACGGTCGGGTCGCAGTGGCCGGGCACCAGCCACAGCAATTGACCCAAGGCCGGAAGGCGCGAGCTGCCCGGCACCGGTCGCAGAATGCCGTGCTCGTCGCCGCCGTTGAAGTACGCCAGGGTGCTTTTTCCCTCGAAAGCATGGACACGCGGCATGCCCGAATCGATGGCGTGGCTTTTGTGGCCGGCGTCGCACACCACATGCCCTTCGGGCGCGCTGATGACCTGCGTCGCGACGAACAGGGCATGCTCGAACTGCGGCTGCGCCGGGTCGCGCTCGTTGCGCGCATAGTCGGCGTCCATGAACATGAAGGAGCCGGCCTGCAGCTCGCCGTAAACGCCGCTGGCGGCTTCCAGCGCGAAGCTGCCGGTGCCGGCACCGGTGACGAGCTTGACCGGCAGGCCCTGCACCTCGATCAACTGGCGCGTGATCACCACCGCTTCGACCGCGCGGGCGATTTCCTGGCGCCGCTCCTGGGCGCTGCGCAAA
>Ga0136611_10000564_pt1 | contig 24625 bp, 24 predicted proteins | sample AntDrymUQ2232306_2_FD_106645 | JGI IMG/M metagenome (GOLD analysis project Ga0136611, IMG submission 106645) | Polar desert sand microbial communities from Dry Valleys, Antarctica - metaG UQ223 (23.06) | ecosystem: Environmental > Terrestrial > Soil > Desert | place: Antarctica: Dry Valley...
ACCCGGAGGTTCAAAATGCTTTTACAAACTTCGACGCGGCGTTCCGATACGCGCAGACCGGCTACCGCCACCGCCACAGCCCACGAGGCCAGCGATCAGGGCGATGGAAAGGGCGGTCGCGGTAGCCGGTCTGCGCGTATCGGAACGCCGCGTCGAAGTTTGTAAAAGCATTTTGAACCTCCGGGTGGTTGAATATGAAAGTCTTGCAAAACCGGGAATGGCAGCCTGCGAAGCGGATGCTTATCCCTGGACTTTTATATCGGTCGGCGCCCGGCGGCGCTATCCCCCAATTGGATGAGTAATCCTGTATATAGCCTCCCCAGGTTCTGGAGCGCCAGAAGTTGGTTACTGCCTACATCAGGCTATGTGCGCGGCCGCGCCAAGCCTGAATCAATCCCGGAAAAAGTTGACCGGCAGCCCCGGCACATCGACCCGCATCCAGAACACGCTGCCCGAGTCCGGATATTTCTGCGACTCCGCCGCCGGGCGCTGATGCCGCGCGGTCGTCAGGAAAAGCGTTTTCAGGTCGCTCCCGCCAAAGCACGGCATCGTCGGGCATTGCGCGGGTACCGCGATGTCGGCGAGCAGCTCGCCCGCCGGCGAGAGCTTGAGCAGCCGCGCGCCTTCGTACATGGCGACGTAATAGTTGCCCTGCACGTCCACGGCGGCACCGTCGGGCCGGCCCTGGTAGCCGTCCAAGCCGGGTTGCCAGTCTTCAGGTTTTTCGGGCCACTGGAAGAAAATCCGCTCGCGGCGCAGCGCATTCGTGTCAGCGTTCCAGTCCCAGGCGCGGACGGCGTGGCTCGGCGTGTCGGCCCAGTACACCGTTGTGGCGTCCGGCGACCAGGCCAGGCCGTTGGCGATGACGGCGTTGCCGGTCTTGAACTCAATTTCGGGCGCGATGCCGCCACGGCGGTCGAGCGAAAAAAGCCCGGCTTTCGCCGCGTCGCGCGGCTCGTACATCGTGCCCGCCCAGAAGCGTCCCACCGGATCGGCCTTGCCGTCGTTGAATCGCATGGTCGCGGGGTCATGCGGCGCGGGCGCGAGGAGTTCGAGCGGCCCACCCCAGCGGCGGGCACGGTAGATGCCGTCCCGCAGGGCGATCACCAGGCCAGTGCACACGCCGTTGGTTCGCGCTGGCGCGACACAACCCGGATCCGACGGCATCGCCCAGCTTTCAACACTGCGCGCGGCCACATCGGCGCGATGCAGCTTGCGGCCCGGAATATCGACCCAGTACAGCAGTTGCTCGTCCAGGTGCCAGAACGGCGATTCGCCTAGCTCGTCGGGCTGGTCTACAGCGGTTTGCCAAGTCATATGGATCTCCTCGGGAAAGCGTTTTTTTGCAGCATATCGGATCGTAGCGGCAAAAAAAAGCCCGCCGACTTTACGCCGGCGGGCTCAATTCCCTCGGAGAAAACTTGTACTATCGCCGCTCCCGGCTTACCGGCTGTAGGCGGTTTCGCCGTGCGAGGTGATGTCCAGGCCTTCGCGCTCGTCTTCTTCGCTGACGCGCAGACCAATCGTCAGGTCGACCACCTTGTAGGCGATGAAGGACACCACGCCCGACCACACGATGGTGATCAGCACCGCCTTGGCCTGTATCCACACCTGCGACACGATCGAGTAGTCGGCCGCCGTCACGCTGGTCGCCGTGACCCAGTCGCCGACGAAGCCCGGGCCGCCCAGGCTGGGCGAATTGAAGACGCCCGTCAGCAGCGCGCCGACGATGCCGCCCACGCCATGCACGCCGAACACGTCGAGCGAGTCGTCGGCGCCCATGAGTCTCTTCAGGCCGTTGACGCCCCAGAGGCAGGCGAAACCGGCGACAAAGCCAATCACCAGACCGCCGCCGATGCCGACGTTGCCGGCGGCCGGTGTGATCGCGACCAAGCCGGCCACCGCGCCGGAAGCCGCGCCCAGCATCGACGCCTTGCCGCGCATCAGCGCCTCGCCGACGCACCAGGCCAGCACCGCGGCGGCCGTTGCGCCCAGGGTGTTGATGAAGGCCAGCGCCGCGAAACCGTTGGCTTCGAGCGCCGAGCCGGCGTTAAAGCCGAACCAGCCGACCCACAGCAGCGCCGCGCCGACCATCGTCAGCGTCAGGCTGTGCGGCGCCATGGCTTCCTTGCCGTAGCCGATGCGCTTGCCGACCAGGTAGGCGCCGACCAGGCCGGCGACGGCTGCGTTGATGTGCACGACGGTGCCGCCGGCGAAATCGAGCGCGCCCATCTGCCAGATGTAACCGGCCTTGCCGTTCATCGCATCGACCACTTCCTTGGCGGTGTAGGCATCCGGGCCCATCCAGAACCAGACCATGTGCGCGATCGGCAGGTAGCTGAAGGTGAACCAGATCGCCATGAACAGCAGCACGGCGGAGAACTTGATGCGCTCGGCGAAAGCGCCGACGATCAGCGTGCAGGTGATCGCGGCGAACGTCGCCTGGAACACCGCATACACGATTTCGGGAATGACCACGCCCTTGCTGAAGGTGGCGGCATTGGCGAAGGTGCCGGCGGCGTTGTCCCAAATGCCTTTCATGAACAGCCGGTCAAAGCCGCCGAAGAACCCGTTGCCCTCGGTGAAGGCGACGCTGTAGCCGTAGACGCACCACAGCACGATGATCATCGAGAACGTCACCATCACCTGCATCAGCACCGAAAGCATGTTCTTGCTGCGCACCAGGCCGCCATAGAACAGCGCCAGGCCAGGAATGGCCATCATGATGACGAGGAGCGTCGAAACCATCATCCAGGCGGTGTCGCCCTTGTTGGGAACGGGTGCGGGCGCGGAGGCCGCCGCAGCTGGCGCGGGCGCCGCAGCAGCGGCTGCTGGCGCGGCGGCGGCAGCGGCGGCCGGTGCCGGCATGGCGGTGGCAGGAGCGGATGCGGCGGCCGCAGCCGCCGGGGCTTCGGTGGCGGCCGGGGCCGGGGCCTGCGCCCAGGCGCCAGCGCCCAGCAGGCTCAATCCCAGCAGCAGGGAGGCAAATATTTTTTTCATGGCAAAGTTTTTTCGTTAGGGTTGAAGCTCGGGGCGCTCACAGCGCCTCTTTGCCGGTTTCGCCGGTGCGGATTCGCACCACCTGTTCGAGGTCGTAAACAAAGACCTTGCCGTCGCCGATCTTGCCGGTGCGGGCGGACGATTCGATCGCCTCGATGACACGCTCGACCAGGTCGTCGGACACGGCCGCTTCGATCTTGACCTTGGGCAGGAAGTCGACCACGTATTCAGCGCCCCGGTACAGCTCGGTATGGCCCTTCTGACGGCCGAAACCCTTGACTTCGGTAACGGTGATGCCTTGCACGCCCATGCCCGAGAGCGCTTCGCGCACCTCGTCGAGCTTGAACGGTTTGATGATGGCGGTGACAAGTTTCATTTCAGCTTCCTTGATGGGCAACAGGCGGTGCCGGTGCGCCGCCTTTTTTTCTTGTTTAGAGCGTTTTTGTCAGCATCACGACCAGCGTGTTCTTGTTGATCGAGCGACCGGTGCTGTCAACTGAAGCTGGGTAAACATAGCTGGGCTTTTTATTCGCGCCGACGAGCGCGCCGGTTACCGCAAAGCCGTTGCCGAGGTCGTAGCTGGCGCCGACGCTGTAGTCGGCATAGTCAGGCAGGCCGGCCGAATTGGCGCCGTCTTTGAAGTTGGTGTAACCCAGCGAAGCCTTGAACGTGACCTTGGGTGCGACTTCCTGGGCGAAGGCGACGTTGAAGTAGCCGGTGCCGCGTCCTTCGCCGTTCAAGAATTCCTTGCCGATGCCGAAATAGCCTTTCGAGACGGTGTGCGAATACTTGGCGGTGACGGGGCCGTAGCCGGCGCCCAGATACACCTCGGTGGTGTTTGCGCCGCTGGCGCCGGGATACCAGTACTGCAGCGCGCCAACATCCAGGTCCAGCGGACCGGCCTTGAATTTATAGCCGCCGTACAGGTCGACTTCCACATGGTTGCTCGGCCGGGAAGGCAGGTACTTGGTCCAGTTGACAGTCGAATTCCAGTTGCCGATATAAAAACCGCTGTCGAAGGCGTAGTCGAGACCGCCCTGCAAGGCTGGCTTGAAGGCGCGGGTGCGAGACTGGTCCTGGTCCTGGCCGCGAAATTTGTAGTTGCTGGTCAGCGAAATGTTGTAGGTCAGCGGCGCGACTGCGGTGGCGGCGGCAGCGTCCGCTGCGTTTGCGGGTGTTGGCGTAGCGGTTTGGGCATACGCCGTGCCGCAGACCAGTGCAACGGCGAAAAACAGGGGGGTGGCAAGTTGTTTCATGAATGCTTCCATTTTGTTGACGAGGGGTACAACGGTTAAGCAGGGAATATGCCAGCTGCATAAATCCAATTTCCGGGCGTCAGCCTTTTCGGTACCTGTTGCGTTACCCTAGTCACCTTACAAACTGTTACGCACCATGTTGGAGCATGTGTCATGCACAACTTTGAAGCATTCCCATGAAAGCATTTCAATGAGCCTGTCTTTAGTGCATAGCCGCGCCCTGCTCGGCCTGGAAGCGCGACCGGTTTGTGTCGAAGTGCATCTGGCCAACGGCCTGCCGAGCTTTACCCTGGTCGGTCTTGCCGATACCGAAGTCAAGGAGGCGCGCGAGCGGGTGCGCTCGGCGATCCAGAACACCGGGCTCGAATTTCCCGGCAACAAGAGAATTACCGTAAATCTGGCGCCGGCCGACTTGCCCAAGGATTCGGGCCGGTTCGACCTGCCGATCGCGCTCGGCATTCTGGCCGCCAGCGGCCAGATCGATGCGCGCAAGCTGGCCGGCTACGAGTTTGCCGGCGAACTCTCGCTCGGCGGCGAGTTGCGGCCGGTCCGCGGCGCGCTGGCGATGAGCCTGGCGATTGCCCACGGCGCCGGTAACAGCCGCGAGAAACCGCCCAGGCTGGTCCTGCCCGAAGGCAGCGCACAGGAAGCGGCGCTGGTGCCCGACGCCAATATTTACCGCGCCCACCATTTGCTCGACGTCGTCAGGCAGTTTTTGCCGGGCGACGCACCGCCGGCGGAACTGGACGGCTGGTCGCGGATCGCTTCGGCGCCGCCAGCGCACCAGCCGGTTTACCTCGACCTGGCCGATGTTAAGGGCCAGGCCGCCGCCCGCCGCGCGCTCGAAATCGCCGCCGCCGGCGGCCACAGCATTTTGATGATGGGCGCGCCCGGCTCGGGCAAGTCGATGCTGGCGCAGCGCTTTGCCGGCTTGCTGCCGGCGATGACGACCGACGAAGCGCTCGAAAGCGCTGCCGTCGCGTCGTTAGGCGGGCGCTTTACGCTAGATAAATGGGCGGTGCGGCCGACCTGCGCGCCGCATCACACCGCCAGCGCGGTGGCGCTGGTGGGAGGCGGCTCGCCGCCGCGCCCCGGCGAAATCTCGTTGGCGCACCGCGGCGTGCTGTTTCTCGATGAATTGCCCGAGTTTCCGCGCGCCGCGCTCGAAGCGCTGCGCGAGCCGCTGGAGTCCGGCCACATCACGATTTCGCGCGCCGCCAACCGCGCCGAGTTTCCGGCGCGCTTTCAGCTCGTCGCCGCGATGAACCCGTGCCCGTGCGGCTATCTGGGATCGAATCTGCGCGCCTGCCGCTGCTCGCCCGACCAGATCGGGCGCTACCAGGGCAAGCTCAGCGGCCCGTTGCTGGATAGGATCGACCTGCATGTCGAAGTCGGCAGCCTGGCCGCCGACGAACTGGTGAACACGCCGCCCGGCGAGGCGAGCGACGCCGTCCGCAGCCGCGTCGCGCAGGCCAGGCAGCGGGCGATGAGCCGCCAGGGCAGCGCCAACCAGGCGCTCGAAGGCCAGGCGATCGATGCGCAATGCCAACTTGACGCGGCGGCGGCGAAATTCCTCAACGTCGCGGCGACGCGGCTCGGCTGGTCGGGCCGGGGCATTCACCGCTGCCTGAAAGTCGCCCGCACCATCGCCGATCTGGCCGGCGCCAAAGGCGTGCAGGTGACGCATGTCGCCGAAGCGGTGCAGTACCGGCGTGCGCTAAAGGCTGCGCACTGAGCCCGGTGCCAGCGCTACAGATTCGGCGCGAGCAGCCGCTGCAGGTCGCCGGCTTTTAAACCGCGCCGCGCGGCCAGGTCCTGCAACTGGTCATCGCCGATTTTCCCGACGCTGAAATACGCGCTTTGCGGATGGCTCAGGTAAAAACCGCTGACGCTCGCCGCCGGCGTCATCGCCAGGCTTTCCGTCAGCGCCATGCCGATCTCGTCGGCGCGAAGCAGCTCGAACAGCTCTTTTTTCACGCTGTGGTCGGGGCAGGCCGGGTAACCGGGCGCCGGGCGGATGCCCTGGTATTTCTCGGCGATCAACGCGTCTAAAGGAAGATTTTCGTCGGGCGCATAACCCCATAAATCCTTGCGAGCCCGCAGGTGCAGCGCTTCAGCGAAGGCCTCGGCCAGCCGGTCGGCCAGCGCCTTGAACATGATCGACGAATAGTCGTCATGGTCGGCCTGGAAGCGTTGTTCCATCTTGTCGGCGCCCAGGCCCGCGGTGACGGCGAAGAGGCCGATGTGGTCGGCTATTTTCAAGTCTTTTAGGCCTTTTGCGCCCGCCCTATCAGCGCGAGCAGCTATCAATTCAGGAGCAATTGCCTTGGGCGCGACGAAATCGGCCAGGCAGCGGCTCGGGCGCATCACGCCATTGACCGCTGTTTTCTCGGTCTGCTGGCGCAGGCCGTGCCAGGTCATCGCCACCGAGCTGCGGCTTTCATCGGTATAAATTTCGATGTCGTCGCCAACGCTGTTGGCCGGGTACAAACCCAGCACGCCGTTGGCCGTCAGCCAGCGGCCTTCGATCAGCCGCCTGAGCATTTTTTGCGCATCCGCAAAGACGCGTGTGGCCTCGGCTCCGACGACTTCGTCGCGCAAGATCGCCGGATACGGCCCGGCCAGATCCCAGGTCTGGAAAAACGGGCCCCAGTCGATGAACTGCGCAATCTCGGCCAGGTCGAAGTTTTTGAACACGCGCCGGCCGATGAATTTGGGCGCCGGCGGCGCGTAAGCCGTCCAGTCGATGCGCGTGGCGTTGGCGCGCGCCTTGGCGAGCGGCCACATCGGCGTCTGCTTCTTGTTGGCATGCTGCGTGCGAACCCTGTCGTAGTCGGCATCGAGCTCGGCAATGTAGCTGGCGGCGTTGTCGGACAGCAGGCTTTGCGCCACGCTCACGCTGCGCGACGCGTCGGGCACATAAACCACAGGGCCTTCGTAATGCGGCGAGATTTTGACCGCCGTGTGCACCCGGCTGGTGGTTGCGCCGCCGATCAGCAGCGGAATCTTGTTGACGCGGAAATGCGCGTCCTTTTGCATCTCGGCGGCAACATACTGCATTTCCTCCAGGCTCGGCGTGATCAGTCCCGACAGGCCGACGATGTGCGCGCCCTCGGCCTTGGCCAGCGCCAGAATCTGGTGGCACGGCACCATCACGCCCATGTTCACGACCTCGAAGTTGTTGCATTGCAAGACCACGGTGACGATGTTCTTGCCGATGTCGTGCACATCGCCCTTGACGGTGGCGATGATGATCTTTCCCTTGGTCTTGACGTCGCCGCCGGCCGCCTCTAACAGCAGCTTTTCCGCCTCGATGTAGGGCAGCAGATGCGCCACCGCCTGCTTCATGACGCGGGCGCTTTTCACCACCTGCGGCAAAAACATCTTGCCCTGGCCGAACAGGTCGCCGACGACGTTCATGCCGTCCATCAGCGGGCCTTCGATGACATGCAGCGGCCGCCCGCCCTGGGCTTTGAGCGACTGCCACATTTCCTCGGTGTCCTCGGTGATGAATTCGTTGTTGCCATGCACCAGCGCATGCGCCAGGCGTTCCCGGATCGGCAGCGCGCGCCATTCGTACTTCTTGCTGTCGTCGCGGGCGCCGCTTTTCGCCGTTTCGGCGACCTCGATCAGCCGCTCGCCGGCGCTTAAGGGCGCTTCGCCGGGCTGCAAGCGGGGTGCGCGGTTCAGCACCACGTCCTCGACGCGCTCGCGCAGCACCGGCTCGAGCTCGTCATAGACGCCGACCATGCCGGCGTTGACGATGCCCATGTCCATTCCGGCCTGAATCGCGTGGTACAGGAATACCGTGTGAATCGCTTCGCGCACCGGGTCGTTGCCGCGAAAGCTGAAGCTCACATTGCTGACGCCGCCCGACACTTTTGCGCCCGGCAGATTGGCCTTGATCCAGCGCGTCGCCTCGATGAAATCGACCGCGTAGTTGTCGTGCTCGTCGATGCCGGTGGCGATGGCGAAGATGTTCGGGTCGAAAATAATGTCTTCGGGCGCAAAGCCGACTTCATCGACCAGCACGCGATAAGCACGCTCGCAAATGCCGATCTTGCGCGCATAGGTGTCGGCCTGGCCCTGCTCATCGAAGGCCATCACGACGGCGGCGGCTCCGTAGCGCTTCAGCAGTTTCGCCTGGTGCTTGAAGGCTTCGACGCCCTCCTTCATCGAAATCGAATTGACGATGCCCTTGCCCTGGATGCAGCGCAGCCCGGCCTCGATCACGCTCCACTTTGAGCTGTCGATCATGACCGGCACACGGGCGATGTCGGGCTCGCCGGCCAGCAGGTTCAAAAAACGAACCATGGCGGCCTGGCTGTCGAGCATCGCCTCGTCCATGTTGATGTCGATGATCTGCGCGCCGTTTTCGACCTGCTGGCGCGCGACGGCCAGTGCTGCCTCATAGTCGCCGCCGAGGATCATGCGAGCGAAAGCTTTAGAGCCGGTGACGTTGGTGCGCTCGCCGATATTGACAAACGTGGCGCTCGGGGACAGACCAACAGAGCCGTCCTCGACTGAATAAGCGGCGCCGATCGTGACCGGCTCCAGGCCGGACAGCCTCATCGGCGGCACTGCTTCGGAAAATTGATTTGGGGACATGCCTCACCTTGGAATAAAGGTGAGCGTCGTTGCTAAAAAGGGAAGATGCGCCCTGTTTACCCAAGCCTGACGAAACCATTGGTTACGCTGCAACGCTCCTTGAGTTAAGCTCGATTTTAAGCATCCGGTTCAGGCCATCCTCCTGAAACGCCACCTGATCGTTCCGTAATATTTCGATTTGCCTGCTTTTCCGGCGCGAAAATTTTTTCTGAAATGACAACCGACCGCACCTCCCAAGAACGCTTTACCGCGACCGAAGGCTCCGAGATGGCCGACCTGGCGGCCGAGCTGCTGATCGCCCCGACGGCAATGATGCAGCTCTCACTGGCGGAGGCGCATGTGGTGGTTCGCTACATGCAGCCGCAGATCGTCGAGCAGGGAACGGTGTTCATCCGCGAAGGCGATTTGAGCGACACCGGCTTCATGATGCTGCTGCTCGACGGCGAGGTGACCGTCGAAACCCTGGTGGTCAGCCGCGCCGAGCCGATCATCCTCACGGTGCAAAGCCGCGGCAGCCTGATCGGCGAGCTCGGCATGCTCGACCACTCGCCGCGCTACGCGTCGTGCGTGGCGACGACGCCGCTGCTGTGCGCCATCCTTACTCGCGAGGCGCTGCAACTGCTGATGGAGGAACATCCCCTGGTCGCCGCCAAGCTGCTGCTGGCCGTGTCGCTGCGCGTCGCCGAGCGCCTGCGCGACAACTCCGACAAGCTCAAGATGTATGTGCAGTTGACGCAGGCGATGCAGGAAGAGATCGTCTCGCGCGAAAGCGCCCAGGCCGACTAGGCGTCTACGCGGCTTCCCGGTAAAAGAGGCGCCGCGCGGCCAGCGGCGCGACCGCCTGCGCAATCGCCTCGATATGCCCGGGCGTGGTGCCGCAGCAGCCGCCAACGATATTGACCAGCCCTTCACCAGCGAACTCGCGCAGCAACCGCGACGTGACCTCGGGCGTTTCATCGAAGCCGGTGTCGCTCATCGGATTGGGCAGGCCGGCGTTCGGATAGCAGCTGATGAAGGTGTCGGGCGCGGCCTTGGCCAATTCCTGGATATACGGCCGCATCAGCGCCGCGCCGAGCGCGCAATTTAGGCCCACGGCCAGCGGCTGGGCATGCCGGATGCTGTGCCAGAAGGCTGTCACTGTCTGGCCGCTCAAAATGCGGCCCGACGCGTCGGTCACGGTGCCGCTGATGATGAGCGGCAGGCACTCGCCGCTGGCTTCGAAATACTCGTCGATCGCGAACAGCGCCGCCTTGGCGTTGAGCGTGTCGAAAATCGTCTCGACCAGCAGCACGTCGGCGCCGCCTTTGACCAGCGCTTCGGTCTGCTCGTAATACGCCGCCCGCAATTCTTCGAAACTGGTGTTGCGCGCACCGGCGTCGTTCACGTCGGGGCTGATGCTGGCGGTTTTAGGCGTCGGCCCTAGCGCGCCGACGACGAAGCGGGGTTTGTCCGGCGTAGTGAATTTATCGCAGGCGGTACGGGCAATGCGCGCCGACTCGTAGTTCATTTCGACTGCGAGATCGGCCATGTCGTAGTCGGCCTGCGCCACCGTCGTCGCGCCGAAGGTGTTGGTTTCGATCAGGTCGGCGCCGGCGGCCAGGTAGCCTTCGTGGATATCGCGAATCACGTCGGGCCGCGTCAGGCTCAGCAATTCGTTGTTGCCCTTGACATCCTTGTGAAAATCCTTGAAGCGCTCGCCCCGGTATTGCGCTTCATTGAGCTTGAAGCGCTGGATCATCGTTCCCATCGCGCCGTCGAGGATCAGGATGCGCTGCCCCAGAAGGGCGGGGAGCTGCTGGGCGCGGGTGTAAGCGATCGGTTTCATGAGTGGATTTTAGGACGCTGTCCGCGAGCGGCGGGTTTCCCCGACACTACGTCGGCATGCGTAGGGCGGGAAAGAAGTCTTTCAACGCAAAGGCGAAAGAAAGCGAAATCCGCCAAAAACTTATATTTTTAAGCTTTTTCCAGTTTTGCACCTCGGCGCCTTTGCGTTGGAAGTTGTTCCCCCAACCCGCCGACCGCCAAGAAAATAGTGTCAAAAACGGCTATCACGTTTTCCCAGTATAAGTAGATAGCTATTATTTTTATAGCAAACGACTGACTGGCGTTGACGATAGGTAAAGCGGCTAGCAATTGGAATGGGCCTAAAAGCGAAAACACATGATTAAGTATTACACTTATTTATGTGTAAAATTAAATAGGAGTGAGCAATCATGGCAGCCACTGTAAATTTCACAGGTTCCGTTGACCGTGACCTGCTCAAACGGGTCAAGGTGATCGCCGCCAAGTCAGACACCTCGATCAACGCATTGTTTAACGCCGAGCTTCGCTACCTCGTCGAAACCTTTGAGGCAGCCGAGCGCAGCGGCAATCAAAATTTCAGAACGCTGCTCGATTTCTCGCTTGGGCGGATTGATGATGGCAAAGCGCTCGCAGCCTTGGGAATCGACAGCCAGGAAGACTTGTTCTTGCTGATGGCGCAGGCGCATTTGCCAATGCCGCGCCTTCCCGAGACCGATACGCAAAATATGGTGGACAGCCTCCACGCATTGGCGTCTTGAACGGTTGGGCTGATGACGTCCTCCGCAGACATCGTGCTGCTGCCCGATGCCGGGCCATTGATTACGCTTGCCTACGCTGATGCGCTTGATTTGCTGTTCAGGCCCGGTTGGTCAGTGGCGCTCGTGGATATGGTGCTGCACGAAGTTACGCGCAACCACACACCCACTGGCGAGAAGCTGGCGCAATGGGCACAGGCCAAGCAGTTGCCCATACTCCCAACCAGAATCAACGAACGCTATCAGCAGGCCTTGTCGTCAAATTCCGTTGCGCCTCGGAAATCGAATCTCGGCGAACTGGCGATTCAAGAGTCAATGAACAATTTCGCCCTTGAATTACCGCCGAAAACGGGCGTATTCCTGTTTGAAGATCACAAAATCGCCCGCGCCAGTTTTATCGTGCCGGACAACTGCCGCAAAGTCAGCACCAGAGCATTCCTTTTGTTCCTTGAGCAAAAGGGCTGGCTTACGTCAGCAACAGAGATCGAGCGCAAGGCAGTACAGGCCGGGCGTGCGTTTTCCAGCCTGCGCTTTCCTCCGTAACGAAATAGCGCCAGCGGGGGCGTGCAGATCAAGAGCCATCCCTTACGATACTGTGAAGCTATTAATTCATAGCGAATGACGATCCGTTCACCCTCATTTTTCGGCCTGCCTCTTGTCTTCACTACCCGTTTCCTTGACTCACTCCACGCCGCTGGAGGTACTCGGCCAGGTTTTCGGCTACAGCGACTTTCGCGGCCCGCAAGAAGCCATCGTCGAGCATGTCGTGCAGGGCGGCGACGCGCTGGTCTTGATGCCGACCGGCGGCGGCAAGTCGCTGTGCTACCAGATCCCGGCCATCGTCCGGCAAAACGCCGGCCACGGCGTGACCATCGTGATTTCGCCGCTGATCGCGCTGATGCACGACCAGGTCGGCGCGCTGCTCGAAGCCGGCGTGTCGGCGGCATTCCTGAATTCGACCCAGACTTATGAAGAAAGCAGCCAACTGGAAAAGCAGCTGCTGCGCAACGAACTGACACTGCTTTACGCGGCGCCCGAGCGCATCAACACGCCGCGAATGAAAAGCCTGCTGGCGTCGCTGCACGAGCGCGGCCTGCTCAGCCTGTTCGCGATCGACGAGGCGCATTGCGTCAGCCAGTGGGGGCATGACTTCCGGCCCGAATACCGCAGTTTGAGCCTGCTGCACGAGACCTTTCCCGACGTGCCGCGAATGGCGCTGACGGCGACCGCCGACGCGCTGACGCGTCAGGACATGGTCGAGCGGCTCAAACTCGAAGACGCGCGCGCTTTTATCAGCAGCTTCGACCGGCCCAACATCCGCTACACCATCGTCGAAAAAACCGACGCCACGCGCCAGTTGCTGCGCTTCATCGAAACCGAGCACGACGGCGAAGCCGGCATCGTCTATTGCCAGTCCAGAAAGCGCGTCGAGGAAGTCGCCACCATGCTGGCCGATGCAGGCATCAAGGCCGAGGCCTACCATGCCGGGCTCGACGCCAAGGTGCGGCAGGAGCGGCAGGACCGTTTCCTGCGCGAGGACAGCCGGGTGATGGTCGCGACGATCGCCTTCGGCATGGGAATCGACAAGCCCGACGTGCGCTTCGTTGCGCACCTGGACATGCCGAAAAACATCGAAGGCTACTACCAGGAAACCGGCCGCGCCGGCCGCGATGGGCTGCCCGCCGACGCCTGGATGGTCTACGGCCTGCAGGACGTGGTGAACCAGCGCCGCATGATCGACACCAGCGAAGTCGCCAGCGAGGAATTCAAGCAGGTGATGCGCGGCAAGCTCGATGCGCTGCTCACACTCGCTGAAGGCACGCGCTGCCGCCGCGCAAGTTTGCTCAGTTACTTTGGCGAGGAACTGAACGGCGGCCGCAGCGACGGGCCGCCCCTGGCAAGGCCAGTCCCCTCGGGGGGCAGCGCAGTACGCGAAGCGACAAGCGTGGGGGCTTACTTTTGCGGCAACTGCGACAACTGCTTGACGCCGCCGGCGGTGTGGGATGCCAGCGAAGCGGCGCGCAAGATGCTCAGTTGCATCTACCGCGTGCAGCAAAAAAGCGGCATCGGCTTCGGCGCCGGCCACCTGATGGACATTTTGCGCGGCAAGGCGACCGAAAAAGTCGCGCAGTACGGCCATGATTCGCTCTCGACCTTCGGCATCGGCGCTGACCTGGCCGAGGCCGAATGGCGCGGCGTGCTGCGCCAGCTGATCGCCAGCAACCTGGTTCGGGTGAATGCCGAAGCTTTCAACACGCTGCAACTGATGCCCGACGCACGCCAGGTCCTGAAGGGCGAAGCCAGCGTGCTGCTGCGCCAGCAGGCGCCGGGCGGCAAGGGCGAGCGGTCCCGACGCGGCGCCAAATCGGCGAAATCGGCGAAAACATCCGCCAAAGGAATGGCCGAGGCGCAGCTCAACACCGGCGCACTCGAGCGCCTCGCGCGCCTGAAAACCTGGCGCGCCGAAGTGGCGCGCGAGCACAACCTGCCGGCGTTCGTGATCTTTCACGACGCGACGCTGCGCGCCATTGCCGCGCAGGCACCGCAAAGCCTGCGCGACCTGGAAGGCGTCAGCGGCATGGGCGTGAAAAAACTGCAGGCCTATGGCGCCGAGGTGCTGCGGGTGTGCGCTCTGGAAGGGTGAGTTAGCATTTCAACTCCGGCACGCTGCGTGCCGCGACGAAAACAGCCATTCACCGGAGAACCGCATGCTCGAATTTGCAAAGAAACATGGCTTGACCGCCCTGGCGGCGGCGACGCTTGGCCTTGCGGCAATGGCGCCCGCCGCCCATGCCGGCAAGACGCTCGACGCCATTAAGGCGCGTGGTCAGTTGGTGTGCGGCGTCAGCAGCGGCGTGGCAGGGTTTTCGCAAGCCGACAGCGCCGGCAAATGGACTGGCCTGGACGTCGATGTCTGCCGCGCGATTGCGGCAAGCGTGCTGGGCGACGCCAACAAGGTCAAATGGGTTCCGCTGGTGGCGCAGCAGCGCTTTGCCGCGCTGCAGTCGGGCGAGGTTGATATCCTGTCGCGCAACACCAGCTGGACGCTGACGCGCGACGCGTCGCTGGGCCTGGCCTTCACCGGTGTCACGTACTACGACGGCCAGGGCTTCATGGTGCCGGCCAAGGGCAAGATCACAAGCGCCAAGCAACTGAAAAATTCGACCGTCTGCGTGCAGTCGGGAACGACGACGGAAAAAAACCTGTCTGAATTCTCACGCGTCAACAACCTGAATATCCGGCCGGTGGTGTTCGAAAAATTCGACGCCGCCAATGCCGCTTATTTCGCCGGCCGCTGCCAGGCTTACACCACCGACGCGTCGGGCCTGGCGTCGATTCGCAACAAGGAAGCGAAAAACCCGCTCGACCATGTGGTGCTGCCCGAGTTGATTTCGAAAGAGCCGCTCGGCCCGGCCGTGCGGCGCGGCGACGACGAGTTTTTCGCCATCGCCAAATGGGTGGTCTTCGGCCTGATCGAAGCCGAGGAATACGGCGTGACGCAAGCCAATGTCGATGCGCTGCAGCGCGACTCGAAAGACCCGGCCATCGGCCGCCTGCTCGGCACCACCGAGGACACCGGCAAGCTGCTCGGCCTGGACAAGGACTGGATGGCGCATGCGATCCGGGCGACCGGCAATTACGGCGAAATCTTCGAGCGCAACGTCGGCCCGAAAAGCCCGCTGGCGCTTCCGCGAGGCAGCAATAATTTGTGGTCCAAAGGCGGCTTGATCTACGCACCGCCCGTGCGCTGATGCCTGAGCCTGGCTCGCCGCTGATTGCGGCCCGGCTCGCGCCCGCCGCGCCGCGCTCCAGAATTTCGTGGCGCAGCCGCCGCTTTCGCGGCGTGGTTTACCAGGTGCTGGCGATTACCGGCATTGCGCTGCTGGTCTGGCTGCTGGCAAGCAGCACACTGGCCAACATGAAGGCGCGCGGCATCCAGAGTGGCTTCGACTTTCTCGCGCAACCAGCGGGTTTCGACATCGGAGAAGGCTGGCTGAATTACGAATCAACCGATCCCTTCTGGAAAGCTTTCCTGGCGGGGGTGGTAAACACGCTGCGTGTCGCGATCGCCGGCATCGTGCTGACGACCGTTCTCGGGACGCTGCTCGGCGTCGGCCGTTTCTCGCGCAATGCGCTGGTTCGCGCAATTTGCTACGGCTATGTCGAGCTGTTTCGCAATATCCCGCTGTTGCTGCAATTGCTGATGTGGTATTTGCTGCTCACCGAATACCTGCCGGGCATCGACGAGGCGGTGAACATCGGCGATGCGGTTTTCCTGAGCAAAAACGGGCTGTCGTACCCCTTCCCGGTCTGGCATATCGGCCAGACGCTGGCGCTTTGCGGGCTGGCCCTGGGCGCCATCGCCAGCTTTCTTTATGCGCGCCTGGCGCGCCGGTGGTTCGAGCAAACCGGTCGGCCGCGCCCGGTGGCGTGGATGGCGGCGATGCTCATTGCCGCTGGCGCGCTGCTGGGCTGGCTGGCGGGCGGCGCATCTATTGAATGGAACCTGCCGCGTCTGACCGAAACCCAGGTCGAAGGCGGCGCCGCGCTGTCGCCCGAGTACCTGGCGGTGCTGCTCGGCCTGGCGCTCTACACCTCGGCCTTCGTCGCCGAAGTGGTGCGCGCCGGCATCGCCTCGGTCCCGAGCGGCCAGCACGAGGCCGGCGCGTCGCTTGGCCTGTCACGCCGCCAAGCAATGCGCCTCGTTGTCCTGCCGCAGGCGCTGCGCGTCATCATTCCGCCGCTGACCAACCAGTACCTGAACCTGACCAAGAACTCGTCGCTCGCGGTGGCGATCGGCTACCCCGACCTGGTGTCGATTGCCAACACCTCGCTGAACCAGACCGGCCGCGCCGTCGAGTGCATCGCGATCATCATGCTGGTGTATTTGACGACTTCATTGGCAACGTCGGCGCTGATGAACTGGTTCAACAGCCGGGCGGCGATCAAGGAGCGTTGAGGCATGAACCAGCCCTTCGTTCCCATCGCGCCACGTCCCGCTCCGCCCCAAGTCGCGGGACTGGCGGCGTGGCTGCGCAACAACCTGTTTTCGAGCGTGCCAAATGCGCTGGTTTCGGTTTTGATGCTTGCCGGACTGGTCTGGGCGGCAAAAGCCGGCATCGAGTGGGGCGTAGTCCATGCCGTGACGGCCGCCGACGATGACGCCTGCCAGGCGGCGCGCGGCATCGGCGCCTGCTGGGGCGTGGTTCATGAAAAAGCGCGCTTCATCCTGCTGGGCCGTTATCCGCAAACCGAACACTGGCGACCCGAAGTCGCCACCTTTCTGCTGCTCGGCCTGGTCGTGGCAAGCTGCAGCCGCTGGTTTTGGAAGCCGTGGCTCGCGCTGCTCTGGGGGGTCGTTCTCGCAGCCTTTTTCACGCTGATGGGCGGCGGCGCGTTCGGCCTTGTCCAAGTGCCGACCGACCAGTGGGGCGGCCTGCCGCTGACGGTGATGCTGACGGTGCTGTCGATGGTGCTGGCCTTCCCGATCGCCGTCGCGGTCGCGCTCGGGCGCCGCTCGCGTCTGCCGGCGATCAAAACCCTGTGCGTCGTTTACGTCGAGCTGATTCGCGGCGTTCCCTTGATTTCGGTGCTGTTCATGGCGAGCTTCATGTTTCCACTCTTCATGCCGGTCGGCACGTCGCCCGACGTGCTGGTGCGCGTCGTCGTCGGCATCACGCTGTTCGCCGCGGCCTACATGGCCGAAATCATTCGCGGCGGACTGCAGGCGCTGCCCGCGGGCCAGATCGAAGCGGCGGCCAGCCTGGGCCTGGGCTACTGGCAGACGCAGCGCAAAATCGTGCTGCCGCAAGCGCTGGGAACGGTAGTGCCGAGCATCATGAACAACTTTATATCGCTGTTCAAGGACACGTCGCTGGTGACCATCGTGTCGCTCTACGAGCTGACCGGCGCGCTGCAGCTGGCGCTGGGTTCCGACCCCAACTGGCGGCCGTTCAAGATCGAGGCCTATCTGTTCATCGCAGCGATTTATTTCGTCTGCTGCTTCGCCATGTCGCGCTATGGTTTGTGGATCGAACGGCGGCTGGCGGTCGGCAAGGCGCTGTAAGCTAACTCATGAGCGAATCGATCATCCGTTTTGACAAGGTCAACAAATGGTTCGGCAGCGATTTTCATGTGTTGCGCGACATCGACCTGGACGTTCGCCAGGGCGAACGGCTGGTGATCTGCGGTCCCTCAGGCTCGGGCAAGTCCACGCTGATCCGCTGCATCAATGCGCTGGAGGACTACCAGGAAGGAACGCTCACCGTCGCCGGGTCGGTGCTCGGCGACGACATCAAGTCCACGGGCGCAGTGCGTCGCCAGGTCGGCATGGTGTTTCAGCAGTTCAACCTGTTTCCGCACCTGAGCGTGCTGGAAAACCTGACGCTGTCGCCGACCTGGGTGGCGGGGCTGCCCAAAAAGGAGGCGGTAGCGCGCGCCATGCACCAGCTCGAACGCGTTCGCATCGCCGAGCAGGCGCACAAGTACCCGCTGCAGCTGTCGGGCGGCCAGCAGCAGCGCGTGGCGATTGCGAGGGCGCTGTGCCTGACGCCCAAAATCATGCTGTTCGACGAACCCACATCGGCGCTGGACCCGGAAATGATCAAGGAAGTGCTCGACGTGATGGTCGAGCTCGCCGGCCAGGGAATGACGATGCTGTGCGTGACGCACGAAATGGGTTTCGCCAGGGCCGCCGCCGACCGCGTGATCTTCATGGACCAGGGCCAGATCGTCGAGCAGAACACGCCCGAGGCTTTTTTCAGCCATCCGCAGACCGACAGGGCGCAGGATTTTCTGTCGAAGATTCTGGGGCACTGAGCGCTGGGTACTAGGGTCTTCGATCGAAATTTATGATTAAAACCGGCTCTCACGCACGCTGGTAGTGCGTTTGTAGCTATTTTTTTAATAGCAAACGATTGTTCGCTCGCCAAAACGCATCAACCCGGTGATGGCGGCACCGCGTCGTGGGCCCAATTTTCCAGTTTCAGCCCCGCCACACGCTTGAATTCGCGCAGATTGTTGGTGACATGCGTGCAGTCATCGGCCAGGGCGTGGCTGGCAATCCAGAGTTCATTGGCGCCTCTGCGCCTTTCCACTGCGCGCAGCCGCGTGAATTGGCGCGGCATACTATCCGTGCTTTGTATCTTTAACCCGCCGTGTTAATAAAACGGGGGAAGCCAAAAACCACAAGACGAACCCAATGGATATCACTATTCCCGGCCTTTCAACGCCTCTCCTTGGGACAAAACCAATTGTCATACTCGGAGCGAATGGATCTGGCAAAACCCGCTTGGCCGTAGAGATGACCAAACATGGAAACGCCGAATTTATCGGAGCTGTGCGACAAATCGCGCTTCCGGATGAGATCCCAAACTGGACATTACAGACCGCAACGAATGAGTTAGCCAATCGGACCAACCAACGGCGAAATTCCTACTGGGAGTTAGTTCCAGATATAGAGGCTCTTTTCGGAAAATTATGGAGTTCGCATGCGGTCGAAGCGATGCGAATTTACGATCAACTTCAAGATGGAGAGATTCCAAAAAATCTTCCTGAAACAGCTCGGCCTCAAAAGCGAACAACCGTCAAAACCGAAGCTTTTCAGGTGCCGTCTAGCCCTTTGCGCCCAAAAAGGTAAAACCTTTGCAGTTTTGTCAGTGAAAGTCGTCCTCAAACTGGTGGCGAACCGCCGCAATCACCACGAGCGTGCTGTCCACAATTTCAAACAATGCCACATACCCCGAACGACCGAATGGAATGATCAACTCGCGTAGAAACGGGTTTTGGTCGGCCTTGCGGCAGGTAAAGGGTGAACTTCCCAAACTCGCGAAGCCGTCTTTGATGGCATTGAGAGCTTTTTCAGCCAGGTCCAAATCGCCAGTGCCAAGTCGACCAAGTTCACGCTCAAGAATGATATCGTAGAGGCGCATCAGATCGTCTTCGGCTTCCCGGGTTAGCCGAACCCGGTAACTCATGGATTCGTTGCCTGCAACTTTGACTTTGCCGCAGCAAGTTTTTGCGCAAGTTTCTTCACCACATCGCCAGAGTCCACATACTCGCCCGTGTACTTGGCGTTTTTCAGTGACATCAATCCCCGCGCGACAAATTCAGCCTGATTTTGGCGACGCATCACGGTCTGCCGCACTGCGTTTTCAACAAACCCGGACACGGTTTCGCCTGCTTCAAGTAGTGATTCGACCGAGGCGCGCAACGCAGGGTCAACGCGAACGGATGGGAGGATGGCGGTTTTCATGAAATAATTGTAGTGCAATTGCGCTGCATTTAGAGGGCCTGACCTGAGCGGGTCTGATTTGGAACCCACACCGCGACAGTGCGATAGCGTGCCGCTGTGATGGCGTGCCGGTGACTATGGCGGAGTCGACCCGTTACCAAAAACCTTTGGCAGGCTTTGGTTCGGAAATTCGTCGGCTGCCCCCGTGCTGACGATCAGCCTTTGCGGCAATCGGGCGCGTGCTGCACAGCTTGTCGGCAACCTCCGTCAGTCGTGTCAGCGCCGCGTCAAAAAGCGTTAGCTCGATGGGTGATAGGGCCTGAAGGACCATGTTGTTGAGCTCAACCGCAGTGGAAAAAGCTCTGCGTAAATTTTTTCACCACGCTCGGTAATTCCTACGCGGGCGCGCCGCCTGTCTTCAGGTACGCCCACGCGTACAAGCAGTTTTTTCCTCACAAGATCGGTGATGTAGCGCGACACGCGGGGGCGTTCGAGATGTGCCCGTTGCGCAAGCTCTGAAGGAGACATGGCGCCGTGGACTGCCAGTATGCAGATCATCCGCCATTCGCGTCGCGTGATTCCGTAGCAGCCCTCGCACAGCAGGGTGACCATTGCACCGCTACTGGCCAAAAGACGATTTAGCCGGTAATTGAGCAGATCGTTGACGGTAAGGGGTTTTGACAAGGACATGGGTTCAAGGCAAGTGATGTCAGTTTGCACTTTGCAAAGATAGTTGTATAGAAGAATTACCGCGTCGGGTCATAAACTCCGCCCCAGTACCTCGACTGGAAGTATTTTTTATGACCACCCCGCAACTTTCTCCTGGCGCGAAGATCGCTGACTCCGATGTCTTTGACCTTGCGCTGTCATGGCGGGGGTTTCGCATCAACAAGATGTGCAATGCGCTTTCAGAGCCGCATCATCGCGATGCCTGCAAGCAGGACGAAGAAGCATTCATGTCGAAGTTCGGCCTGACAGAGGTCGAAAAGAGTCTTGTACGTTCGCGTGACTTTTCTGGTTTGCTGGAGTCTGGCGGAAACGTTTATTTTCTGATCAAACTCGGGGTTGTCACCGGTAATGGCCTGTACTACATGGGCGCAAAAATGCGTGGCGAAAGCTATGAGCGATTCCTGTCCACCCGCACAAACGCCGGAGCGACCTGATGGGCAGGATCATCGCCGGCATCGGCACTTCCCACGTCCCCTCGATTGGTGACGCTTATGACCGCGGCAAGACAGAATCCGCCGCCTGGAAGCCGCTGTTTTATGCCTACGTTCCGGTACGTGAATGGCTCAAGGCGCTCAAGCCTGACATCGCCATCATGGTCTACAACGACCATGGCGCGGACTTCTTTTTCGATAAGTACCCGACTTTTGCTGTTGGTTGTGCGGACAGTTATGCGATTGCCGACGAAGGCTTTGGTACCCGCCCGCTACCTGCCATCCCCGGTGATCTGGCGTTTTCGCAGCATCTATGCCGCTCGCTGGTATACGACGAATTCGACTTGACGATCTGCCAGGAAATGCGTGTGGAGCATGGTTTTCTGGTCCCCATGCATCTGTGTTTCGAGCATGGCGAAAGCTGGCCCGTGGCGTCGATTCCCATCGCGGTCAATGTGCTGCAGCATCCCTTGCCGACCGCTCGGCGCTGCTACAAGCTGGGTCAGGCCATCCGCCGCGCGGTGGAGTCTTACGAGTGCGACGTGCGCGTAGCCATCATTGGCACGGGCGGCATGTCGCACCAGTTGACGGGTAAAAATTTCGGTCAAATGCACATGGACAACGACCTGGACTTTCTTGACCGTATTGAAAGCGACCCAGAAAGTTTGGTCGATCTGACCCACCAGAGCCTGATGGAAAAGTTTGGCGTTGAGGGTATAGAGCTCATCATGTGGCTGGTCATGCGCGGAGCGCTGTCTATGAATGCCAAGCGCATTCACCGCAACTACTATGCGCCCATGACCACCGGCATGGGGCTGGTCACGCTTGAGGAGGCGCTGTGATGAGCGACGAGGAAATAACAAATGATAAGTACACACCGAACTACAAGAGAAAGTGTGAAGTTTGCGGGCACAAACCGACCGTCGAAGGCGTGTGAAGTCTTCAAGGTGTCCGAATAAGCCTGCGCACTTCTGCGCAGCCCGGGTTAAATGAAGGGTTAACCGCCCACCCTTTACAAGGCGCGGCATCGAAGGGGATTAACATGGACTTTAGACAAGGAGACACCGTCATGGGGAAATTCGTGGTCAATACTCACGGACGTTTGCAGGAATGGATTGCCGAGGCCAAGGGCTATTTCCGGCTCGAAGACCTGGATTACGAGCTGACCCCGCATTCGCTGCTGAGCAAGATGGCGGTCGACAAGACAGCTGATATCAAGGGTGACAGCGTGCCCGATAATCTGCAGGGCGCTTTCCAGACCTATGAGCAGGGGCGCGATGCCTCGGTCAGTTGCGCCTGCCACTGGACGGTCAACATGGCGGCCTCGGCCCAACACGGCCAGCTCTGGGGCGAGGCCTATTCGATTTCGCCCTGCGCAATTTTTGTTCCGGAGAATTCCCCGATCCGAAAACCTGAAGACCTGGCCGGCGTCGACGTTCACGTCGGCTATCAATCGGGAAGCCACTACACCACCATCCAGGGCTTGGAAGTTTTCATGCCCGCCGACCGGATCAAACTGAAATTCGGCGGCAGTCCCGCCGACCGTGTCGATCAGCTGTTGAATGGCCTGGCGCCTGCGGCGACGCTGTTCGGCATGCAGTACTACATTCTGGAGCAGCTGGGATTCCGCAAAATTCTGGATGTGACCTTCATGATCGCCGCCATGATTCCGCCCGGCGTGGACCAAGAAGATGTGCGCAAGTATTACCGGGCGCTACGCCGCGCGCAGGCCGACATTGATCACATGCATCAGCCCTACACGCATTTCTATTCCAATGAACTGCCCGAGCGGCATGCAAAGCTGGTGGATGTGCGCCGCTTCGGTCCTGGCGAGCGCATTGTGTTCGAGCCCTACACCCGCGAGTTGTACGAAAGCACCCACAAATGGGTGGAAGAACGCCATATTTTTGAGCCAGAGAAAACCAGCGCCTGCAACTACGAAGACGCGGTTGCCTGCGCCGTCTGATTTTTCAGGATTCCAGCCCCGGTCGTACCAAGCCGTCGAGGTCTAGCCCAGGAGATTCCCATGCGAGGTTTCAATACCTTTCACGTTCGCCGCGGCATACTGGCTGGCGCTGGCCTCGCCGTGGCTGCGGCCCTCGGCGTTCCGCGCGCTGCATTGGCCCAGCTCGACGGCTGGCCCACCCAGCCTGTACGGTTAGTCGTTAATTTTCCGCCGGGAAGTTCGCCCGACGTGCTAGCGCGCGCGGTGTCGCTGCCATTGCAACAGGCCCTCGGCCAGCCGGTGATAGTGGAAAACCGGGCCGGGGCCACTGGCACTATCGGCGCCGAGATGGTGGTCAAAGCGCCCGCCGATGGCTACACCGTGCTGATGACCGCGGGCAACACCATCACCACGAGTCCGCTCATCTATCCCAAAATTCCTTACGACACCGCCAAAGACCTCGTGCCCGTCGCGGCAGCGGCGAGGATCGTGCTGTTCCTCGTGGTTAAGCCGGACTTGCCGGTGAAAAACGTTCAGGAATTCCTGGCTTACCTGAAAGCCCACCCCGGAAAGCTTTCCTATGGTTCGGCCGGCAACGGGTCTGGCCTGCATCTGGCCGGTGAAATGCTCAAGAGCCAAGCTGGCGTCTATGCCGTGCACATTCCTTATCGTGGTGCCTCACTGGCCTTGCAGGATCTGCTCGCCGGGCAAATTGACTTTTATTTCGACCCGGGTATCGCCCTCGGTCACGTGCGTGCAGGCAAGCTACGCATGCTTGCAGTTGCCGTGCCGGCTCGCTCATCCTTATTCCCTGACGTGCCGACCTTGAGTGAGGCCGGACTCAACGGCTTCGATGCGGGCACTACACATGGTTTTTATGCACCCCGCAACACACCGCCCGAGGTGGTTGCACGTTTGAACCGGGAAATAAACCGAATACTTGCCCTGCCCACTGTGCGTAGCCAGATCGCCACGATAGGCGCTGAACCGACCCCACTGACACCTACACAATTCGCCGCGCAGATGAACGACGATAGTCACCGATTTGCGGCCATCATCAAAAAGCACCACATTCGGGCTGATTGAAATTCTTTATGCAGCTTATTGGCGGACACAGATTTTTAACTCCCCGTAAATATCGCAAAACTATTCGATTGACGCAAAGAGAGCAAAACCGTACAGCGTTGGGTCAGGTATTGATGCTGTTCGTTTTTAAGCCGTTCGCGCTGAGCTTCTCGAAAGTTGCCAGCACAGAGCAAGGCTTCGACAAGCCGCCTTTTGTGAAACAGGCGATTCGGCAGGATTTTGGGTCATGCAGTATTGACCACGAGCGGGCTGTCCACAATTTCAAACAGCACCACAACCCCCGAGCGACCGAATGGGATGATCCACTCCCGTAGAAACGGGCTTTGATCAGCGTTGCTGCATGTAAAAGGTGAACGGCCCAGGCTCACGTAGCCGTCCCGTATCGCATTGGGAATTGTTATAGCCAGCTTTAAGTCGCCAATGTCAGGTTGGTTAACTTCACGCTCCAGAACAAAATCGTACCGCCGCGTCACATTGTCTTCAGCGTTCAATTGCGAGATTCCGAAGCGTCGCCTTTGCATTCTGATCATTGAAGTGGGCAATCGGTGTGATGTGTACTGGTAGTCAGGATTTGATTTTTAGCTGACCCCGGTTACCCGCCCATCTCCCGCGCCCCCTTAAATCGCTTTACTTATGCAAACGTCTTAAACTGTTAAACTGAAGTTCCTCCCGTTTTCCTTCATTAAATAGCAATTTTTCTGTCCTCGTAGCTAGGGAAGACCACCAACTCGTGGTCTTTTTTTGACTTCCATATGTAGTCACTAAAAAGTATTTGTTAT
>Ga0136611_10000565_pt1 | contig 24611 bp, 16 predicted proteins | sample AntDrymUQ2232306_2_FD_106645 | JGI IMG/M metagenome (GOLD analysis project Ga0136611, IMG submission 106645) | Polar desert sand microbial communities from Dry Valleys, Antarctica - metaG UQ223 (23.06) | ecosystem: Environmental > Terrestrial > Soil > Desert | place: Antarctica: Dry Valley...
AGCCTGCTGGTATTCATCGACCAGCTTGGGTCTGACGAGCCGCTCGTCCAGCATCTGTACACCTGGATTCCGGCGGGCGACTTCCAGGTGCCGCTGAACCTCTCCGTCGATCACCTGTCAGCCACGATGCTGATGGTCGTGACGACCTTCTCGACGCTCGTCCATATCTACGCCAACGGCTACATGCACGGTGATCCGGGCTTCTATCGCTTCTTCTCATACCTGCCGCTGTTCGTCTTCTCGATGCTGATGCTGGTGCTGGCCGACAACTTCATGGTCCTGTTCGTCTTCTGGGAAGCCGTCGGTCTCTGCTCGTACCTCCTGATCGGCTACTACTTCAAGCGCAAGTCAGCCAACGACGCCGCCAAGAAAGCGTTCATCGTCAACCGGATCGGTGACTTCGGCTTCGGGATCGGCATCATGCTGATCTTCGTCAAGACCGGCTCGATCGTCTTCAGCGAGGTCTTCGCGCGGGTGCCGGACCTCAGCGATGGAACGGTCTTCGCGATCGCGGTCCTGCTCTTTACCGGCGCGTGCGGTAAGTCGGCGCAACTCCCGCTGTTCACCTGGTTGCCGGATGCGATGGAAGGCCCGACCCCGGTTTCGGCGCTGATCCACGCCGCGACGATGGTCACGGCTGGCGTCTACATGGTCGCGCGCTCGTTCCCGATCTTCGACGCATCCGAGGACGCTCGCCTGGTGGTTGCCATCGTCGGCGCTGCGACCGCCGTCATCGCCGCCACGATTGGCATCACCCAGTTCGACATCAAGCGCGTGGTTGCCTACTCGACTGTTTCGCAACTTGGCTACATGGTCTTCGCGCTCGGTGTCGGTGCCTGGATTCCAGCCATCTTCCACCTCGTGACGCATGCGTTCTTCAAGGGTCTGCTCTTCCTCGGCTCCGGCTCCGTCATCCACGGCATGCACGAGGAGCAGGACATGCGCCGGATGGGTGGCCTCAAGAAGTACATGCCCGTCACCTACTGGACGTTCCTGATCGCGGCTATCGCCAACGCGGGTATTTTCCCGCTGGCTGGCTTCTGGAGTAAGGACGAGATCCTGCTCGGCTCCTGGCTTGAGGGCTATCAGTGGGTATCGGTCGTCGGCTTCATCGCCGCCTTCTTCACGGCGCTCTACATGGCGCGTGTCATCTACCTGACGTTCCACGGCGAGGAACGCTTCGACACGTCCCAAATCCACCCGCACGAGTCGCCGCGCGTCATGACGATCCCACTCATCCTGCTGGCAATCCCGTCGGCGGTGATTGGTGTCGGGCTGGGTTGGCCGCCCGAAGAGGGCTGGATCCACGACTTCCTCGAACCAAACTTCCACAGTGAGTCCGCCGAGGAGCATGCCCGCGTCGCGGTCGGGCCTGAGGTGACATTCGCTGCTCAGGAGGTTGAGGCTGAGGAAGAACACCACGTCTCAACGACACAGATCGTGACCTTTGGCGTCCTCTCGACACTAGTTGCCGGTGCGGGCTGGGCGGTCGCCTGGGCGGCGTACTTGCGCAAGGTGCCATTCTTCAGCCCGGAGGTCTGGGCGGCGCGTTTCGGCGGCGTCTACCGCTTCGTCTATCGCAAGTGGATGTTCGACGAGCTGTACGAGACGTTCATCGTCCACCCGGCGTACCTCTTCTCGCGCTTTCTCTGGCAGATCGTGGACGTCCGGATCATCGACGCGACCGTCAACGGTGTCGCTGGCGGTGTCGGCTTCACGTCGTCGCGGCTGCGGCGTGTGCAGACTGGCTTCGTCGCCAACTACGCGCTGGCGATCGCGCTTGGCGCTGTCATCATCGTCGGAGCGTTCTTCGTCTTCCAGAGTGATCTGTTTGCGTAGGGTCGGGAACCGGGATTCGGGAATCGGGGATGGACGTGGGGGCAATGAAACGACACTTTCGACGCGGCGGGAGAGCAGGAGTTGGGGTGACATGGCGATTGTTGGTCACTCCCGAATCCCGAATCCCGAATCCCGACCCGAAGGGATCATCTCGTGGATGACTTTCCGATTCTGAGCGTCATCGCGTACCTGCCGCTGTTGGGTGCGCTGATCATCTTCTTCTGGCCGGGAGCGAGCGCGTCGCAGACGCGCCAGGTTGCGCTGTGGTCGTCGATTGCCGCCTTCGTCGCGTCGCTTGTCATGCTGGTCGGGTTCGATCCCGACGAGGGCGGCATGCAGTGGACCGAGCACATGACGTGGTTGCCGGATGTCGGCATCAACTACGACATGGGTGTCGATGGCGTCTCGGTCTTCCTGATCGTCCTGACGACACTATTGAGCGTCATCTCGATCCTGGCGTCGTTTGACCCCATCGAGCGCAGGGTGCGCGAGTATTTCATCGCGCTGCTGCTGCTTGAAGTTGGCATGATCGGCGTCTTCATGGCGCTCGACCTGTTCCTGTTCTACATCTTTTTCGAATTGACGCTGATCCCGATGGCATTGTTGATCGGCGTCTGGGGAAGCGCGAACCGCGTCTACGCGGCGATCAAGTTCTTCCTCTACACGTTGGCCGGTTCGCTGCTGATGCTGGTCGGTATCGTGGCGACGTACCAGTCGTACTTCGAGCAGACCGGTATCCGGACGCTCAATATCCTCGACCTGCAACAGGGCAACTACGGTCATACCTTCCAGCTCTGGGTCTTCGGCGCGTTCTTCATCGCCTTCGCGATCAAGATCCCGATGTGGCCGTTCCACACCTGGTTGCCCGATGCGCACGTCGAAGCGCCGACGGCGGGGTCGGTCATTCTGGCCGGTGTGCTGCTCAAGATGGGCGGCTACGGCATGATCCGTTTCAACCTGTCGCTCTTCGAGGACGCTGCCCGCGACTGGGCGCCGTGGATAATCGGCATGTCGGTCATCGCGATCATCTATGGCGCGGTGGTCGCGCTGCCACAGCCCGATATGAAGAAGCTGATCGCCTATTCGTCGGTGAGTCATATGGGCTTCGTCACGCTCGGTATCTTCGCGCTCAACATGCAGGGTCTCTACGGCGCGATGATCGTCATGCTGGCGCATGGTCTCAACACCGGCGCACTCTTCCTCTGCGTCGGCGTCGTCTACAACCGGGCACATACACGACTCATCAGCGCCTTCGGCGGCCTTGCGTCGCGGATGCCGATCTACTCGACGATCTTCTGCGTCTTCATGCTCGCGTCGATCGGCCTGCCGGGTCTCTCCGGCTTCATCGGCGAGTTCCTGGCGTTCCTGGGCGCGTTCCGCGAGTACCGCTGGGCCGGGATCATCTCGTTCGTGGTCGTGATCCTGTCGGCCTGGTACATGATGTGGATGTTCCAGCGTGTGATCTTCGGTCGCGCCGCCGGTGAGGCACCCGACCCGCACGACGGTTCGCTGACCGCCGATGAGCGGGCGATGCTTGCCACCCACGGTGGGCACGGCCACGACCACGGCCATGGGCAGGCGGTCCCGGCTGTCTCCGGGGCATCGGGCGTTCCGGAAGAGGGCGAAGAAAACCTCGCCAGCGAGCACGTCCCGGATGTCCACGCGCCAGGACACGACAGCCAGTCACATGCGGTCGCCACGGGTCACGACGCCGATACGCATGACAACCATGGCGTGAACTGGCCCGACCTGAACCGTCGGGAGCTGCTGACACTGGTTCCGCTGCTGATTCTGACGGTCGCTCTTGGCGTCTACCCCGGCCCGGTCATGGACTACATGCAGGCGACGCTCGAAGCGATTCTGATTCCGTTTGATAGCGCAGGGGTGTAGGTCCGCCACGCCGTTGACAACGACAAAAAGCTGACTGCTGATAGCTGACTGACTGATAGCTAAACAGGGGGAATTCGGTGCCGCAGATCTTCGAGCAGGTGAATCCAGACCTGACACTCGCGATCCCACAACTGATCGTGCTCGGGCTGGCATTGCTGTTGCTGCTGGCCGATGTTGTGATTCCTCGCGCCCGTCACGGTGCGCTGACGTGGATCACGTTGGCGGGCCTCATCGCCGCGCTGGGGGCAACCTTCTACTACGTCAACGACAACACGAACGACTCGACCTTCAACACGCCCGGCTACGGCGACATGTTTCTCGCCGATGGCTTCAGCTTCTTCATCAACATCGTTGTCCTGACCGGCGGCATCCTCTCGGTCATGATCTCAGGCAGCTACCTCAAGGGCCGGTCCGAAGACGCTGGCTCGATGCCTCTGGCCGAGTACTACGCGCTGCTGTCGTTCTCGGTGCTCGGGACGATGATCACTGGCGCGGCCGGCGATTTGCTGATCGTCTTCCTCGGAATTGAGATGTCATCGCTGGCAGTCTACGCGCTGACCGGCTACGCCCGACATCGGACGACATCGCTTGAAGGCGCGCTCAAGTACTTCCTGCTCGGCCTGTTCGCGTCGTCCATTCTCGTCTACGGGATGGCCTGGATCTATGGCGCGACCGGCACGACCAACCTCGACGGGATCGCGATCGCGCTCTCGGGTCAGGTGACCGACGGCGATGTCGAGGCGTCGCTGCTGCTGGCGCTGCTACTGCTGGTCGTCGGACTCGGTTTCAAGGTCGCGGCCGTCCCGTTCCATATGTGGACGCCGGATGCCTATCAGGGCGCGCCAACGCCGGTCTCCGCTTATATGTCGGTCATCCCGAAGGTGGCCGGCTTCGCGGCGATGATCCGTGTCCTCGTCCAGGGGCTGGCTCCATTGAGCGACGAGTGGATCATCATCATCTCGATCCTGGCCGTCATCACGATGTCGTTCGGCAACATCGTCGCGATCGCGCAACGCGACGTGAAGCGCATGCTGGCCTACTCGTCGATCGGCCACACTGGTTACGTCCTGGCCGGTGTCGCCGCCTTCTCAACGATCACACCCGAGGGTGAGAACTCGATCTCGTCGGTGCTCTATTACCTGTTTGCCTACGCCATCATGAACATCGGCGCATTCGCCGTCGTCACCTGGCTCCAGCATCAGGGGCACGGCACCAGCATCGAGGACTTCAACGGACTGGGAACCCGATCGCCACTGGCTGCGTTGGCGATGACGATCTTCATGTTTTCGCTGATGGGCATTCCTCCACTGGTCGGTTTCTATGGCAAGTACTACGTGATTCTGGCGACAATCGAGGCCGACCTGCTCTGGCTGGCAGTCGCAATCGTCCTGGCGTCGGCTGTCTCGGCCTTCTTCTACCTGCGGATCGTGGCTGCCATGTACTTCGCCGAAGCGCCCGAGAGCGACATCGAGGGCGCGAGGGCGCCGATGCTCAACTTCAGCGTCCTGACGATGGCGCTCGGCACCATCTTCTTCGGCATCTTTTCCGGGCAACTGCTCGACCTCGCCCAGCGCTGGGTCCAGGCGTTCTCCGTCACGATCTAGGCCGTTTGACGTGGCATGAACGTCGCGAACGCTCGTCCACCGGATGAGGCGCGTTCCGTTGTGATGCGGGGACGACAGGGGACGGACAGAGCAGGACTCCGGAGCACGCACCAGACGGCAGACGCAAGAAGGACTGGAGCGGGCTGCGCTCTAGTCCTTCCTGCGGCCAAATGAGGGGAGGAGTGAGTGAGACTGACCACTGATGTGTCCTGTCACAGCAGCGATCCCCTCTAGAATAGCTTGCCGGCGAATACGGTCATCGGACCATAGACCTAGATTTCGTCTGGGTCCCCTCTGCGACCGAACCGGCATCAGTTCCTGCCAATGCTGGATGCTAGACTGATACAGCAATGGACGCTTCGAGCTTGATCGGGAACGTCGCCTGTGGCATCGCGAGAAACAGCCGCCGACTCCAGCGGTGAACCGGCATCTCCGTCGCTGCCCGCTCGTGCCGGGACGTTCGTGCGTGTCTGGTTCCAGGAGAGCCGTGAAAGTGTTCATGAGCTCGGTCAGGCTGTCTGGCAGCAAGCGAAACGGCTGCACCCGCTGACCGCCTACCGAATCATCGCGCTGACGATCGCGATCCTCATTACCGCTTCAAGCTTGCATCGCGACAGCACGATCGTCTCTGACGCACAGATCCTGCTGCTGGCCGCGCTTCACGCTGGCCTGACGCTGGCGATTGCTCCACGGCTCGAACGTCGCTCGAACCTGTTCAATCTCGCCATCATCGCTGTCGATATCGTGGCCTGCGCCGGGTTGATGACGCTGGCGCACGGTTGGCGCGGGCCGCTCTGGCTGTATAGCCTTTCGGCTGTGTTCTGGCCAGCCTGGAAGTATTCGTTCCACGGAGCGCTCATCAGCGTGACGCTCTTCGACGCGCTCGTCCTGCTCATGAACCGAGACCGCATCAGCGACACAATCTCAGCAGGTTTCGGAGGAGACATTGCAGCCCGGTTAGTGATGGTTTACCTGATCGCCGGGGCGATCTCGCTGACGTCGCGCGCGTTTGCGACTGTTCAGAGGATGGCCGCCGAAAGCGAGCGAAACAGGATCGCACGGGATCTGCATGACGGCGTCGGAAAGACGATGGGCGGAATCAGCATGGAGTCATTGACGCTGGCACATTGGATCGAGCGTGATCCCGCTGAGGCCAGCCGCCGCGCACGCTACGTTAGTCGGATCTCCGAGAAGGCTGCGATCGAGGTGCGCGATGTCATTCGCGGTCTGCGCCGGACAGAGGCTACCGAGGCGCTGTTTCCGTCGGTCAAGATGATTGTTGACGACTGGGGCCATGCACACCCAGCAATCAGGATGCGATTGCAACTCAATGGCAGCGACGCGCAGGTTCCAATTCTGATCCACGGCGAGATCGTGCGAATGCTGTCAGAGCTGCTACGCAACGTCGAGCGGCATGCAAGCGCGTCGCACGGCTGGGTGCGGGTGACGCTTTCGACTGCTGGTGTGACGCTGGCGGTTCGGGACGACGGCGTTGGCTTCAACATGCATGCGCTCGATCCGTGGTCTGGTGAGGGGCATTTCGGGCTGCTGGGCGCGCGCGAACGGGCGTCGATGCTGGCCGGTCGCTTCCGCGTCGTCTCAACACCCGGCAAAGGGACAGAAGTGACGATTGACCTGCCGTTGACGGCGCGTGAGGATCGAGTTGTCCATGTTGTTCGATGAACACCACGATCTGGATGGGCCTGCTGCATTCCAGTTGGTTGGAAGCGTACCGGGTGATCTGACATCTGTTACTCGTGTCGCTGGCGAGACGATCCGCGTCCTCGTTGTAGACGATAACTTCGTCGTTCGGCGTGGACTGCAATCGAGCCTTGAGCTGGATGCCTCGATCGTTGTCGTCGGCGAAGGCGCAAACGGCGATGAGGCTATCGAACTGGCCCGCGAGCTCGTTCCCGATGTGATCCTGATGGACATCCGGATGCCGGTACGCGATGGCATCGCCGCGACCGAGATTATCAGCGACGACGCGCCCAGCTCGAAGGTGCTGATGCTGACCTGGTCGGAGGATCCTGAACATCTGCGCAGCGCAGTCCTGGCTGGCGCGAAGGGCTATCTTGTCCATGGTCGCTTCTCGCCCGAGCGGTTGGCCGAAGCGGTCCGTGTCGTCCATGAAGGCGGCGCGTTGATCACGCCGATGCTTGCTCCAGCGCTGCTTGAGTTCGTCCGCGAGAGTGCCCTGGGACCGCGTGGTCGGTCGGCGCCAGGCTCGATCCTGACGCCGCGCGAGATCGAAGTGCTGGAGTACATCGTCGCCGGAAAGTCAAACCGGGAGATCGCCGAGGCGCTGTACATCGAGGAGAAGACGGTTAAGAACCACGTCTCAAACATCTACTCCAAGCTGCACCTCAAGAACCGCTACGAAGCGATCACGCGCGGGCGAGACCATTTGCGATGAATGGGATGGCGATCTGACTACTGGTCCACGAGCCAGGCGAGGTCTGTCCCAAGCTCGACGATGATGCCGTTGCCGCCGTTGCCGAAGACGATTGACGACTCGTCCAGGCCAAGTTGGGCGGCGATGTAGCGTGCTGTGTCGGGACTCTCCGCGTAGTCGTAGATGATGGTCGATGCTTGCGGGCCAGTCCCAGTTTCTGGCGAGACGATGCTGAATCCGGCGTCGTACATGAGCTGGCTCACGACGGTCGCGAGTTGCGCGACGTCGGCATTATTCTGGACGATGATCGGAATGTCGAGATCGACCGCGTCGGCGCTCACGTCATCATCCGCGCCCGGACTCGCGCTGGCATCGTTCGGGACCGCAATGGTCGGCGTCGGCGGCGATGGATCGCTGCTGGTGTTCGTGAAGTAGAGATCCATCAACTCGTAGATTGCCGGCCAGTCGGCTTCGAAGTAGAACGCATCGTCTTCCTCCTCAGGCACATGCTCGCTCAGGACTCCGGCATCCCAGAGATTGATCTTCGAGATGCCGTTCGGATCGACGTTACGACCGAGATTCGCGAGCGCGAGCAACTGGTTGAAGTTGAAGTCGGTCTTCACCATCTTGCCCATCTGACCGATCAACTCCTCAGCCCGGGTGATCAGGCCGATATCCACGGCTTGTTCGCGCAGCGCGACCAGCATCTGCTGCTGCCGGTCGCCGCGTGCGATGTCGTTGTCGCTGTGGCGCGTACGCGAGAAACGCAGGGCGGTTTCGCCATCCATCTTCTGGAGGCCGGTCGCGAAATATTCGCGGGTGATCCCGAATGTTTCGGTCGGGTACTGATCGTCCTTGACCGGCGCGGCAACATCGATGATGACACCGCCGACCGTGTCAACGATCGAGCGGAAGCCTTCGAAGTCGACTGTCACGAAATAGTGGACGCGGACATCGAAGTTGGCCTCGATTGTCTCCATGACCGCTGGTGGACCGCCGTTTTCGTTGCGATCCTCGCCAATGGGATAGGCGGCATTCATCTTGTCCCATCGATCGACGATCGGGATGTAAACGAGCAGATCGCGCGGAATACTCATCATGACGACGTGGTTGGTCGCGGGATTGATGCGCATGACGATCATTGTGTCGGAGCGGGGCGGTTCGGTGTCGCCTTCGCGGTCATCGATCCCCATCAGGAGGACGTTGAACGGATCCTGGTTGTCCCAGTTCGGTAGCGAGGCCTCAACTTGTTCAGTCGGGACAGCCTCCGGCGTACCCTGCGGGTTAACGGTATAGATGATCCGATCCGGAAGTTCGACGTGGGCATCGTTATAAGCGTCGTAGGTGATCCGAGCGATGTTTGCCGCCCAGAGGGTCGCCCCAATCGCGACGACAGCCACGATGATGCCGAGAATGACGAACCAGGTCTTTGGACGCCTCAGTAATGGGCGTGGATCACGCTCACGATCACTGTTGGCTGTCCGCCCTCGCCCGCCGCCGTTGCCGCGGCCACCGCTTCCGGCACGGACCCGGCTACCGACGACGGGACGGCCACGCAACTGGCGGACAGGTGGCCGCTGGACGGCAGGCGCCTGCACGACAGGGTATGCGGCCGTCGCGGCGGCCTGTGGCGCCATCTCAAGGCGGCTACGGGCGGCTGCCTGCTCGACCGAACGCGCGTAATCAGCGTAATCCCCGTCTCCGTCGTCTGACGCTCGGTCAATCGCCGCGAGTTCTTCGAGTGGAGTGGCGACATGGCTGTCCGGCGACAGTGGAGCTTCGCTGTCAAGCGCTTTTTCGGGATCGTCATCCACGTCAGTCGGCTCAGGCGTCGGGGAAATCGAAGGGAACACCTCAGTCCCGTTCCAGGAACCAGCGTCTGACGACGTTGTGGTGGTGGTCTCATCGGAATCGGCGGCGTCGAAGCGTGACTCATCCTCAGACAGCGGCGCAGGGGTAGCCCCGTTTGGTTCTACGGATGCGGGTCTCTGACCTCGTCGGACCTGATAGGCCGGCGTGCCTCGCTTCCGAGGTAGGTGAGAGGTGACGCTTATTCGGCGTTGCTCGGGCATCCAGGACTCCATCGTGGGTCGGGAAACACGTCGAGCAGCACCGCTACACGGGTTTGGCGCTTCACGCCGAACGCGCGCCGAAAGTTCAACTGTCGTGAGAACATGAACGGACGCATCCGGAAAGTATAGCAGGCCACCAGTACTCCACCGCCCCATCTCTCCATCATCGCCGTCAACGATCGTCCCTTGACGATCCGGCACAGGTCGAGGATACTGTACGTACACATCGCCTGTAGCGCAATGGCGTGCTCGCGACGGCGATCGATGTGTCGCCAGTGACAAGGCCAAACCGGGCCGAAGCGTCACGGGGCCAGCACGTGAATCAGGTTGGTGTCGCAGCGGCGGTTGGATGAACGTCGCTGGTGACCCCGGGAGTCAAAGGACGATCGACAGATGATCCTCTCCGACCGTGACATTCGTCGTGAGATCGACGCGGGGCGCATCCGTATCACGCCAGAGATCGATCTGGATAAGCACCTGGGTTCCTGCTCGGTCGATTTCCGGCTTGGCAACACGTTCATGGTCTTTGAGCACTCACGCTACTCGTACATCGATCCGCGCCAGCCGCAGTCGATCGGCGAGGCCATGCGCACGATCGTTGTCACCGACGAGGAGCCGTTCATCATGCAGGCAGGCGACTTCGCGCTCGCGTCGACGATTGAGTCGCTGGAACTGCCGGACGATCTGCTTGGACGCCTTGAGGGGCGTTCGTCGATCGCGCGGCTCGGCATCACCGTCCACTCGACAGCGGCGGTCTTCGAGCCGGGCTGGACTGGAACAGCGACGATGGAATTGTCGAACCTCGGGCGGATGGCCGTCGCGCTCTATCCCGGCATGCGCATCTGCTCGTTTACCTTCCAGCAGCTCTCGTCGCCAGTGCTGGTGCCGTACCGGCAGAAGGTGGGTAACAAGTACGCCGGTCAGAACGAGCCGCGCGCTAGCCTCCTCTCCGAGGAGGAGCAGGCGCTTGCGGCATCAAGCAATGGGCTTCTGTCGTAGTTGAGTAGACAAGATGGGTGGAGGCAGCCACATGGCAACGCGCTGGATCACGACGACAACCCGACTCCTGACAACGAGTTGCCCTCCAAAGCACCTCGTCAAGCGCACCCGCGCCTCCCGTGCCCCACTGACCGCCCCACGCCGCAGCCAGCGCGCGACCCCTGCCTGGTCGCGCCGCGCCGCCTGCGAGCGCAGGCCAATGCGGCGTGTTGCGTGTGGGCCACGGCGGTACTGAGTTCCTTTTCAACACCACGTCACCTCGAAAAAGAACTTGTCGCGTAGAATACGGCCATGAACTGTCATGTACCGTCCCGATCCGGCATGCTGCCGGCAGCGGGACGACAGGAGGAGGGATCATGGTCGTCGAAACCCAGACACGCAGCTTTCAGTTGCTGATCGCCGGCAAGGCCGTTGACGCAGCCAGCGGCGAGACGTTCACCGCCTACAACCCCGCGACGAACCAGCCAGTTGCCCAGGTCGCGAAGGCTGGAAAGGAGGATGTCGATCGTGCGGTAGCCGCCGCGCGGAAGGCGTTCGACGAGGGGCCGTGGCCACGGATGAGCCCCTACGAGCGCGGGCGCATCATCCAGAAGCTGGCCGACCGCATCCGCGAGCGCTCCGACGAGCTGGCCGCGCTGGAGAGCCTCAACACCGGCAAGCCGATCACGCGCTCGAAGGGCGAAATCCTCGGCAGCGCGATGGTCTTCGACTACTACGCTGGAGCTGGTGACAAGTTCTATGGCGAGACGATCCCGATGGGGGACAAGATCCTCAACTTCACCCTGCGCGAGCCGGTCGGCGTGGTCGGCCAGATCGTGCCGTGGAACTTTCCGTTCTCGATGTCGTCGTGGAAGGTCGCGCCAGCCCTCGCTTCCGGCTGCTGCCTGATCCTTAAGCCGGCCAGCAACACGCCGCTGACGGCGGTCCTGCTCGGTGAAATCTGCTACGAGGCGGGCGTGCCAGAGGGTGTCGTCAGCGTCCTGCCGGGTCCGGGTGGCGAGATCGGTGAGTACCTTGCCGCCCATCCGCTGATTGACAAGATCGCCTTCACCGGCGAGACGATCACTGGCGCGCGTATCCTGCGGGCTGCGTCTGACACGATCAAGAAAGTGTCGCTGGAGCTGGGTGGCAAGAGCCCGAACATTGTCTTCGCTGACGCCGATCTGAAGAAGGCTGCTGCGGCTGCTGTCCCGGCGGCCTTTGGCAACACCGGCCAGACCTGCACGGCGCGGACCCGGCTCTTCGTCGGCCAGCAGTCGTACGACAACTTCATGCAGGAGCTGGTCGACCAGACCGAGTCATACAAGGTCGGCGACCCGTTTGACACGGCCACGCTGATGGGCCCGATGATCTCCGTCGCGCAGTACGATCGCGTCGCATCCTACATCGATATCGGCAAGGATGAAGGCGCTGAGCTCGTCTTCGGTGGTTCGCGTCCGTCGGCGCTCGATGAAGGCAACTTCCTCCAGCCGACGATCTTCGGCCAGGTATCGAACGACATGCGCATCGCCCGCGAGGAGATCTTCGGCCCGGTCCTCTCGGTCATCCCATTCGACAATGAGGAAGATGTCATCCGCCAGGCGAACGCCAACGAGTACGGCCTGGCAGCCTCGGTCTGGACGCAGGACATCAACAAGGCGCTGCGCGTCGCGAGGGGACTGCGGACCGGAATGGTCGCCGTCAATTCGAACGGTGGCCCAGGCGTCCTCGGCCCGTTCGGCGGCTACAAGAAGTCCGGCATCGGCCGGGAGCTCTCGATGCACGGCATGGAGCTGTATACCGAGGTCAAGAACGTCTACGTCGATCTGTCGTAGCCGTCAGCTTTCAGCCAGGGGGCCGGGGTGGTACCACCCCGGCCCTTCCTGCGTCCGGGTGCGTTACGATCCGAGTTGTCAGTTCGAACAATGTCCAACGACTGTCGATCGCTGGAGCCAGAGGTGATGCCGTGAGCCTGCGACGTGAGGCCGAGCAGCAGTATCTGACGACCGATCCACTCAAGGTGCGGATTGAAACGCATTCGCGCTACTCGGAGCGTCAGGTGAACCTGGATAGCCTCTGCCACGCCGAGCTGCGTCTCGAAGGGGCAGAGCGCGTGCTCGATGCTGGCTGCGGCCCAGGTGCGTTCATGTCGTATCTGCGCAGGTTGGGCCACCGTGGGCGACTCGTCGGCCTCGATCGGTCCGACGCGATGATCGCCGAGGCGTTACAACGGGACGCATCTGTTGAGTGGGCCGTTGGCGATGTCGAGCGGCTTCCGTTCGCCGATTCCGAGTTCGATCGCGTCTCGGCGCGTCACATGCTCTATTACGTCGATGACATCCAGGCAGCGCTGCATGAACTCGCTCGTGTCACTGACGAACGCGGTGTCTTCCTTGCGACCACCAATGCCGCACAAACGACGCCGCTCATCGACGACCTGTATCTCGACCTGCTCCGCGCCTTCGGCCTGCCACCGCGCCAGCACGCCGCCGGAGAGTTCCATACCGAGAACGCAGCAGCGTTGCTCAGCGGCGTCTGGCCGCACGTCGAAGAAACGATCATCGATAACGCCTTCGTCTTCACATCGCCCGATCCGATCGTGCGCTATGTTGCGACGCTTTTGCCTTCGGTCGAAGGCGCGGATGAAGCAATGCAGGCGAAGATGGTCACCTGGCTAACATTCGAGGCGGCATCGCGTCTGCACACGCGCGGCGGAGTCTGGCGCGATCCGAAGATCGTGGGTCTGTACTGCTGTCGTCGCTAACCGTGCCTCTCGAACCGCGCCGATTGGAGGGGCCGGGCTCGTTCCCGGCCCCTCCAGTCGGCGCGTCCGATAGTATTCCGGCTGATACCTGCCCGCCAACAATGGAATACTTCACGATGCGCTCAATTGAGGGCGGCATTGGCATCGCGACCGGGGAGAGAGCATGTTCCGCACCTACGAGCAGCACGCGGCAGCCGCCATCGACGAGATCATTTCCGGGTTGGGCTTCCGCCGGCGCGAGTTCGAGATGCGCGCGATCCCGTTTTCCGGTTCATGGGGGACATCGTCGTCGATTGCCTTCGCGCTGGCGAACGAAGCGACGGCTGAGGAACCGGTGGTTGAGGATGAGTCGCTCTCGAAGAAGGAGCGCAAGGCGCTCCAGCAGAACCGTGTCCGTGAAAAGGCTACAGAACTCGCGCAGCAGATCGCAAGCGCGCTCCGGGAGCGGCCAGACTACGTGCGGGTTGAGGCGGTCAACGGCTACATCAACATCTACTTCGATACCAATCAGGTCGCGAACCACGTCATTGGCGCGGTGATCGGCGAGGGTGAAAGCTACGGGCGCGGCGTGGCTCAAACCGATAGGGTGATGATCGAGTACTCGCAGCCGAACACCCACAAGGAATTCCACGTCGGGCATCTGCGCAACACCTGTCTCGGCGAGGCACTGGCGCGGATCACGCAGTTCGCTGGCTACGAGACGCTGCGGGCCACCTATCCGGGCGATATCGGCCTGCATGTGATCCGTTGTCTCTGGTGCTACACGGCATTTCACGCCAAGGAGGCGAAGCAGGTTCCGGCCGAGCAGCGCGGGCGCTGGCTCGGCAACCTCTACACGGAAGCCGTCCGGCGGCTCGAGTACCGCAACGAGGTCGTCGGGCTGCTGAACGAGCTTGCCAGGATGGATGCCGGCTTCGCGGCGATGATCGACCGGATGTCGAAGGAACTCTTCAAGGCCGGCGCGCCGGGCGAGGATGTTGCCTACCTGCTCGGCCAGATCGCCAACCAGCGTGAGATCAAGACCGACGCGCTCTACGACGATACGACCGTGGTCCGCTTCTGGCCGGTTATCGGACGCCAACTTGAGGATGAGCTTGATTTGATCCGCCGTGAGGGGCCGCAGCAGGCGCCGCCGGTTCCGTCCCACTCTGGTGGCCCGCCAGTCATACCGCCGCTCGTCACACTTGAGCAGACCGAGGAGCGCCATGCTCGCTGGCAACGGCTGGGAGGGCACCTGGACTGGTGGCCGCGCGTCCCAGGCTGGCAACAGGAGGTACGCGACACGTTCCAGCGCTGGGAGCGCGAGGAGCCGGAGTTCATGGCTCTCTGGCAGGAAACGCGCCAGTGGAGCCTCGACGGCTTCGCGCATATCTGGGACGAACTCGGTGTCCACTTCGATGTCTGGTTCTTCGAGAGTCAGGTTGAATCCGAAGGGCGCGAGATCGTCCGTGACTTGCTTGTGCGCGGTATCGCCGAGGTCAGCGACGGCCTCCCGGTCGTCAAGATCGATGAGAAGCTCGGGCTGGACAAGGAGACCTACCGGACGATGCCGGTCCTCCGTTCGGACGGCACGACGCTCTACGCCACGAAGGACCTTGCGCTGACCAAACGCAAGTTCGAGGATTATGGCATCGACCGCTCGGTCTGGGTCATCGACGTTCGCCAATCGCTCTACATGCAGCAGATCTTCAAGATCATGGAGCTGCTGGGCTTCGAGCAGGCGGAGAAGTGCTACCACCTCGGCTACGAGGTCGTGACGCTACCGGAAGGGGCGATGTCGAGCCGCAAGGGCAACGTCATCCTTTACGACGATCTGGCTCGTGAGGCGAAGGCTCGGGCGCGTGAGATTATTGAGGACAAGGCGAAGCAGGTTCATCTCACAGACGCCGAGAAGGACCGGATCGCAATCCAGGTCGGAATCGGCAGCATCATCTACGCGATGCTGGCGCGCGACAATAACCGCATCATCGTCTTCGACATGGACGAGGCGCTCTCGTTTGACGGTCACGCCGCGCCGTACATCCAGTACGCGCATGCCCGCGCCTGCCGAATCCTTGAACGGGTCGAGGAGATGCCAACCGGCGAACTGGTCTTCGACGATCTCCAGCCAGAGGAGATCGACCTGATCCAGCAGATCGGCAGCTTCCCGTCCGAGGTCCAGCGCGCCGCCGCCGAGTACAAGCCGCTGCTGATCGCGACCTGGGTCTACGACCTCGCGCGGCGCTTCAACGATTTCTACGCCGACATCGACAAGCGCCCGGTCCTGACCGCGCCGGAACCGACCCGCGCGATGCGAGTTGCGCTCGTCGCCGCGACCCGCCAGGCACTGGCGAATGGCCTTCATCTGCTGGGTGTTGCCGCGCCCGAGGCGATGTAGTGCCGGGTTATCTCTCGTAGGAGCCAATCTGGTATCAATTGGTTCCAACGGGATCAGATCGCTTGGAAGAAAGGGCGTCGCGCCTGGAATATCCGCAGGGCAGTATCACTGGGCCTGACCGGAAACCTGCTCGATCACTGTCTCCAACGTGCCGTTCCGACCGCGCTCGCGGGCGGCAATGACGTTTTCCGGCGTGAACCTGGCCCCCAGTTCGCGTAGCAGCCGCGCGGCCCGCTCGCGCGTTTCCTGGTCGCTGGCTGGATGCTCCAGCGCGAACGAGAGCCACTCGACCGCCCGTTCGTCCGCTTCGGAGGCCCGCTCGCGCGCGAGCACGATCGCGAGTTCAGTGATCGCCACGAGAGCGACCGGCAGGGATTCTATTGCCAGCGCGATCATCAATCCTTCTCGTAGATACTCCTGAGCCGCGCGTCGGTCCCCGCGCTCGCTGGCGACGCGACCGAGCGTTGTCAACGAGAAGGCGATGCCTTCGCGGCTGCCGATCTCACGGAAGAGCGCAAGGCTTTCTTCAAGGTGCGGTTGCGCCTCCGACGGCTCGCCCAGTGTTGTCGCGACACTCCCGAGCATATGCAGCGCATGCGCGATGCCCTGTCGTTCGCCCATCTCTCGGAAGATCGCCAAGCTTGCGCCCAGGTGTCGGCGTGCCTGGGCATAGTCGCCGAGGATTCGCGCCGCATCTGCCAGATTAACACCGGTATTGGCCATCCCATAACGGTAGCCAAGCTCAGTGTGCATCTCCATGCTTGCTTCATAAAATCCCATCGCCTCCTCATGACGTCCCAGTTCCCAGGTGGCATTGGCCAGGTTATTGAGCGAGATGGCAATGCCCCGACGATCGTCAGTCCCGCGACGGATGGCGAGGCTTTCCTGGTGGCGCTGTTGCGCGACGGCATAATCGCCGTGATAAAACGCGGCGTTGCCGAGAATATTGAGGGCGTGTGCCATGCCGGGCAGATCGTGGAGCGATCGCGCTAGCTGAAGACTTTCCTGAACAAATTGCCGCGCATCCCCGTACCGCGCCGCTGACGAGGCGACCGTGCCCAGCGTGTTGAGCGCATAGACGATCCCGGGCGTGTCGCCAAGCGATCGGGCAAGGTCCAGGCTCCGGTCAAGCAACGCTGTAGCATGCTCGTAGCGCGAGAAACGGTAGCTGAACACTGCTTGCCGCGCCAGCAATTGCGCCAGGAGGATGCGCGTCGCTTCGTCGCATGCTTGGTCCGGTTCAGTGAGCGTCACGACGGTTTGCCCAAAGACCTCATCGCCTTCCTGAAACCAGCCCCGAATCTCGTAAAAGAGGGCCAGGCTCTCGATCGACTGACCAAGTTCGGCCACCTTGCGGCGCGCGACTGCCCGGTGCCAGCCGTCCCGGACATTTTCGATCTCCATGCCAATCGCGGCCAGGGCCTCGTGCTGCTCCGGGCCTGTTAGTCGTTCCGTCTGTTGTTGGAGGAACAACGCATAGTGCGTTGCATGTCGATCCCCCGCCCGCTCCACCTCGTCCGGCAGCTCGGCGAGTTGCTCTGCGGCATACTGCCGAATGAACTCGTGCAGGACAAAGCGTTGGCTTCCCGCCGGCCGCCCGTTCCCTCTGAGCAGTGACTTGTTCACCAGCGCCAGCAACAGGGGCAAGCTGGCACCGGCCACCTGCTCCGCCGCCTCGCGCCCGAAGCCGCCCCGGAAGACTGACAGCCGACTGAGGACAGCTCGCTGTTCCGCCGAGAGCGCCTGCCAGGAGTGGTCAGCCACCGCCCGCAAGCTGCGGTGGCGCTCCGGCACGTCCCGCATTGATGTCTCCAGGAAGCGCAGGGTGTGCTCGATCTCGCGCGCGATCTCCCGGCAGGAAAGCACCGGCGTCCAGGCGGCGGCCAGCTCGATCCCGAGCGGCAGACCTTCGACCAACTGGGAGACGCGGACGGCCGCCTGTTCTTGCTCGTCATCGTCCGTGAGGGTGAAGTCGGCTTGCACCTGTTGGGCGCGCTGGAGAAACAACTGGACCGCGCTGTAGCTGGCAACCTCGTCGGCGAATTCGTCCGCTGGAACGCGCAGCCCTTCCAGTTCAAGGACCCACTCGCCCCGCAACCGCAGGCGCTCCCGTGAGGTCACGAGCAGCCTGACATCGGGAGCGTTCCGCGATAGCTCGACCAGCAGTCCTGTTCCGTCTTCGATCAGGTGCTCGAAGTTGTCCAGCACGATCAGGATTTCCTTCTCGCGCAGGTAGTTGAGCAGTTGTGTTCGGGGATCTTCTCCGCCGCGAAAGGACAGGTTCAGTTCATTAGCGATCGCCGAGACCAGGAAGTCGACCGCGATCGTGGAGGCCAATGGCACGACGGCGGCTCCATGCAGCAGGCGCGGGGCGGCGTCCTGCGCGGCCTGAAGCGCCAGCCGCGTCTTGCCGATACCGCCTGGCCCGACGATGGTGATCAGACGACAAGTTTGGTCCGGTAGACGCCGGGCCAGCACGGCGCGTTCGTCTTTCCGGCCGACGAACGGCGTGGGCGGCGACGGCGGCGGCACTGCCCGGCTCGCCGACGCCGACCGGATGCGCTCGTAGAGCGCGGTCGTCTCTGGCAGCGGCTCGATGCCCAGTTCCCCGGCCAGGATGCGCCGACAGGTTACGTACTGTGCCAGCGCCGCGCCGCGCTGCCCATTGCGCGCCAACAGGAGCATCAACTGCCGGTGGGCGTCTTCTCGCCATGGATCGAGCGCCAGCAGGCGGGTAGTGTAGTCGATCGACTCCGCAGATTCTCCGCGCGTTACATGGACGGTTGCCAGCCGGTGCAGCGCGCGCAGCGCCAGATCGCGCAGCCGCTCGCGCTGGATCATGACCCATTCGTCGAACTCCGGCGCGTCACGAACGCTGAATCCTTCAAGAAAGTCGCCCCGGTAGAGTGCGATGGCGTCGCGCAGGCGCTTGATGTCGTCCTCCGCCAGGCCCGTGGCGATGGCGGCCTCGAAGCGCGCGACATCGAGCCGCAACGGACTGTCGCCATTGAACGCGACCGTCTGCCGTGTGATCACGACGTGGGGTTCGAGCAGGCGCCGCAGGTTGGTCAGCGCCTGCCGCAGGTTGTTTGCGGCGACGTCGTCAGGCGAGTCACCCCAGAAGAGCGTGGCGAGTGTCGCGCGGGTATGTGGGCGGCCGGTCACGGCCAGGTAGCAGAGGAGCGCCTGAACCTTGCCGGACACGAACCCGGTGACCGCCGTGTCGCCCGATCTGGCGAGCCAACCCCCCAGAAACTCCAGATGGAGCGGATCAGCCAACGCACCCCTCCTCAATAAACGATCTCTAAACGTTGCGCGGCTAGAGTGTGCTCACGAACAGCGTCATGCTGACCGCGGATAAACGGGACGGCCGTCGAATGAGTGGACTCGATCGCCCGCCGCGCCACCGGAGCTACCTGCTGCGGGTCTGGGAAGAGCCACGGCAGTCTCCGGACCTGGCGTCTGTCTGGCGGTTCAGCCTGGAAAACCCGCGCACCGGCCGGCGTCAGGGTTTCGCGACCCTCGAGGAGGTGATCGCCACGGTGCGAAGTGACCTGACACATGAGGACGCCGAACCCCACGCCGATCCGCGCTAGTGACGCCATGCGCGGACGATCAAAGCACGCTCGCCAGGAGCGATCCGTCAGTCGCAAAGGGCGACTTTCGTGCATGGCCTGCCCGACGCAGCCGCGGTTGCCATCGTCTCTCGGTTCGTAACAGACTGACGAATTGTCGCATGACCGAACGGCAGGCACAAGCAGGTTCGCGGGTTCGCAAAGCTCCGTGCCTTCAGCAGCCGGCATTGTTAGATTATCGAAAGGAACGGTCTATGGCACAGGTAGAGGCGGCGACCAGCGAGATCGTCACCGGCGAGAAATCAGGACGTATCGACACCAGGCAGACATCAGTTCTGGCTGCAATCTGCCTCGCGGCTGGAATCGCTTTCCTCGTGTATCTCCTCGTGGCGGGACTCGACACGATAGGCCGCCACATGCTCGTCATTTCACTGGTTCGCCTCAGCTTTCTCGCCGGCCTCATCGCCTTCGCGGCATCGGTCCGTCGCTCGGAAGGTCTATTTCATGTCGGACTGCTTTTGGCTGCTGTCAGCGCGGCGCTCAACATGGCGGGAGCGTTTGCTTGGGTCGTGACCGACGGCTGGTCGTACAACGCCTTCGACACCGGTGGAACGGGCTTGCCCCCATGGTACGCCTTCATGATCGGTGGCAGCGCTTTCTTGTTCGCTCTTGGGACGATACTCACCGGCATTGCGGCGATCCGGACTCGGGCGAAGCCGGTACTAGCCCTTGCCGTCTTACTCGCGGGGCTGCTGTATCCACTCGCTATTCCGCTCGGAGCAACAGGTCACGCGATTTGGACACTTCCCTGGCTTGCCGTCGGCATACTGACTCTGGCCGCGTGTAGGGAGTCTGCACCAGCCGCCCGTGCCCAACTCACACGACATCAGCGTCGTCACATGGATGTGTAACAGATGCACGAAGGAGGACTGAATGAACGTCTCAACGACTGACACACCGCTCGTTCCCAGGTGGCGGCGGATTGCGTTCGCCATCGTCGTCGTGATCGCGGCGCTCTTCTACCTCGTCCTCGTTGGCAGCGTCTTCTCGGCGCCCTCACCCTGGCTGGCCGAGGGCGGAGGTGGCCCGCCGCCCGGCTACGTGTATCCGGAGTCGCACCGCTGGCACGACGCGCAATGGGCGGCGCACACCGGCATCCTGCTCGGCGGCAGCCTGCTCGCGCTGCTCTGGCGCCCGATGCGAAAGCCGCTGCTCGTCCAGTACCTGGCGATCGCGATCGTCGTCTTCGTCATCCTAACGGTCGTCACCGATGGGCCGGACAATCTCATCTTTCTGGTTCCGGTCGCGCTGGTCGTCGCGCTCTATCCCAATCGCCGCGCGCTGCTGGATGTCTCGCGTCCTGGCGGCATGTACATCCCGATCCTCGCGCTCGCCGTCATCGCCGCGCTACTGATGGCGCCCGATGCCTGGGACAAGTTCCAGATCCAGGCCGACAACCCGGCTGGTGACGAGCACGCGGAACACGGCCATTGGGGCGGCAGCGCGTTTCTCATGCTCAACCTGCTCGTCGCCGGTCTGCTGACGGCAACCCGCCGTCCCGGCTGGCGCGTTCTCGGCGTGATCGCTGGGCTTGCGTTCGTCTACCTCGGCGTCGCGACGCTTACGACCCGTGACGACGGCGGACGCGATCCGGCCGGTTTGTGGAGCACGGCGGGCGCGGCGCTGGCACTGCTGGCAGGAGTTGGCTACCTCGGACTGACGCTCATGGCGAACCAACTCGTGGCGCGCGCGGCACTGCTGGCCGGACGTCCACGCACGGCTGAGTAGTCGGCCCGCCGCGCTTCACAGGCAGGCGGGCAGCATAACGAAACACGGAATCGTCAGACACGGATTATATTGTCAAAGATGGAGGACGCAGGTGTCACACGGTTTGACAACGCCCGCTGACCGGCTGTTCGGAGGGGCGATGATCGTGGCCCCGCTGCTCTTGATCGCGAGTACGGTAGCCTATACCATCAGCGGTGGCTTCAATGGCAATGAGATTGGCGGGATGGTTCAAATCTATGCCTTCACGGCCCGGTTCCTGGTCGTCATCGGGCTCGAGCGAATCCTCCAGGCTCCTTACCCGCGGGCGGCGGTCGCGTTGACCGTGCTTGGGGCGCTCGGTGTCGCTGGCGGGATCGCCTACGGTGTCGACAGCATGCATGTTGCGGAATTCGGTATGAGCGCCGAGGAGATTGGTTGGGCGGGGCCGCTGGCGCTCAACCTTCCCGGAATCTTGTTTCCTATAGCCCATATCGGCTTTGGAATCGCGTTGCTGCGCGCGAATGTTCAGCCGCGCTGGTCTGGGGCGTTACTTGTCGTCGCGGCGGTTCTCTTCCCGGCTTCACGCATTCCGTCGGTCGAGGCGCTAGCCGTGGTTGCTGATGGACTGTTCATCGTTGCTTTAGCACCGCTCGGCTGGAAGATCGTCCAAGGCCGCGTGTCGGTGTCGTCGTCGCCGACGCTCACTTGACGACAGGATATCACCACACGGGCGCAAATGTGCCGAGGTCCAAAGGGCGCCCCGCACTGACCGGTGCGGCAGCACACAATACAGGATCAGTCCCAACGGGGAACGTCATGTTCATGGTGGCGGCGCGGTACGGCGGATACGATCAAACCGCTGGCGTTGCCCTAACGGCATCGTTTCGTGCATGGGCCGTGTCGTCATCGGTCGGCAGCAGCGGCAGGCGGACCGCAAACGTCGTGCCGTCACTGGGCTGGCTCTGGGCAGTGATCTGTCCGTCGTGGACGGCGACGATCCAGCGCGCGATCGAGAGGCCGAGGCCGGTGCCTCCGGAGGAGCGGGCGCGGGCCTCGTCGGTGCGGAAGAAGCGCTCGAAGATACGGCGCAGGTGGTCGGGCGCGATGCCGGGGCCGTTGTCGTGGACTGCCAGAACGGCCTCGTCAGCATTCAGCGTTACCGAAAGCTTGACATCGCTGCCGACCGGGGCGTAGGTAAAGGCGTTATCGAGCAAGATGAGGATGAGTTGGCGCAACTGGTCGGCGTTGCCGAGGACATCGACCTGCGCGGGCCGGCCGTCCAGTTCAGGAGAAGGCATTCCAATCTCGAACCGCTGCCCTCGGACAAGCGGTGAGGCGACTCGCGCAGCGTCGCGGGCGACATCGACGAGATCGACCGCTTCGAGCTCCGGACGCCAGCCAACGTCGGCGCGGGCCAGTGTCAGCAGATGCTGAACGAGGCGTGTCATCCGGTCGACTTCGTCGCGTACGTCGGTCAGTCCCTCGGTGAGGTCGTCACGGTCGTAGATGCTACTCTCGATCTGACGCAGCATGATGTCGGCGTTGGCGCGCAGGGCAGTCAGCGGCGTGCGTAGCTCGTGAGAGGCATCGGCGACGAAGCGGCGCTGGGCGTTGAAGGTTTCTTCGAGCCGCGCCAGCATCTCATTGAACGTTTCCGCCAGATGCTGCGCCTCGTCCCTCGTCGCTGGCGGTTGCAGCCGCTGTGAGAGATCGCCGGTCCTGCCGATCGAGCGGGCAGTCGTGCTCATCTTCGCCAATGGACGCATCGCGGCATCGCCGACGAGCCAGGCGCCGCAAGCCAGCATCAGCGTCGAGAAGACCGAACCCCAGATGATGTTGCGTTTCAGTGTGCCGAGCGTTGCGTTGACTTGCTGGCGCGGCTCCGCGATTTGGACGAACGCGAGCAGGTTGCCGTTCGGGTCGGCCAGCCTCCCGGAAAGCACCCGGATCGGGTCTCCGTCGATCGTGGCGTCGTAGTAGACGGTCTCGAAGTCCGCGTTACGCGCCAGCACAGACACGTCGACTGGCAGAGTTTGCTCACCCAGGTTCTCCGACCGCGATTGGACATCGCCGCGTCCGTTGGTGATCTGGATGACCGCGCCTGTCAGTGTAAACGGTTCGGTGTACGGCAGGAGTCCCCTGATCTGGCCGCCGGATGTCAGCCAGGCGCCTGGATTCTGCCGATAGCCGTCGTAGACTCCGCGCAGGCGGTTGTCTGTGTCGTTGCGTAGCGAACTGGACATCGTGATGTACATGCCGGTCCCCAGGGCGGCCAACGCGATGATCATGATGACGGTGGTTGCGAGGGCGATTCGAAGACGGATTGGCATGCTGGTTCCGGACTGTTAGTCGCGGCGGAGGACGTAGCCAGCGCCGCGAACGGTTTGGACGACACGTGGCTCACCACCAGCTTCGAGCAGCCGGCGCAGGTTCTTGACATACACTTCGAGGACGTTCGACTCACCGGGAAAATCGTACCCCCAGACGCGCTCCATGATCATCTCACGCGGCAGCACCTGGTTGGGGTGGCGCATGAAGAGCATCAGCAGGTCGAACTCGCGTGTCGTCAACTCGATCCGGCGCTCGTCGCGATGCGCGTAGCGGGTGGTCGTGTCGAGCTTCAGATCGTCATACTGAAGCGTTTCGCCGGCCAGCCGGTCATCGTCCTGCCGTTCGAGGCGACGCAGCAGGGCGCGAACGCGGGCCAGCAACTCCTCGAAGGCGAACGGCTTGATGAGGTAGTCATCGGCGCCAGCGTCGAGACCGGCGACCCGATCCTGAACGTCGTCGCGAGCCGTTAGCATCAGAATCGGCACGTCCTCGCCAGCCGCGCGGATGCGGCGGCAGACCTCGATCCCGTCGATGCCTGGCAGCATGATGTCGAGCACGATCAGGTCAGGCAAGCGGTCGCGGACGATATCGAGCGCCTGGGTGCCGGTTTCAGCCACATCGACGGTGTACCCCTCGAAGGCCATCCCGCGCCGGATCGCCGAGAGGATGCTACGCTCGTCCTCAACGACGAGGATACGCGCCTGGCGACTCAGCGTGCCGCTCATATTCCGGTCCCGTCCAGCATTGTCAGAACTTGAGCTGCGAGCGGAAGTGCTCGATGTCGTCGTACGGGCCGACGAGGGCGAGCGAGAGCTGGTCCTCGCGGATCAGTTCGCGTGCCAGCTCCAGCATCTCATCGGAACGGACGGCGTCGATCTTCTCCATCACCTCTTCGGGTGTCAGGATGTCGCCGAAGGTCAGCTCCTGCGAGCCGATCCAACCGGCGACCGAGCGCGAATCCTCCATCCCCATCAGGATGCGGCCCTTGCGCAGTTCCTTCGTGCGTTGCAGCTCGTCGG
>Ga0136611_10000566_pt1 | contig 24588 bp, 18 predicted proteins | sample AntDrymUQ2232306_2_FD_106645 | JGI IMG/M metagenome (GOLD analysis project Ga0136611, IMG submission 106645) | Polar desert sand microbial communities from Dry Valleys, Antarctica - metaG UQ223 (23.06) | ecosystem: Environmental > Terrestrial > Soil > Desert | place: Antarctica: Dry Valley...
CGACGATCCGTACGTGGACCCGGATATGGCGGAGAGCGTTGTCGGCAGCCCGGAGTTCCGCGCAGCCGGGGAGACCGCCCAGCGCAGATCCATCGTCGTGCTGAAGAACGGCGAGGTCTCGAACGGAACCATCCTGCCGCTGCGGGGCAGACCGAAACTCTACATCGAGAACGTCTTCCCGGACGTCGCCGCCGAATACGGCGAAGTTGTGGCGAACGTGAAGAATGCCGATGTGGCGATTCTGCGGCTCCGGACGCCGTTCGAACCGAGGGATCGGGAGCCCCTGGAAACATTCTTCCACGCAGGCGATCTGAGCTTCGGCGAGGAGGAGAAGGCGAGCATCGTGAGCATACTGACGTCGGTGCCGACGGTTGTAGACATCTACCTGGACCGCCCCGCAGTCATACCCGAGATCGCCCGTGCGAGCGCGGCACTGCTGGCAAACTTCGGCGCTAGCGACGCCGCACTGCTCGACGTGGTGTTCGGGCGGTTCTCGCCGACCGGAATGCTCCCGTTCGAGCTGCCGTCCTCGATGGACGCAGTGCGGCGGCAGAAAGAGGACGTGCCATACGACTCGGAGCACCCGTTGTTTCCGTTCGGCCACGGCCTGGTTTACGGAGATGACGGGAATCCGTGAGCTGGCAGGATCCTACCCGCACCCATGAACGCCCGCTGCGACACGGGCTTTCACTAATACCAACCCTCCGTGATGTTGGCGGTCATATGCAGGGGTAGCTCCGTAGGGATGTTCAATTGAACGCCCCTGCAACCGCCTCCCTGAACTCGAACTGCTGTAACTCCTGTGCGCAGACGCTGACATGCTGTAGCGACAGGTCTCCGTGCCTGCCATACTCCCTCCGCAGGGTCGCACGCTGCCTGGGAGAGTGTCATACGCAATCCGCTTGAACACTATTGCATGTCATCCCGAACTCCGTGCGGGATCCGTAACCCCGACCACGGATTCCTCGCACGCTCGGAATGACCGATGCGCTACTATTCAGCCGGAGTTCGTATCAGCTCGCAGGCATCACCACGCAGCGGGCGAGAACGATCGCTGCGTTGTCCGCTGCGCCACCCTCCAGCACGCGGCGAATAGCAACAACGACTGCTGTCTCGCAGTCGGCGGACTCCGAGAGGATCTCACACAGCGCCTCGTCGTCGAGCACACCCCACACGCCATCACTGCACAGGAGGAGTTGATCGTCCTCGCGCAATTCAAGCGCCGATTCACCGTACGCCACATCCAGCCCGTCGATATGCTCGAGTGGCAGAGTCCTCTGCCCCCCGAGCGATCGGAGAACCTTGTTGGCCTCAGGATGCCCACGCGCCTCCTGCTTGGTGATCATACCGCTCGCGACCATCGCGGCCACGAGCGAGTGATCACGGGTGAGCTGCGTCAGTTCCCCGTCGCGGAAGAGATAGGCGCGCGTGTCGCCGACGTGCCCGAGCGTCAGTCTCCCATCCTCAATCACAACGCAGGTGATCGTGGCCCCGACCTGACGTCCGCGCGCCGCAGTATATGACGCCTCCGCAGCCGCCCGGACCAGGTCTTTAGGGTCGATCCGTGGGGAGTGCGTAATCCCGCCCGTGGCTCCGGTGGCAAGCCCCTCCTCCGTCTCTCGGTCGGTACCTGCAGCACCGGCAATCTGCGTCGTGAACTGCCTAGAGGCGCCGTGCAACACGGCCCTCAATGCGGACGTGCTGGCCACCTCTCCCGCATCCATTCCACCCATACCATCAATCGCACAGAGCACCGCGTTGTAGACCACACGCCCTTCGTAGGCGGAGGACCACGTAAGATATCCGCATGCGTCTTCGTTCGCGAGGCGAGTCGGGTTCAGCCCTATCGAAGTGCCGCTCGCTACGCGTAAGGCGAGCGGCACTAGAGAGAGCCGTCGCTTGAACGCGAGTAGTCGCCGGTAGAACTCCTCCAGATCTATCCGCTCGGGAGCGGGGGCGAGTGCTGGGGCGAGCAATTGGGGCAGGCCAGGGGTGGTGGAGATCGCAGCCAGGGCGGCTAACTCCGCTCCCTGCTCGGGTAGCACGTCGCCGCTGAGCGCACGATATAGCAGCGCGCCGAGCGTGTACACATCTTCCTTGCCCGTAACCGGAGCCCGCCCAACAAGCTCGGGCGCGGAGTAGCCGGGTACTTGCAGGGCGTGAGACGACATCTCGCCTATGCGGACGGCCGTACCAACCCACCCGAGACGGATCGGCTGACCGAGATGCACGGCGTCCGGCGAGAGCCCAACGAGTGCCCATCCTGCCTTGTGGAGGCGACGCAGCAACTGCACGAGCTGGAGCGTGATTGAGACAACCTGCTCCACGCTCAAGCCGTCCCACAGCGCCTCATCGAGGGTCGGGCCCTCCACTCGCTCGACGGCCAGATAGCGGCGCCCGTCCTCCTCCCATGTCGCGTACAGCACGGGAAGCATCGCGTAACGCACTTCGGAGAGCACCGCCGCCTCCCGTTGCAGCTCCGCGTGGTCGATGGGTCCCTCGCGGAGATCCACGGGGAGCGGTCCATCGGCCGTGCTCGCCCATGTGGCGCGATAACGGTTCAGGCGACCGCGTTTCTCCATCAGCTCCTCGACGAACACAGCACCGTCGGGACCGACCAGGCTCCCCTGGGGCAACGGATCGAGCGCCGATATCGAAGGCGGCAGCGTCAGTTCCTGAAGTTCCGCCGAACCCAGAGTATCCGTCAGTGCAGGCTCGGGTGCGTCGATATCCTGCGTGGCACTGTGTGCAACAGGCATGGGCTGCTCCGGCGCGGCGGCGGGCACGGCGTCTGGCGCGTCAGATTTGATCATTTCGCCTGGAGGGATTTCTGCTACGACATCCGCCTGCAACTTGTCGGCTTCGGTCGCCTCCGCGGAGGATCTCGCCTCTTCGGCATCAGCGACGGGAGCATCCGGGGACGCGACTGGAACTGGCTGGTCCGTACTCGGCGACTCCGGCGTTCCCGCGTCATCCGGCGCCGGGTCCGAGTTCTCGAACCGCCAGTCGCGCTCATGCGTCTCCTCGAACCGGCCCTTGGTCAATGGCTCCCGCTCTTCGCCCATTACCTAGTCCACTCGGAAGATGAAGCGCGCGTTACCGAACGCCACCTCGTCGCCGCCAGACAGCGCCTGCGGGGCGGTAAGGCGCGGCCCGAAGGTGGTGGCATCCGCGGACTTGACGAAGACGCCATTTGTCGAGCCCAGGTCCGTGACGTACCACCGGCCATCCGTCTCCTTGTAGATCTGCGCGTGGTGCCGGGAGATCAGCGGCGCCTCGGGGGTTTGCGACAGGTCGATATCAACCGGGCCGGTCTCAGGGTCGAAACGGCCCACGACCAGCCGGTCGACGAGCAGCGGGTACTCATCTCCGGACGCCGTGCCGTGCCGATTCGGGACGAGCCGTGGAGTCCCGCCGCCAGCCGTTGGTTGCGGTTCGTCCGGCACGGTCACCGGGGCGGGCGCCGACGACACCGGTGCTTCCACCGGAACGTCGGGCGTCACAGGCATATCCGCGCCAGCCTCGGGCGTGGACACCTGGGATTCTGGGGTTTCGGCGGGTGCTGGCGCCTCGGCCATCTCTGCCGCCGCTTCGGGTGTAGGTTCCGGCATTGGTATAGCCGCTGGCGGCGCATCGGGCGTGGGTGTGGCCTGTCCCGCGGGAGCGGCCGAGGCCGAGAGCGACGCTCCGCAATCCTCGCAGTACTCCGCGCCCGGCGGGTTGTCGTGCTGACAGATCTGACACTTGATCATCGTATCGCTCCTTCCGGCCCCCGTGAGACTATGCCCCGGTGACTCGCCTGATCTCTTCCTCCGAGGGCAACTCTCCGGAAGTCACCTCCGGTCCGGCCACTTTCATCGTCTGGGTCCGCGACCCGAGCTTGATGGTCTTGGACGTTCCGACCGCGATGGTGCCCGTGCTCCTGAGCTCCTCCTCCGCCTTGCCGATCGCCATCGTCATGCCACTATTGCCCAGGCGCTGGGTCATCGAGCGGGCGAGTTGCAGCGTCTTCCCTGCCTGCTCCGGGTTGTGCTTCGCTTGCTCGGTCGCCTGTCGCACGAGGTTATCGACGTTGCGCTGCTGAACATAGCCCATCACCTCCGGGTCCACTTGAGCGGCGAGCGCTTCATCGTCCGTGAACTCGACGGTCAGGTCCTGCGGAGCGATTTCTCCACGATACTGCTGCGCGGGGACCTGGTACGTGGTCCCCAACTGTGCGAGGCGTGCCCTCAGGGGTGGTCTCTCCGGCAGGTCGAACTCCAGGATGAAGACCGTGTGATCTCCCGCCTCGATGCTGCCAAGTGCCAGCGGCTCCCGCGAGGCGTCCACATCGGCCAGGCTCGGATACGCGCGCATCGCCGATGCCAGCCGTACGCCGTGCACCGTGCGCAACGTCACCCGGACATCCGAGATCACCTGGTTCGCGGTCGAGCCCAACTCGGCCTCAAAAACCTGTGGCAGGCTCGTCATGTCGCGGAGGTCGTACGGCCGCCCCAAGCTGAGGTTGCAGATCTCGGTGAGCAGGTCCTCGTTGTACTCCTCGCCAACCCCGAGCGCGACGATAGGGGCTCGCAACTCAGCGAGTGCACCCGCCGCGGCTCGGCACTCCGCTTCGTCCACCGCCAGACCGTCCGTCAGCAGGAGTACCTTGCGCGCCGCGTCTTCCTCCTCGCGCAGCACTATCTCCGCGTTTCGCAGTCCCTTGCCCATCTGCGTGCCGCCGCTATAGCGCGTCAGGCTCTCGATACCCTCGGCGAGCGCCGCGCGGTCGCGCCCCGGCTGCCCCCGCGCAACCACTGTAGATTCATCCTCGAACTGGATGAGCGCCACGGTATCGTCGGGCTGAAGGCTCTTGCTGTCGATTAGCTTGCGGGCCGCCTCCATCGCTACGTCAAGTTTGGTGGACCCTTCGAAGGCGCCGTTATACGTCTTGCCGTCCACGACGACCGGCTCAGCCGGGATGACCCGGATGTCCGCGCCTGGTGCGGGCTCGCGCATGGAGCCGCTCGTGTCCATAACCACGGCGAGGTTCACATTGGGCCGCGCACCCGCCGCCTCGGTAGAGGGGAGCATCTTGAGCATCACGAACAGCTTCTGCGGACCGGCATTGGCCCGCAAGTACGTGCGATGCGGCTTGATCGATAGTTGCAGCAAACTAAACACCTCCGGTGACCCGTGTCTCGGGACCCTAACGCCTATACCATCCGGCGCAGGCTCGTGAAGAGTTGCGCGAAACTGTTCTCATCCCAAGGCAGTCGCAAGGGCAGTCCCTCAACTTCCAGGTCGAGCGTCCCGACGTCCATGCCAAAGGAGTAAGGCTTGCCCCAACCCTCTCGAAGAATGGTCACCACCGCACCGTACCCGTGCATCACGTCCTCCAGCTCACAGCCGCCGGTTTCCGCGAGGAGCATGTTCTCGCTCGAACGATCGCCCTGGTACAAGAGCCGCTTCGTCGTTAGCCAGATTTGCCCGCGGTCGTACTCGTAGTGAAACCCAAGCCGAGACCGGATCTGAACCGCTCCGAAGGTAACGACGACGTTCTCGCCCCCCGCCTTTGGCCCGGGGTACGAACCCTCGGCCGGTGAGACCTCGCCGGCGCAGAGCGCGGCCCAGAGTTCTCGGTGTGCCTCGTCCCGCAATTGTGCTGCTTCCGTAGCAGGGATTGTGCCCGCGGCGATGCGCTGCCACTCACGGCGACTGAGTCGCTGATTGTGGTACCGCCCACCAGTGCCTCGTGGGTCATGGTCCGGGTCGTGGGTCACGAGTGAGTACTCATCCGCGCGTCCCTGCTCCTGGAGCTCGGCGGTGCACACGGGACACACCAGTGCAGGTCCAGCCGCTGCACGGCCGCCGACGCCGAGCGTCCGCCAGGTCGCAACGGGGTAGGTGCGCCCGCGATGTGCGGCGAGCGCCCCAAACGGATCGCGGGACGCATCCAGGAGCGTAAGCTGGCCGGGCGCGGTCTCATCAAACTGCGCGGCGCAGTTGGGGCACGCGACGTTGCCGCTGTCGACCGGGACCTTATGCGCGATCTTCTGCCACAAAGCGCGGCTCCAGCACTGTCCCCGGTGCTCGGCGGGCACCTGCGCACGGCTGCCCCCGCGCGCGACCCATTCGAGGCCGCCATCGCGGCAGTTGTGGAACTCCGCTTCGCACACGCCACAGAAGTACGCATCAGCCGCCCCGCCTCCGGCGATAAGCGCCCACTCCCCGCGCGCCCTCGTCTGCCCTATTGCGCTACCGCTCAATGTGCCAGGACCTGAGGGCAGCTCAGCCAGGGTGAGGGTGTCGTACCCGGTGTGATAGTCGAAGTCCGCACCGCAGTGGTCGCACCGCGCCCAGACATCGGGCACCAGGAGCATCTGACTGCGCACATACTGCAGGACATTCCCCGTGCGGCACGCCGGACACCGCATCATGACGCCGGGCCGCACCAGATCCCCGCCCATTGGCTCCAGATCCCCAGTTGAGCAGGATGGACAGAGCAACGGGCTACCCGAAGCGAATCGCTCCTGCAGCACCGCGTCGCGGCAGATGGGACACCGGATGCCTGCGACGGTACTGGCGGAGTCGAGCATCGCGGCAGACCGGCACACCGGACAGAGGAAGCCGCCAGCAGGCACCTGAGCACTCGGACGGAGCGCGCGGGCTATCTGCCGTACCCGCTCCAGGTGTTCAGTGGGCGATGGCGGGGTGGGTAACGAGGGCGGCGAAACGGGAGTGGGCCGTGCCGGGAATGCCGGGGGGGACGACGGCCTGCCCGGTTGAGAGGAGGGATTGGGAACCCGCGGACGCGATGCCGGAGCACCGCCAGTCAGTTCGTGGTGGAACTCCAGCGCACTCTGCGGACGCTCATCCACCTTCATCTCCAGCCCATGCAGCAGAGCCGCCTCGAAGGGGGAGCTCAGGGCGGAGTTCACGGTGCGGGGGGCCTTGAGCGCGACGCCCAGCACGCGCTCCGTGGCCGCCGGCGGCTGCTCTCCCGTCGCGATGTGGTACAAGGTCGCGGCGAGGGCGTAGATATCAGTGAAGGGTCCGCGCCGTGCCTGCTCGCCATACTGTTCGAGCGGGGCGTAGCCGGGCGTGAGCATAATTGAGTGACGGGCCGCCATCCCACTGGCGAACTCGCGGGCTGCACCGAAATCGATCAACACCGGTCGTGGGGTATCCTCTGGCCCCACGAGCATGACGTTCTGGGGCTTGATGTCGCGGTGCAGCACGCCGGCGGCATGGACTTCTGCGAGGGCTTCCGCGAGCGGCCCGTTAATCGCCACGAGCTCCGACTCGGGCAGGGGATTCCCTCGCCGCTCCATCCTCTCCAGGAAGTTATCACCTTCCAGGTACTCCATCGCCATGTACGCGGTGTCGTTCTCCTCGAAGACCTCGTACACGTTGACGATACTGCGGTGTCGGAAGCGCGCAACCATCTGCGCCTCCTGTTCGAACTTCTGGATCGCAGCCTCGTAGTCGGGACGACTAAGGGCACCCGCGAGCACCACGCTGGTTCCCTTTCGGCTCGAACCCGCAGGAAAGAACTCTTTGACCGCAAGCCGGCGCTTCAACCGCAGGTCCGCTCCCAGGTACGTGATACCGAAGCCGCCGCGACCGAGCACCCTTCCGATGGAGAAGCTGCCGCCGTTCAGCCGCGTGCCCGGAGGGAGGACGCCTACGACTTCGGGATTGCCACCGGGGGCGCCTGCTGGGACAGCCAGTGGAGCGCCGCAGATCGGGCACGTGGTGGCGTTGTCGGCAACTGTGCTGGCGCACACCAGGCACTGTCGTGTTCCCACGAACCCTCCGTATGAAAACGTCACGTCTTCTCGACACCGCCTGCGATATTGCGCTCCCGGACGAGAGGATCGAGCGGGGGGTGAGTCGGCACGGAGCGACATAGCACAATCAATACCGCACTACCTGTGCCGTTACCTCGATGGTCTGCTCCGCGAGAAGTGCTGGTTCTTCCTTCGGCAACACAGTCTCACGTCTACCGAGGGCGTGCGCCTTGCTTGTGGTGACAGCGCATAGCGCGTGGTGCATAGTCGGCACACGGGTAAGCGCGAATCGCCACCGGCCCGACGTGAGACCGGGCTGGGCCGCACCGGCGGCTCCGATCGGTGCTGCCGAAGCAGTCCAACCCGTCGTCTGATATACTGCCCTTCGCACCATTCGCCGTACCACACGGAGGCAGCAATTGACAGTTCAGGTCAAGGAGTATCAGCTGCAGGACGCCGCCGCAGTTGCGCGCTTGTACAAGGCCTCGGATCCCGCGTGGCCCGACGGCTTCACAGACAACGTTCTCCCTACCACGGAGGGCATCGAGCGCGAGATGACGGAGGAGAACGTCCTCAACACCTACCTCGCGTGGGAAGATGAGAGGGCCGTTGGCCTTGCCAACCTCGTCCAGATCCCGGATGACGAGAAGGCAGGGTACGTGGGGCTGCTCACCTCCGATCCCGAGTACCATGGGCGGGGCGTTGGGCGCGACCTGATCCGCCGATGCATCGACCGCTCGGTCGAGCTGGGCCACACGCGCATCACGCTCGGCACCTGGCCGGGCAACACCAAGGCGGTGCCACTCTACAAAAAGACGGGGTTCCACTGGGGTCCCGACCAACACGGCTGGAACGAGCTGCAGAACCACATCCCGCTGCTCCTGACCCACCCGCTCACAAAGGGTTACTTCGAGGCAACCGACTGGTACGCGTGCTACAAGCGCGACCTCTCCCTCGGCCTTGATACACAGAAGCGCAACGACACGCTCGTCTTTCCATACGAGTGGGACGACGAGGCAGGGCAGCTCCGGGCCGTCTTCGACCAGCGCACGAAGAAGCTCGTCGAGCTGGACACGCCGGACCTGTTGCTCACGCTCGACGCCGCACAGCCCGAGATGCTGCGTGGCGCGGAGCAGATCGCCACCCTGCGCGCCGTCAGCAAAACGAACGAGCCGCTCACCCTTGCGGTCGCCGCGCGGGACGACGGACCGGTGAAGGCCCAGCACTACGAGGTGTTGAACGTGCCCGCCAGTGGCGCTGGTGCGGTGCAGGTGAAGCTCACCGCCGATGCGGAGAAGGCGGACTATGGCGCGGCGTCGCTGAAGCTGCTGGTTAACAGTCATCCGCTGGAAATGGCCGCGACCGTGCGCGTACTGCCGGCCCTCGAACTCCAGATAGAGCCGGAGACCATCGCGCTACGCGCCGCCCAATCCACTACAGCGACGCTGAACCTGCACAACCGCACGGAGGAGGCAATGGCAGTGCGGCTCCTTGTGCAGCCCGCTGAGGGACTGGTTGTCACGCTGGCCAACGAGCACCTCCACCTGGCGGCGGGGGAAGTTGCGGGCGTTCCCGTCGATCTTTATGCCGCCGTCGGCGGGGTGTTCCCGCTAACTATCAACCCGGTTGTCACGGTTGGAGAGCAGACGAAGCCCCATCCACCACTCACAATGGAGGTAGCTGCCGTTGCGCCCGCGCAGGTGCAGGTCACGCGCAAGGAGGACGAGACGCTCCTTTTCACGGAGGATCTCAGCCTCAGCATCGCCCACAAGGTGCCGTGGCACACGGTCCGCGAGCGGCGCACCGGCAAGGCGCTGTTGAACCAGTCGTTCAACGCCGGACCGCCGTATTGGCCCAGCCCGCTCGACGAGGAGCGCGCCGACATCGCCGTGCAGCAGGAACCCGGATCGGTGCGGGTGACGTTGCGGTCGAAGATGAAGGGACTGGAGGGAATGCGCTTCGAGCGGACGATCACCATGCACGCAAACAACAAGGTCACCGCGAGCGCGAGCGTGGCAAACCTCTCTGGCTCGGAGCGGACGATTTCCATCCGTTACTCGGCCACACCCGCCGATGATCAGGCCGAGGACGCGGCATACTTCCCCCTGCCAGAGGGCGTTGTTCGCGGTCACAGCGCTATGCCCGGCTACCGCTGGGACGGCGCCGGTTCGGAGCCGCCGTTCACGGCGCGATGGCTCGCCCTGGAGCGGGATGGCTGGACCTTCGGCATCCTGTGGCCAGTGGGACTCACCACGCGCAGCTACGCGAGCAGTTGGGAGCGGCTCTCGCTGCGCGCGCCCGACATGGCGACTGGACCGGGAGCGACGATGCGGCTGGAGGAGATCACGGTCCTGCCCACGCTCGGCGGCTGGCCGGTGGTGGAGCGCGAGTGGCGAGAGAGGCAGCGCCTTGAGCAAGTGCCGTCGAGGGTGGTGCCTGCAGCGGGCGCGCGGCTCCTGCCCGCCCCGTTGTTGCTGCTCGACGAGCCGGTGACCGCCGCAGTCGAGGCGCGCTACATCCACCCCAGGGCAGAGGACGCCACGGTGCAGATCAGCACGGCGCCTGGTTTCACGACCGAGCCAACGAAGCTGACGTTTCCGCAGATCAGCAGCGTCGGGAGCCCGACCGTGCCGGTGACGGTCACGTCCACCGCCTCTCGCTGCGCGGCGGCGCTTGCGCTTGAGATGCGGCATCCCGGCTTGCATGGCCGCTACACCGCACCGGTTATCGCGCTCGGGGCGTCGCGGGGCGACGTGCGGGTCGAGGAGTCGACCGACCAGGGCGAGGCTGTCTGGCGCGTCGAGAACGGCTGGCTATCCTTTGGCGTGCGACCCGGCGTGCTCGGCCTCGTATATTCGCTGAGTTCCCCACATGGTGAGCACCTGTACGCCAACTTCCCGATGCCGCGCGAGCGCTGGTGGGACTACCCGGTGTATGGGGGCATCCGCCCCGTCGTATGGGAGCGCGGGGGCCGGGGATACGACGATCTCGGCCGCCTCGCCGGGCTGACGCTGCACGCGGAGCCCGCGCAGCACGAGGGCCAGCAAGGCGTACGGTGGGAAGGCGTTCGGCTCTGGGCAGACCTGGAACACGAGAAGGTTCGCGGCTTGCGCTTCGAGGTCGAATACCTCACCGTGCCGCACAGCAACGTCCTTGCCGTGCTCTCAACAATCCGCAGCACCGGACCAGCACGGGCAATAACATACCGGCTGGAGGTCTCGCCATCGGTCGAGCCCGAGATGCCCCTGCTGGTCCTCCCCGACCAGGAGGAGATCGCGCGAGGCGGGATGCGCGGCGGCGGGAGCGCGCATGGGAAGCGGTGGGTCTCCGCCGAGTACCTTCAGTCGGGCCGGAACACCGTGCTGGTTGGCACACCGGGCGGCACGGTAGAGGGCAGGGACATGGGGTTGTTTGGGGTAAACCACCACGCGATGCTCCACGCCAGCGTTCCGGCGAACGGCGTCGTGCGATCCCGCCACTACGTGGTGCTGGCCGACGACCGCCACCAGGCCGCGCTGTACGCCACGCTCGCCGACCTGGAGGATCTGTAGCACCGACAAGGGCTTCCAGGAGTTAGGCACATAGGCGTTGGAGTGCCGCACATCGCGTCGAGCGCGGCACAAACCGTAGGGGCGTTCAACTGAACGCCCGCCCTGTTATGGGGTTCAACACGTATGATCGTGGCGGCAACGGTTATAGCCACAGGACGGCTACGACGCAGAAACGCCAGGCGCACCGAGCGCGGCGGCTCGACCTACGAGTCGCGCTCCAACCCTGTCCTCTGATACGCCCCGCAGTACGGCCGCTGCGATGGCTCGGGCATCTGGAAGAAGACGAGCTGTATCACGCGCGCGCCACGCCGCAACCGGAGGCCGTGTGCGTTATGCACAACCAGCAATCCCTCCCCCTTGCCGCGAAAACCGGAGTCCCACAGCGCGCTTGGCGCGGTCGCTCCCATCCGCAGGAGACTGGACCGTGGCCGAGCGATCGCGAACCGGTCCAGCGGCACGTGGACGGTCTCCGTGAATCGGATCTTGTACGCACCGGGCGCGAGATCAAGCCAACCGTCCGCATCGAAGTCAAGGGGTTCCGTCGGCGGCAGCTCGCGCTCCGCATTATCGAACGCGAGCGCGCCCGCACCGAGGAAGCGCGCGACTGAGGCAACGGTCAGCTCCACCCCGTTGCTCTGCGTCTGCGCTTCCAGGTCGGGCGCGTCCTCAATGAACGCAGCCCCAGTGTTCTCCCGATGCGACTCTGGTGTCACGCCCCGTCTCTCCCTCGCTATCGTGCTTCCATCGTACTCGACGCGTGTCGCGGTTGCCGCCGGGAGAGGCAGCCTGGTTGTTTGCGGGAATAGCTGAGGGTGCGGACGGCTTACGCCTCGGCGATGTCGCGATAGGCTTCGGTCAACTGTGGACGGTCCTCGTGCCAGGCGCCGATGCGACGATACTTTTCGGCGCGCGCGGTAAGGAGGCGACCCTCGTCGTAGCCACGGTCGGTCTGATAGTCCGCGTCAAGCTCCTGCAGTGACTCTCGGATGCAGGAGCCCACGCTCCGGATCGCCGTTTCTGCATCGGCGTGGGCGCCGTCCGGTGGCTCGGCAATGATGCGGTCCACGATGCCGAAGCCGAGCAAGTCCGTTGCGGTGATCTTCATCTTCTCCGCGGCCTCCGGCGCCTTCGTGGCGTCGTGCCACAGGATCGTCGCGCTCGCCTCGGGGGACGCCACCGAGTAGACAGCGTTCTCCATCATCAGGATGCGATCACCGGTACTGATCGCGAGCGCGCCGCCGCTGCCCCCCTCGCCGATGACGACGACCACGACGGGTACGGGCAGGTTCGCGAGGGCGTACAGGGCGCCGGCAATAGCCACCGCCTGGCCGCGCTCCTCCGACTGCATACCGGGATCTGCCCCCGGAGTGTCCACAAAGCAGATCATTGGAAGCACAAACTTCTCCGCCGTTTCCATCATCCGGACCGCCTTGCGGTACGCCTCTGGCCGGGGCATGCCGAAGTTGCGGACGAGGTTCTCTCGGGTATCGCTCCCGCGCTGGTGACCGAGCACCACGACCGACCGGCCCTCGAAGGAGCCAATGCCGGTCACGAGCGCCTTGTCATCGCCGTGCGCCCGGTCTCCGTGCAACTCGACCCATCGCTCGATCAGGCCGCCGATGTAATCGAGCGTCTTGGGACGGGCGGGATTGCGCGCGAACTGTACCCTCTCCCAAGCGGTTCGGCGCTCAGGAGGCAACGCGGACATTCCCACAGAGCAGTTGCACGAGGTTGCTGATCACGGGCCGAAGTTCGCGACGCGGGGTGACCATGTCGACCATCCCGTGTTGCAGGCAAAACTCGGCGGTCTGAAACCCCTGCGGGAGCTTCTGCCGCGTCGTCTGCTCGATCACCCGCGGGCCAGCAAAGCCGATTAACGCACCTGGCTCGGCGACGATCACGTCCGCGTTCGTCGCGTAGCTCGCGGTGACGCCACCCGTGCACGGGTCGGTCAGCAGGGAGATGTGCGGCAGGCGCTCGCGGCCGAGTTGGGCGAATGCCGCAGTGGTCTTCGCCATCTGCATCAGCGAGTACATTCCCTCGTGCATGCGCGCGCCACCCGACGCCGAGACGGTGAGGACGGGCAGCCGCCGCTCGCGCGCTAGATCCACGGCGCGCACGAGCTTCTCCCCGTACACCGATCCCATGCTGCCACCCATGAAGCGGAAGTCGGTCACCGCGATGACGATCGGACAACCATTCAGCCGGGCGGTGCCGACCACCATTGCCTCGCTGAGCTTCGCCTTCTTTCGTGCCTGATCGAGCTTCTCCTGGTACGACTCGGTCGCGCTCACAAAATCAAGCGGATCAGCCGGGCGCAGGCCCGCCTCGTGCTCCTCGAAACTGGCCTCGTCCGTGAGTTGCGCGAGCCGCTGTGGCGCTCGGAGACGGAAGTGATGCGCACAGCGGGCACACACCCAGTCGTTTACCTCGAGTTCCCGCTGATAGAGGAGTTCGCCGCATCCCGGACACTTCGTCCACAGATCGTCGGGGATCTCGCGATTGTTCTCACCGGCAGCCTGGAAGCTGGGCGGATGATGTCGGCGAAACCAGTCCTTCAAGCAGCACCTCGAATCAAGACGTTTGGCATAACAGTCGGCATTATACCACTCCAGGCCGAGGTTGAATCGCGTGGCGTCCGATCTGTACCCGGTTATGGGACCCTCGTCCCTGCAAGTGCAACCGGGGGTCCGGGCCGGGGGTTGCGTAGATCCTCGTTGTATGTTCTACGGCACGCCCCACACCACGCTTGCAACAGTCTGCAGATCGAGCATGCCCGCGCTGCTCCACGGCTCGACGAGCTCCCTTAGCTGGTGGTCGAAGGCGGCAACGTCGGCACTGGGCATACGGCGCCGAGACAAGCTCGACCGAGAGTGAAAGGACGCGACGTAGTCCTCGACGGACTGCTGTGTGCTGACGGGCGCGGTCTCGTGCTTCCCCGCCACTAGAAACAGCCCCCGTTGCTCCAACTCGGTGATCAGGTCGAACGGCTGGTAGTTTCGCATCGTCGAGTAGTGCCTGATCAGTTGCATCAAATCCGCCTGCCAGGGCGGGTCCGGCTCGTCCCGGTGAACGATGGTCACCAGGCCGCGCGGGGTGAGGATCTCCCGAAAGCGGGGAAATACGACCTCCCAATCCATCCAGTGCATGCTGTCACCCGCCGTGATCAGGGAGTACGGCGGCCAGAGTTCAGCGGTCTCGACTGACAACACGATCCATCGCAGGTGCGGATGGTTGCCGCCCGGCATTGTCCGCCCCTTCTTCACCATCGCCTCGGAGATGTCGACTGCGTCGACGCGGTTCGCACGGCCGGCGAGAGGGCGCGCCAGTTCGCCGGCGCCGGCGCCGGCGCCGACATCGAGTACCGAGAGCGGCTCGCCCATGGTCAAGCCGGTCAGAATATCGAAGACCTCGCGCGGGTATGGCAAGCGCAGGTGGTACAGGTCGACCACACCCTGCTCCCGGAAGGCAGCCGCGTTCTCCGCCGTCAAGTGCGTCGGTCTCGCTGTCATCGGTATCACCTCCCTGCGTCGCTGGATACGCAATCCGCTTAAACCCTACGCCATTGCATCCCGTGGGCAGGCTCAGGGCACGCTCGGCGCCGCATCGAAAAATCCCTGGCTCTTGGGTCTGCCGGTCGAGAACAGCGCCCCCCGCCCTGTCATCCTGAGCGCAGTGAAGGATTTCAACCGCTCCACTCCGAGCCGGGCAGCAAGAAGGGGAGCGTTACCGCTCCCCGTTGGTGGAGATGGGGGGATTCGAACCCCCGTCCAGAAGCTTCGGACCGAAACATCCTACAGGCATATCTGGCTTTCAGTTCTCACTACGCGGCGCCCAACCAGCGGGGGTCCACGCAGCCAGCCGGCTTAGTCTTAGGTGGTCGCGCCCCGGCGGGCACTAACACAGCACTCCGGTATTTCAACGCTCGCACCAGTCCCACCGGAGAAGGGACTAGGCGAACGTAGCTGGGCTAGGTTAAACTAGGCAGCTAGAGCGTAGTTGTCGTTGCCAGTTATGGCTGTTCCCCTTTTTTACGAGGACGAGGCGCCTCGGCCTGCAGTTTCGTACCCTACACCCCTGTCGAATCCAGTCATCCCCAGGGTTGTACGATGCCGCCTAGCGCAGACGCTCTTTGAGAGCACGCTCAATCTCTCGCTGCGCTTCGCGGTCGGCGGTGGCTGCCCGCTTGTCGTAATTACGCTTACCACGAGCGATCGCCAACTCTATCTTAGCACGGCCCTGTTTGAAGTACAAGCGCAGGGGGACCAGCGCGAGACCCTTTGCCTGCACCGTGCCAACCAGGCCCGCGATTTCCCGGCGATGCAGCAGCAACTTGCGCGGACGCAGCGGATCATGGTTGAAGTATTGCCCGCTCTCCTCGTACGGGGCGATATGGCAATTGTGCAGCCATACCTCGCCTCGCTCGATCTGAGCGTAGCTGTCGCGCAGGTTTATCTTCCCACGGCGAACCGACTTGATCTCCGTGCCAGTGAGTGCGACGCCGGCTTCGAGGGTGTCCTCGATAAAGTAATCGTGCAGCGCTTTGCGGTTTGTCGTGACCGCGCGCTCATTGTCCATTAATCCGCCTCGCTTATATCCATCGGCGAATTGTACCAGAGCCACGCGGGCGCGGAGCAAGCGGTAGCAGGACACCGAGTGGTCCTCCCGAACGGGTTGCCGGGACCGCGACTATGGCCACGAACCTCTTGCTCGCTCAGGATGGCGGCTGCACAGTCCTCGTCACGGACGTCGTACCTGGTGGTGTCAACATTCCGATAGACTGAAGCATATGAACCGAGGGGACAAGGACTTCCTCCGATCGAAGCTGAGTCGGACGTGAACCGCACAGACGAGCCGAGTGCCAGGATCGGCGACCTCTCGCCCGACGGCAAACATATGTGGGGTGGCGGCGCGTGGGAACCGCTGTGGCTGCTGCCGGACCAGGTTATCGACGCCGTACGCGCGCGCTTCGGGCATACCGTCACCACGCCGCGATTTTTGGGGGAAGGGCTCCTAAATCAGTCGTGGCGCATCGACTCACCCGACGAGTCGTTCGTCCTCCGGGTGAGCAGGCCGGAGCGGCGGCGGGAGCAGGTAGTGTACGAACACGCACTCATCCGAGCGCTATACGAGTCCGTCACCTCGGTTGTCCCTCCAGTTCCCGGTCAGGATGGAGAGACTGTTCAACGGTGGCGGAGAAAGATCCTGTCACTTTTCCCCTATATCGAGGGCACGCCCGGCACGAGGTTCGAGCCCGACGTTCGAAGTCAGCAGGCCGCGACGACACTTGCGCAGGTCCATCGGGTCAGCGTCAATCTTGGGTTCGGCCAGCGGCCCGGATGGCGTTCGGTCGACGAGCACCCGCGATTAACGTGGCCGACGGTCCGATCAGTGTTGGAGCGCGACCTGAGCGGCGGCGGCGATCTCGCCGAGCTATTCGCCGTCTTCGACCGTGAGGTGTCCAGCCTCGACGCGTGGCTCGACGACCTGCACCGCTCCGGTCGGCAACTGCTGCGCGCTCCGGTCCACGAAGATTTCAACCCACGCAACCTGATCTTCCAACGCAACAACCTCGTGGCGGTGATCGACTGGGACGATTGTCGTATCGAACCGATCGCCTGGGAGGTCGCCCAGGTCGCCTTCGGCGCGCCGGACACCGACCCAACATCTTTCTTTCGGAGCTACCTCGACGCCGGTGGAGCGCTGACGCCGGGCGACTTCGCGCACTTGGGCAGATTCGCGTGCTTGGGAGCGCTCTCGGAGGTCCAGTGGACCACGCACGGCGGTCGGGCCGAGCACGCAAGTCCGCGCGCGGTTGATACGCTGCGCGAGATAGCGGCAAACCTTGCGTGGCTCAGAGAGCGCGAGGGCGACTTGGAGAAGCCATAATACAGCCGACCGGCAGTAGTGTCGGCCCATTGCGGTGGCTGGAGACATTGGGGCGGATACGGCGCCTGCAATCTACGCGACCGGCGCCACCCTGCCGCCCCTCTAAAACCTAAAGCGGCAGATGCGGTTGGACTGCGCGGGCGGCATGCCGGACGCGGCCAGGAAGCCGTCTGCCGGGCACGGGGCGGTGCTCCAGCTCCGGGATTGCGAGCCTGCCCTGCTCCACCTCGGGCCGCCGGAGCAGCTCACCAGGCTCGACGGACGCGAGCATCCGGGCGCGCTCGTCATAGGAGCAGGGGAAGCGCGCGATCACCGCGCCATCGCGCTCTATCTCCAGGATTCCTGGATAGACCCAGACGTTCACCCGTTTGCCGGCCCAGTCGGTACTCAACGGGAGCCACACGCCCATGACGGACACTCGGCCGGCAAGGTCGGCGCAGCGTTGGAGATAGACGATCCACCCGACCCGCCGCAGTGCATCCTCGGTTGGCGTCGCGAGAAGCTTGCGCAGCACCGCCTCTCGCGCCCGCCGGGTCCGCGCGGGACGCAGCACATCCTGGCAATCGCGTCTGTACAGGATGCGCAGTCGCACATCGGGCCGCTGTTCCGCAAGCAGGCGCGCCTTGCGGTTCTTGAGCGTCACGAGTTTCTGACGCAGCGTCGTGAGCTCGAAGTAGACGTTGAGATCCGGCAGATAGAAATCAGGAGTAAAGGCGAGGGCGGGGGTACCGTCGGGCTTTGTCCGTAAAACAAAGGTGTGCGGCTCGTACTCCCATCGCAGCCGCAGCCGCTGCAACAATCCCCCGAAGTCGGCCTCCGTGGCGTTAGCAAAGCGGACACTGCTTCTCTTCTTCGGCAAGACGCCCCCCGTCTGTGCGAGTCCCCACCGCGACTATAGGGCCGCCGCGACCCGGTTACCAGCGCGGAAGAATGGCGAGGGCGCGCGTGGTACGGCTAGACGAGAGAGCAGAAGGCGTCGAACCGACGCCGAGATCCAGCCAGAGACGGGTTCGCGAGCATCGGCACGTATGGCGATTGGGCACGGCGGTGGTGTCCGCCGCGCAGGGTGCAGGTCTCCGTGCCTGCCCCGTATTTTCGTGCGTGCCCAGTTGAGGTGTAGCCACGAAGCGCCGCACTGTACAACAGAGAAACAGCAATGGAAGAATGAAACCGGCAGGGACGGGAAAGGGGACAGTGGCCTTGCCACCCTCCCCAGTCTCCATTTTCATATTGAGGATCGAGACGCGACTATGCGCGCTCTACGGCCCGAGTCGTTTTGGCTCATCCTCGGAGTTGCCGGAGACACCTGCCTTGAACTCTCTAATTCCCTTGCCAAGCGAGGAACCGATCGAGCCGAGACGGCCAACACCGAACACCAGCATGACCAGCACCAGGATGATTATCAGCTCAGGACCACCTAGTCCGTGTGGCATGTTTTCCTCCTGCGTTGCATGGCATCTGACTCAGTATAGACCAAAGCGAGCCGTTCGTGTTCAGATGCGGTGAATGAAAAAGAGGCCAGCCATTGGTGGCCGGCCTCCCGGGAATGCCCTGCTAGCTCTGGCGAGCTTCGCGAGCAGCGCGGCTGCGGGCAATGCCCACACCGGCGGCTGCGACGGCACCGAGGCCCGCAACGCCAAAGACGTTCGCGCCACGGCTCTTGGTGGCGAGGCCACCAGCACCCGTGTCCGGCATACCAGCCATCACGCCGAATTCGGCGACGATCTCGGTAACCTCAGCAACGGTGCGAGGATCGGCAAACGCGGGATCCTTGAACTCAGGGAATGCACCCTCAGTTCCGAACGCCAGAAGGCGGATACCCGTCGCGTGGTACGCCTCACTGGAGTGGATCTGAATGGCAACCGTCAGGTAGTCCGGCTCCATGATGAGCGGGGCGGCACCGAGGTAGGCGGACGCACCGACATCTTCAACGGCCGCGAGGCCCTCGAGCACTTCCTGCTGGTTGGCGTGGGTTGGGAAGATGTACTCGTCCTGCGCCACAACGGGATCGCCGCCGGCGGCGGAGATCGCATCCGTGAGAAGCGAGACGTGCATGGCCTCCTGGCTACCGTAGTACTGCCCATACTCCAGCGCCTGGCCTGAGAGCAGCGTGTCATCGCCCGTGAGGACTTCATACAGCCGGCTCTCAAAGTGCTCCAACGTCAGAGCAAAGTTCAGGATGCCAAGGTCGCCTTCCTGTGCCGAAGCGCGGCCCAGGGAGAAGCCGGCGACAGCGGCCGGTGCGAACGCGGCCGTGGCCGTCATACCGCCCGCAATCGCGGAAGCCTTGAGAAACTGCCGTCGCGACGTAGCGAACATTCGCAGATAGTTCGTCGTCTCCTGGTTCATAAAGTGTAACTCTCCTTCTGTGCTACTGCTGTGCCGCTGTGATCTAGCTGTTGAGGAACGGCTTGGCCCTCTCCTGAACCTCCGGGATCGTCAGCACGATGCCCAGTGCGTTCTCGGCGTCCGGGGAAGGGTTCTTGTCGTTGAGGAAGCGGATCGCACCGTGGTGCCTTGCCTCGATCTGCTCAATGCTCCCAGCGGCAGCCAGGAAGTCCTTGCTGTCCAGAAGCGCAGCAGCACCCGTGTACGCGCCAACGCCCGTCTCTTCCAGCACCTCGGAGACCTCGAGTATCGCCGCCTCGCTGCTGTAGTCGAACGCATCGGTGTTGATCATGTCCGCAGAGGACAGGTCCTCTTCAGCCATGCCAGCAGCCATTAGGGCCGTCGTCAGGAACTCAACGTGGGTGATCTCGTTGTCGCGAAGCGTGGTTATGATCCCGACGCTGTAATCGGTGAGCACGCCGCTGTCAACCGCGCCCTTGTAGAACTCGGCCTCCAGGTGCTCAAGAAGCAGCGCGAAGTTGAGGATGTCCGCATCGGTCAGATCCTGCAAGTTCGCCTTGGCGAAGCTGGCTGCGTCAGCTGAGGGGCTAGCGCTCCCGGCAACGATCGCCATAAGGCCTGTGGCAGCGGCACCCTTGATGAACGTGCGGCGCGTGTGCCCCGCCTGCTCAATTGTGTCTGCCTGATTTTGGGTATAGGTCATGTTCTAGTGTCCCCTTTCGTGCATGTACATCATGTACTGAGGTTCGGTGTATTCCTGTATCGTCCGCATTTCAGAGTTGCGCTGCACTCCCCCCTTTCGCTGGCCTTGCCGCTCTTGTCTTGCGGATTGCGCCTGTCCCTATCTATACGCACGATATCGAAACTTGGTTCTCTTCTGTTTCCGAGTTCCGCGTGTTCGCAGCGACGCAACCTGAGTTCGCAAGAACCGCAGTGCAACGACCTCGTCGTTTACATGTATGCAAGTTGCATGCCACACCCTGTCCCAAGCCGCAGCGTGGCGACTGTGCGGGGTGCCAGCGCCGGGCTATACTCTTGCAGAGTAGTGGGACGCGAACGGAGCCGCACGATGTTTCAACCGATTGATAGCTACGGCGTGATAGGCGACCTGCACACCGTAGCTCTGGTTGGAAAGCACGGCTCCATTGACTGGCTCTGCTTCCCGCGCTTCGACTCCCCAACGGTGTTCGCAGCGTTGCTCGACGACCAGAAGGGCGGTCGATTCAGCATTGCGCCCGACAGCGCGGTGGAGAACACGAAGCAGCTCTACTGGCCGGAGACGAACGTGCTCGTGACCCGCCATCTCTCCGCCGAGGGTGCGGGCGAGGTGATCGACTACATGCCGATCGGCACCACCGAGAACAAAGATGGGCACCACCAGATCATCCGCAGCGTTCGCGCCGTGCGCGGGCAAATGAGCTTCGTGATGGAGTGTACGCCCGCCTTTGATTACGCCCGCGCGCCGCACGAGACCACACTCTGCGAGCATGGCGCGTCCTTTCACTCCCCTGAGCTCAGCCTCGGCCTCGCCACGTCGGTGCCGCTGGAGCCCCTGGACGGCGGAGTGCGCGGGCGCTTCACGCTCGACGAGGGTGAGGCAGCGGTGTTCATACTGCGGCAGATAGAGTCAAACGATTGCTGCGGCGCGTGCTTCTCGCCGGAGGAGGCGCACGAGCTTTTCACCTGCACGGTCCGGTACTGGCAGGAGTGGATCGCCGGCTGTTCGTACACTGGGCGCTGGCGGGAAATGGTCCACCGGTCCGTGCTCGCGCTTAAGCTGCTGACGTACGCCCCCACCGGTGCGATCGTCGCCGCGCCCACGTTCGGTCTGCCGGAGGTGATCGGTGGCGGACGAAACTGGGACTACCGCTACACGTGGCTGCGCGATGCCGCGTTCACACTGTACGCCCTGATGCGCGTGGGCCTCCACCAGGAGGCGGCGCAGTTCGTGGCGTGGCTCGACGCGCGCTGCCACGAGCCGGCGTCGGATGGCTCACTCCAGGTAATGTACGGGATCGACGGTCGCCACGATCTCCCCGAAACCACGCTGGACCACCTGGAAGGATACCGTGGCTCGCGTCCCGTGCGCATCGGCAACGCCGCCAGCGGCCAGCTACAGCTCGACATCTATGGGGAGCTGATGGACGCCGCGTACCTCTACAATAAGCACGGTGCCCCAATCTCGTACGAGATGTGGACCCACCTCCGCGATCTGACGGAATGGGTTTGCGAGAACTGGCGCCGTGTGGATGAGGGGATATGGGAGACGCGCGGTGGCCGCAAGCAGTTTGTGACCTCGAAGCTGATGTGCTGGGTCGCGCTCGACCGCGCGTTGCGCCTCGCGGACAAGCGTTCCTTCCCGGCGCCCCGCGATCGATGGCTCGCCATTCGCGACGAGATATACGAGGAGGTTATGGCGCGTGGCTGGAACGCCAAGCTTGCGTCGTTCGTGCAGAGCTACGACGACGACACCCTCGACGCGTCGCTGCTGCTAATGCCGCTGGTGCTCTTCCTCGCGCCCACCGACCCGCGCCTGCACTCGATGCTCGACGCCATCAACCGGTCGCCCCGCGATGGCGGGCTCTCCGCCGACGGTCTGGTGTATCGCTACAACACTGCAGAGGGGGAGGACGGACTCGATGGACAGGAGGGCACGTTCAGCACCTGCACCTTCTGGCTCGTGGAGGGCCTCACGCGCGCCGGGCGGGTGGACGAGGCGCGGTTCATGTTTGAACGCATGCTTGGATACGCAAACCACCTCGGGCTATACTCCGAGGAGATCGGGCCCGCGGGCGAGTTGCTCGGCAACTTCCCGCAGGCGCTCACTCACCTCGCCCTCATCAGCGCCGCCTTCAACCTCGACCGGGCACTCAGCAAGCACTGAGCGCGCCAACGGAGGAGTATCGGACCGATAGCCGTACGGACCAGAGCACAGAAAGGAACAAGGACGTGACAACCCAACAGTACGACGCAATCGTTATCGGCTCGGGACAGGCCGGGGGGCCGCTCGCCACGGCGCTCGTGGGCGCCGGCCGCAAGACCGCGCTCGTCGAGCGAGAGCATGTCGGCGGCACGTGCATCAACGAGGGCTGCACCCCTTCGAAGACGATGGTGGCCTCCGCGCGCGTCGCGTATCTCGCCCGCCGCGGAACGGACTACGGCGTTCACACCGGGGCGATGCGGATCGCGATGGACACCGTACGCCGCCGCAAGCGCGACATGGTCGAAAGCTTCCGCACAGGCAGCGAGAGCCGGATCACCGAGGGCGGCGTGGACCTGCTCGATGGCGAGGCGCGCTTCACCGGTCCAAAGGAGATCGCCGTGCGGCTCAAGGACGGCGAAACCCTGCACCTGCACGCGGACCTCGTCGTCTTGAACGTCGGCGCGCGCCCCGCCGTCCCACCCGTCGAGGGCATCGAGGATGTGCCCTACCTGAACTCCACGACGATCATGGAGCTCGACAGCGTGCCGGAGCGGCTGCTCATCCTCGGCGGCGGCTACATCGGCCTGGAGTTCGCGCAGATGTTCCGCCGCTTCGGGAGCGAGGTGACGATCGTGCAGCGCGGCAAGCAGCTCCTCTCCCGAGAGGACGAGGACATCGCCGTAGAGGTCGCGAAGATCCTCCGGGAGGACGGGATCGAGGTGCTGTTGGAGACCGACGCCCAGCGCGTTGAGACCGCAGGCGATGGGGACGTGCGACTCACTGTCCGCTCCGGCGAGGAGGAGCGCCAGATCACCGGCTCGCACCTGCTCGCCGGCGTCGGCCGCACGCCGAACACGGACGTGCTGAACCTGGAAGCTGCGGGCGTCGAGACGGACAAGAAGGGCTACGTCCGGGTCAACGAGCGGTTGGAAACGTCCGCGCCCGGCGTGTACGCGCTCGGCGACGTGAAGGGCGGCCCCGCTTTCACGCACGTCTCCTACGACGACTTTCGCGTGCTTCAGGCGAACCTGCTGGACGGCGGCGACCGCACGACGACGGATCGCGTCATCCCGTACACGGTGTTCATCGACCCACAGCTCGGGCGCGTCGGGCTGAGCGAGACGCAGGCCCGCCATGAGGGCAGGAACATCCGTGTGGCGAAGATGCCGATGAGCTCCGTCGCGCGCGCGCTGGAGACGGACGAGCCGCGGGGCGTGATGAAGGCGGTCGTGGACGCCGAGACCGGCGAGATCCTCGGCGGCGCGGTGTTGGGGCTCGAAGGCGGCGAGGTGGCTGCGATGCTGCAGATCGCGATGATGGGCAAGCTCCCGTACACTGCGCTCCGCGATGGCGTGTTCTCCCACCCAACACTCTCGGAAAGCCTGAACTCCCTGTTCGGCAGTTTCACCGAGACATAGGCAGCACACGACTCCGGCCAATCTACAGCACTGAGCATCAAGGATGAGTCACGTAGAGGCAGGTTTCCAAACCTGCCCACAGCCCGCCCTCTGCTCGATGGAGAGACGCCAGCCTCCCGCTTACTGCACTACTCCCGCAGGCCAGGCGCAACCGTCGGCTCGGCGTGTCCGGGATTGACCGGAATATCGTAGTCGCCCAAAGCGGGACAGTCCTCCAGCTTCATCGTCGTCTCGACCTGCCGGGTTCCGGGGGACGAGCCAGGGACAACGTCGTCCGGCAGGCTCGGCTCATCGAGGATCGTGCGGAAGCCGCCCCCGTTGCGGGATGCGTGGTGCTCAATGATCCTCGGCGTGTCGGTGCCCGTATCGACGATGTAGGCGAGGTAGCGAAACCTCCGATCCGCAGGGTCGGGATGTCGTCTCTCCATCCCGGGCCAGTTGCTCAGGTCCAGGTCGCCGCGCACCACAACCAAGGCGTGGTGCGGATCAGCGGGGTCCGTTTCCGGACGGGGGCAGGCGCCCAAGCTCAAGAGATTCGCCAGGGTGAGGTCGCGGGCTAGGCTGTGTCTGATGAATCATACCGCCAGCCAGAGCATCAGGGAGGCGATGATCACACCCGCCCGGTAGTTGGCCGCTCGCTTGTCGTACCTGGTCGCGACGGCCCGCCACTGCTTGAGCCGGTTCAC
>Ga0136611_10000567_pt1 | contig 24587 bp, 21 predicted proteins | sample AntDrymUQ2232306_2_FD_106645 | JGI IMG/M metagenome (GOLD analysis project Ga0136611, IMG submission 106645) | Polar desert sand microbial communities from Dry Valleys, Antarctica - metaG UQ223 (23.06) | ecosystem: Environmental > Terrestrial > Soil > Desert | place: Antarctica: Dry Valley...
GGCTACAACAGCTTCCGCCGGGACCGCCACCCTGAAAGGCCTAGTCTTCGAGGCCCGACGATGGCCCGTGTCGGGCCTCGAAGACTAGGCCCGACGTACGGGGCGGTTCCCGGCGAGCCAACGTGGGCGAGGGATTCCTGTGTCGTTTAACCGGAAGTCATTGACGGCACATGTTCAATATGTGCTCAATTCGACACGCCAGGGCATACCTACGACCACCGCGCCCTCGAGCCAGAACCGGCGGATCACCGCAGCGCGGCTTTCTGCGTCGCCGTAATTTCCGCGATCCCGAGCGCCGCGCAGTCCACGAGCGCGTCCAATTCCTTCCGGGCGAAGGTCGCCTCTTCGCCAGTGCCCTGCACTTCGATGAACTTGCCCGAACCGGTCATCACGACGTTGAAGTCCACGTCCGCATCGCGGTCCTCGACGTATTCGAGATCGAGCCGCACTTCCCCATCCACGAGGCCGACGCTCACGGCCGCGACGCTGTCGGTGAGAATCTGCGAGATGGGATTCGGCAGTTGCCCTTCGACGGACGCGAGCGCATCGACGAGGGCGACGTAGGCTCCGTTGATGCTCGCGGTGCGGGTGCCGCCGTCGGCGTCGATCACGTCGCAGTCGATCCAGAGGGTCCGTTCGCCGAGCTTCGACAGATCGACGATGGCCCGCAAACTCCGGCCGATGAGCCGCTGGATTTCGACGCTCCTGCCGTCCACCTTCCCGGCCTTGTCGCGGGACTTGCGGGTGTTCGTCGAACCGGGGAGCATCCCGTATTCGGCCGTGAGCCAGCCGCGCCCTTTGCCGACGAGGAAGTCGGGCACCTTGGGTTCCACGCAGCAGGTGCAGAGCACGACGGTGTTCCCCATGCTCACGAGCACGCTGCCGGGAGCCTGCCGGGTGAACTTGCGTCGAAAGGTGAGCGGCCGGAGCTGATCCGCCGCGCGGTCGTTCGGTCGGGGCATCGGAGCGGACTCGCGGGAGGGATTGCGAAAGGGGTCAATATAGAAAGGGAAGTCGCGGGCGCCGCGAACCGACCCCGATCGGCGGGCGTAGAATCCTCGGGGTGAACAGCTTGCCTCCACCCGATGAATTGACCGACGAAGACCTGCTCGCCCGGATCCGCGCCGGCGAGCGCGAGTGGTTCGGACCGCTCGTCCGCAAGTACGAGCGCGAGTTGTACGGCTACCTCCGCCGCTACGTCGGCGACGCCGACCTCGCGGCCGACGTGTTCCAGAACACGTTCTTGGCGATCTTCAAGAAGATCGCCCAGTACGAACCGGGGCGGTCGGCGCGACCGTGGATTTACACGATCGCGACGCACCAGGCCATCGACGCCATGCGGCGGCGGGCGCGGCGGCGCGATTCGAGCGCCCTCCTCCCGATGGGAGCGGACGACTCCCCGGACGACTCGGCCCAGAGCCTGTTCGTCCTGCTCGAAGCGTCGGGGCCAAGCCCGGTGGACATGGCCGAACTCGGCGAGAGTCGTCGGCAGGTGCGCGAGGCGGTCGCGGCCCTGCCCGACCTGCTGAAGCAAGTGGTGATCTTGACCTACTTCCAGGGGTTGAAGTACCAGGATGCGGCCGAGATTCTGGGCGTGCCGCTGGGAACCGTGAAGTCGCGGCTGCACGCCGCGCTCGCCAAGCTGACCGAAGCGATGAACCCGACCGAGCCTGCCGACGCGACGTGAGGGGTGCCGAAATGGACGACCGACTCATCGACTACGCTCTGGATCAACTCGCCCCGGCGGAGCGCGCCCTCGTCGAGGGGCGAATCGCCGCCGATCCCGCCGCGGCCCGCAAGCTCGCCCTGCTGCTCTCGCGGCTGGCACCGCTGCGGGTCGAGCGCGACTCGCTCGAAGTCCCCGCGGGGTTGGCACTCGCCGCCATCGGCACCGTCGCGGAGCACTTGGCGAACCATCCGAACGGCGAAGCCGCACCGCTGGCGACGCCGCGCACGTGGATCAACGACCGGCCGGTCTTTTCCAGCCGCCCGCGCGCCGACATCATCGTGGCCGCCTGCCTCGCGTTCGTCTTCGTGGGCCTGTTGCTGCCGGGCGTCCAGAAATATCGCAGCCGCGCTCAGACGGCCGCGTGCCAAGAGAATCTGCACGAATTGCACACGGCGCTCGCGGGCTACTCCGACACGCACGGGGGCCACTTCCCGCAGGCGGGTACGCCCGGCGTCCCGACGGCCGGCTCGTTCGTCGCCGAACTCACCCGCTCCGGCCAATACCCGGCCGACGGCAAAGCCTTCTGCCCGTCCGAAGAAGCGCCCGGGACCGCGGTCGGCTACGCCTACTCTCTCGGATACCAGGGCCGCTTCGGCGAACTCGTCGGCCCGCGCCTTCCCGACCCCGAGGCGAACACGGACTCGGTACCGATCTGCGCCGACCTCTCCGGCGCCGCGACGCACAGTGGCTGGAACGTCCTCACGGCCGGCGGCTCGGTGCGCTTCACGAAGTCGCCCAAACTCGGCGACGACGATATCTTCGCGAACGACGCCGGCCTCCCCCGCGCGGGCCTCCACCGCAACGATGTTTCCCTCGGCCGCCCGTCCGACCGGCCTTGAATCGAACCGGTGGTTCCTTGCGGCCCATTCGTTCCCGACGGTCGGGTGGCGGAGCGCGGCGTCCAGGGAGTCATATCCGTTCTTACTTCCCGATGCAGAAGCGGCGCTGCCAGTGCATGGCATGCACAGAATGCGCGAAAAGAAGGGGTTTTCGAGCTTTGAGGCGTGAACCTTATTGCCTCGTTTGCGTTGTTTGCGTGGGGTACTGTTCCGGTAGTGTTCCAGCCCAGCGAGCACCGCGAACCTTCGCCAGCCTGCGGTGTCTTGATGGATAGATGACGGGAAGGTTGCGAACGGTCCGAACGCCTGGTATATTCACGAATCGGCGGCTATGAGGGTCCTTCCTTCTAAACTCTTGCAAACTAGGGCCTTCGCTTTCCGCCATTTTTCTTGCGACCCGCCAGTGGGGTCGCTTTTTTTGTCTTCGCCTATGAACACCATCTACCTCCGCCGCCGCTCAAAGGTCATGCTCCCCGAAGGCTCGGGGACCACGCCGCTCAACGTGCTGGCGGCCCTCCAGAAGAACCTGGAGAACCTCGGCTTTCTCCTCGCCGAAGACGTGATCGAGGCGCTGAAGCTGCTGAGTCCGCTCCAGGTGGACGCGTTCTACCAGCGGCTGGTGAAGGATCTCCGCGCGATGGTCGGGGCTCACCGCCAGTTCAAGCCGATGTACCCGAACTTCCCGACTCAGGTCATGGAGATGACCGAGGCGGAGCTGTACTTCCGTGCGATCATCCACTACTGGACGCTGAAGCTTCCGGAGTTCGAGGCCGAGGAGCGGCCGGAGCTCGAGGACAAGCCGAAATACCGCATCATCCGGCTCGGCAGCCGCGAAGACTTCGAGGGCATGTTCACCCTCCTCGCGAAGTCGAAGTCGCCGTTCTCCCCGCAGGACCAGGAGGATGTGAAGTGGTTCGTCGCGCAGTATCGCGACGGCATCAAGCGATTCCTGCCTGACCAGATCCCGTGCAAGGAGAACCTTGGATTCCTGGGTGCTGAGCTCATCCGGAACACTTCCGACGCGGATACCGTGCTCGGCGGCTACGTGAAGACGGCGACCGACGTGCTTCGCATCGCCGTGGCGATGAGTGGGGGCGACGTGTCGCTCGCCGCCGCCTGCAAGTTCGGTAAGTTCCGCCGGTCCGAGAGGGCACTGCTGCTCGGCTGGGTCGAACGTTCAGGGAGCCGCACCGAGGACATGCTTCGGTGGAAGGGCCGGTGGGTCCGGCTGGGCGAGCGGCTGCACCCGGCCGAGTACACCAACCGCTTCCCGCAGACCGCGGCCGCGTTCGACGTCATCCGCAACGACCGACTGTTCGAGACGTTCAACAGCCGTGTGGAGATGGGGATGGTCCGCAAGGACACGGATGCCGTGCTCGGCCTTCTGGGCGCCCGGCCAGGCGAACTGGCCCGTCGGCTCGACCATCTGGCCCGGACCGCATCGGACCCGGCCACGGTCGTCGCGCGATTCAATGAGCGGGCCAGTGCGGTCTCGACCCCGGTCCTGCTCCAGGTGATGACCCACTTCCGGCACCGGAGCGAGCCGGGTGATGTCCGTGCGTTCTTCCCGAAGGGTAGCGTGGCGAAGGTGTACGCAACTACCGAGAAGCTTCCCTCGCTCTCGGATGGGGTGACGGCGGCCTTGGCTACGGCTTGCGAGCGGGCCCTCCTTGAGCGGCTCGCGAAGCTGCCGCCGCTCGGGCCGTGCTACATCGACCAGCGGCTGAAGAGCTACCTCGTGCCGTTCTCCCAGCGGTCGGCGTCGAAGGCGCTCCGGACGCTCGTCCGGGGTAGCCGGCTGCCGATCCTAGATTGCACGACGCTCCGGTTCTTCGTCTGGTGGAAGAACGGGAAGAACCGGGTGGACATCGACCTATCCGCGGTGCTCTACGGCGACGACTTCGGGATGGTGAGCCAGCTTACCTACTACAACCTGAAGGAATTCGGCGGGCACCACAGTGGCGACATTACCGACGCTCCGAAAGGAGCGGCCGAGTTCATCGACATCGACATCGCGAAGTGCCTCGGGCGAAAGGTTCGGTACGTCGTGATGTGCCTGAACAGCTACACAGAGCAGCCGTACTGCGACCTGCCGGAGTGCTTTGCCGGGTGGATGGGCCGACAGGCCCCGAACTCGGGCGAGATCTTCGAGCCGAAGACGGTCGTGGACAAGGTTGACGTCGCGTCCGACACGCAGATGTGCTTACCGGCGGTGTTCGATCTGGTCAACCGCGAGGTGATCTGGGCCGACATCGCTCTCACCGGCAATCCGCGGTGGGTGAGCAACGTCGCCGGGAATCTGCGCGGCGTGTCGCTCATGCTGCGGGCCATCACGGGCCTCCGGAAGACCGACCTGCACACGCTGTTCACATTCCATGCGCAAGCTCGGGGCGAGGCAGTTAAGAGTCCCGAACACGCAAGAACCATATTCGCCGTCGATCAAGGGGTGACGCCGTTCGACCTCGACCGGATCGCGGCTGAGTTCATGTAAGTATCCAAAGCCCGGCTTCCTTCGAGCTTACCAATCTGGTTTTGTTCCGAAGGTGTACCCAATTCTGTACGCATCCCAAGGCTCAGTCATGCGATCGAACTTGATCTGCGGCATGTAATAGGCTGCGGATGAAGGAGTTGCGCCGTGACGCATCGAGGCTGGAGCCCACATTACTTGCCGATTCGACACAGGCTCATTTTCCGATGCAGAAGCGGCTGAAGATGCGGTCGAGCAGATCGTTCGTGTAGACCGCGCCGGCCATTTCGCCGATCTGGTCGAGGGCTTGCCGCAGCGCGAGGGCGAGCAGTTCCGGGGGATCGCCGAAGACGGCGTGCTTGTGGGCCGCGCGCAGGTCGGCGACGGCCGCGTCGATGTGGTGCCGGCAGCGGCTCTGGCTCGGGGCGAGCGCGGGCCGTGCGAACACGGCGGCCCGTTCCCTCAGGAATGCGAGGAGTGGAGCCAACCCGTCGGGCGAACGCACGGAGACCGACAGCCCGGTGACAGTCCCCAGGTCGGCCTTGGTGCGGAGCAGCGCACCGTTTCGCGGGACGGCGACCGGCGGCGCGGAACCGACGGGGACACAGACGAGCACGAGGTCGGCCCGCTCCGCCTGCTCCCCGCCGAGCGATTGGGCTTGGGCTTCGATGGTGTCGGCCGCCGTTTGCCGCCCGGCCGTATCGATCAATTCGATTGCGTGCCCGTCCACCTCCAGCGCGTGCGCCAAGTAATCGCGGGTCGTTCCGGCCCGTTCGCTCACGATCGCGGCATCCGACCCCACGAGCGCGTTGAACAGGCTGCTCTTCCCCGCGTTCGGCTCGCCGGCGAGGGCGACCCGCATCGGCCGGCGACTGAGGCCGCGGTCGTCGAGCTGGCGCTTCAGGTTCATCAGGTGGGCGATGCCCGCGCCGATCCGCAGGATCGTGTCGGCGTTCGAGACGAACTCGAGATCCTCGTCGGCGAAGTCGAGCGCTGCCTCCACGTCCGCGAGCAGGTTCAGCAGGTCGTCGCGGAGTTTCGCGAGCGGTTCCGAAACGCCCCCGGCGAGTTGCGCGAGCGCCGCCTGCAGATCGGCGTCGTCGGCCGCGTCGATCACCGCGAGCACCGCTTCGGCTCGCGGAAGGTCCTTTTTGCCCGCGAGGAACGCCCGCATCGTGAACTCGCCCGGCTGGGCCGCCCGGGCACCGGCGACGAGTAGGTCGGCCAGGAGTCGTTCGACGAGCGGCGGGGCGGAGATCGTGTGGATCTCGGCGAGGTCTTCGCCCGTGTAGGTGTGCGGCCCGCGAAAGAAATAGAGGTCGGCCGGCAAACGGGCCTCGATCCCCGAGAGTGCGAGCGTTCCGGATGCGAACGACCGCGGCGCGGGCATTTCGCCGACGAACACCTTCGAGACGATGCCGGCGGCATTCTTCCCCGAGAGGCGCACGATGGCCCGCGCGCCCGGCCCCGGTGCCGACGACAGCGCGACGATCGTATCGCCCAAGTGCGGGAGCATGGGATTGCCGGTTCAATTTCGGAAGACGGGGCCGAAAGCCATCAGCACGGTAAAAAGGATCGAGGCACTGAAGCAGCAAGCGATGATGCCGTATGTGATGCGGTTGTGCCCCTCCGACGAGAGGCGCCCGGGCGAGAAGATCGCGTTGAGGCCGAGGTAAAAGGCGACGAACCAGAGCGGGAATAAGCCGATCGAGAAAGTCGCCACCCGCAGGAAGCGCCGGGCATACTCTTCGCGGAGTGCCGAAGCGGCCTCCTCACTCGACTCGTCGGCGGGTTCGCCGCCGGATACAGTCTCCCGCATCGGCGGAGGCGGTTCATCTTCATCCTCGGGAACCTCCGCCAGAGCTTGGCGGGTGAGTTCATCTTCGCTGAGACTCTCCTTCAAATAAGCGCCCGCAGTCATTTTCTCCGAGAGGATCCGGCACGCCCGTTCCCCGTCCTCCTCGCGGACCTTGAGCTTCACGCCGCCGACCGCATTGGACATCATCCAGTCGGCCGCGACGATCTGGGTATCGTGGAGCACGGCGATGATGTCTTCCTCTTCGAGCGCCGTCTTGGCCAACTCGGCCTTGTAGACCTCGTCGTAGGTGGCCACCGTGAAAAAGCGCGGTTCGCTCATGGGTCACTCCGTCGGTCCGCAATCGGTTCAATCTTCGGAAGCGGGTGCGAAAAGCAAGCGGCCCGCGGAACGCTCGGCGGGCCGCCGGTCGATCTGTCGGCGAGCGGCTCACCGGTCCTTGTCTTTTTCCTCGTCGCCCCCGCCGCCGATGGCGTCCCCGATGGACTCGGCCGCGACTTTCACGGTCACGGCGACGAACTTATCTTTGGAAGTGGTGTCCAGCGTTTTCGCCACGTCGTCGAGGAGGTTTTTCAGCGTGGGCTGGTTGCTGCTGGCGATGGGCAAGAAGGTCTTGGCCGCGGTGACGAGCTTCGAGATCTCCGCGGCGAAATCGTCGGCGCTGTCATCGTCTTTCATGCCCATCTTGAGTCCGAAGCCCACTTCCTTGCCGACGGAGACCGTCAGGGCGAAGGTGCCCATCTTGCCGATGCCGGCTTTGATTTTATCGCCGTCCACGCCGAGGGCTTTCAGTGGGCTGAAGTCCCCCTTGATATCGTCGAACTTGCCGGTCGTGATGCCGCAGGCGAACAGGGACGCTTTGGCATCCTGCTTCAGGACGAGCGCGGTGAGTTCCTTGCTCAGCACGGGCTTGGGCTTCTCTGCCGAAACTGCGAGCGCCGCGGCGGCCGCGACGAACTTCTTATCCGACCCGGAGATGAGGAACTTCCCCTCCACCACGACGATGTAGTTGGGCCTGCCGTCTTCGCCGGTGAGCTTGATGAGTTCGAGGTCGCCTTCCTGCACGATGGCCACCTTGTCGGCCGTCTCTTTGGCCGCCGCATCGGCCGCGTCCTTGATCTTTTTCGCGTCGAACGCACCGCGGGCGATCATAATCGCGTTGCCGTCGTCTTTGTTCGTGCCCCAGATTCCGAGGGTGACCTTCTCGACATCCTTCATCGGATCGAAGCCGAGATCTTCGAGCAGCTTCTGGCCGTCGGTGAATTTTTTCGCGTCTTTGCCGCTGAGCGCTTTCTTCGTGGCCGCCGCCACGACGCGCTTCACAATGTCCGATTCGAGAAGCTGCTTGACATTGATCTGGACGACGAATTCCGTCTCTTTGGGGAGCAGGTTATCGACTTCGGCCGCCCGGCCGACAGTGGCGGATACCAAGATGATCGCGGCCGCCATCGCCGCTCGTGAGGTGAGGCGCATGGGTGCATTCCTTTCGGCGGTAGGGGATCGGCGGGCTGGAAAAGCGGCCGGCCCACTGAAACTCAGCGGGCCGGCGGTGACTTGCGGGATGGCGGAGCCTTATTTGTCTTTGTCTTTGTCTTTGTCTTTCTCTTTGTCTTCGCCACCGCCGGCGGCTTTGCCGATGGCTTCGGCCGTGACCTTCACGGTCACGACGACGTCCTTCTCCTTCGAGACGCTGTCGAGGGTCTTCGACACGTCGTCGATGAGGCCCTTGAACATCGGCTGGTTGCCGCCGACGATCGGCAGGAAGGTCTTCGCGGCCGTCACGAGCTTCGTGAGTTCGGCGCCGAAGTCGTCGGCGCTGTCTTTGTCCTTCATGCCCATCTTGATGGCGACGTTCACGTCCTTGCCGACGATGACCGACAGGGCCAGTTCGCTCATCTTGCCGAGGCCTTCTTTGATCTTGTCGCCGTCCACGCCGAGCGCCTTGAGCTGGCTGAAATCGCCGGGGATTTCGCCGACCTTGCCGGTGGTGACGCCGCAGGCGAACAGCGAGGCCTTGGTGTCCTGCTTGAGGACGAGGGCGGTGAGTTCTTTCCCGAGGACCGGCTTCGCCTTCGCGTCGATCGCGACGGTTGCGGCGACGATCTTCTTGTCGGTACCGCCGATGATCGGCTTGCCTTCCTGCACGGCGAGGTAGCCGGGCTTGCCGTTGTCGCCGACGAACTTGATGAGTTCGAGGTCGCCTTCCTTCACGATGGAGATCTTGTCGGCCATCTCCTTCGCGGCGTTCTGCGCGGCTTCCATAATCTTCTTGGCGTCGAACGTCCCGCGGACGATGACCACGCCGTTCATGTCGTCCTTGTCTTTGCCCCACGCGCCCACGGTGACCTTTTCGACGTCCTTCATCGGGTCGAGGCCGAGATCTTTCAGGATCTTCTGGGCGTCTTTGCCTTCGAGGGTGTGCTTCATCTGGGCGAGGGCGTACTTCTTGACGATGTCCGATTCGAGCAATTGCTTGACGTTCGCCTGGACGACGAACTCCGTCTCCTTCGGGAGCAGGTTGTCGACTTCGGCGGCGCGGCTCGGGGCCGCGACGGCCGCGGCCAGCAGGGCCACCATCGCAAAACGGGAAACGCGGAGCATGGTCAACTTCCTTTCGACACGGTGTGGGAACCGGTGAGACGCGGTGCGGTTCGCAGCGCGGCATCGGCCTCGGTTAGGGGATACCCCGGATTCCGGAGTGCAGTTTCGGTGCCGGAAAAATCAGCGGCGGGCGAGGGTCGCTTCGCTGGCTTTCAGCATCGCGACGAGCCGCAGGCCGTATTCCGGCAGATCGTCCGGGCCGCGTCCGGTGAGCAGATACCCATCTAGAATAGTCGATTCGTCGCGGTAAACACCCCCGGCCGCTCGGACATCGTCGCGGATTCCGGGAGAGCACGTCAGGGTTTTCCCGTCCAGAGTCCCGGCGCTGATGAGGACTTGGGGACCGTGCCCGAGCGCGGCGATCATCCGTCCGTCCTGCGCGAAGGTCCGGACCACGCCGACCGCCTCTTCGTGCTGCCGGAGCCGCTCGGGGGCCGCGCCATCGGGGATCAGGAGCAGATCGTAGTCGTCCGGGTTCACGGAGCGAATGGGCAGATCGGGTTCGACGGTGTAGCCGTGCAGCCCGGTGACGGCGTGCATCAGCGGGCTGGCGAGGGTGACATCGAGTCCCTCTTCCCGGAGGCGGTACCAGGGGAGGAACAGGCTGAGGTCTTCGAATCCGTTTGCCACGAGGATGAGGGCGCGCATGGCTGGCTCGCAAAGCGGGGTTCTTCGGTGGGTACCGGTATCGTAGGCAATCGGGGCGATTGCTGGAAGGCGAGGATCGCCTCGTGTTGGAGTTCAACCTTCAGGTTGTGGGTCGGGCGGAGTCTGCGACGCCCGACCGTTTTGCGAGTCACGCCCATTCACGATGCGGAGTTTCCCGATCACAAGCGGTCGGGCGTCGCAGACTCCGCCCGACCCACAACCTGAAGGTTGAACTCCAACGCTCCGCATTCCCCTCTCTTGAAACCGCTCCCACGCTCCGCAAACAAACCCCTACCCGCGGCCCCTCACTCGGATTTCCCATGATCGTCGGCGTCCCCAACGAGATCAAATCCCACGAGTACCGCGTGGCGATGGTCCCCGTCGGCGTGGAAGACCTCACCCGCGCCGGGCACAAGGTGCTCGTCCAAGCGGGGGCCGGACAGGGCAGCGGGATTTCGGACAACCTCTACGCCGCCAGCGGGGCCGAGATCGTCGGGGCCGCGGCCGACATCTGGAAGCGCGCGGACGTGATCGTGAAGGTGAAGGAGCCTCTCCCCGAAGAGTGGCCGCACATGCGGGCGGGGCAGATCCTCTTCACCTTCTTCCACTTCGCCGCCGACGAAAAACTGACGCGGGCCGTGATCGAATCGGGTGCCACCGCGGTCGCCTACGAGACGATCCGCGATGCCAAGGGCGGCCTGCCGCTGCTGACGCCGATGAGCGAAGTCGCAGGTCGGATGAGCATCCAAGAAGGGGCCAAATTCCTGGAACGCCCCTTCGACGGTCGCGGGATCCTCCTCGGCGGCGTGCCCGGCGTCGCCCCAGCCAGCGTCGTCGTCCTCGGCGGCGGAGTCGTCGGGGCCAATGCGGCGAAGGTCGCGGCGGGCCTCGGGGCCAACGTCTTCCTGCTCGACATCAACCTCGACCGGCTCCGCTACCTCGACGACGTGATGCCGCCGAATGTGACGACACTCTTCAGCAACCGGCACAACATTTTGGACTGCCTGACGGTGTCCGACCTGGTGATCGGCGCGATTCTGATTCCGGGGGCGAAGGCCCCGCACCTCGTCCGGCGGGAGGATCTGAAAACGATGCCGCCGCGGGCCGTGGTGATCGACGTGGCCATCGATCAGGGGGCTGCTTCGAGACGAGCCGGCCCACGACGCACGCCCAGCCGACGTACATGGTGGACGACATCGTCCACTACTGCGTGACGAACATGCCGGGCGCCGTCGGCCGCACGAGCACCTACGCCCTCACGAACGTGACGCTCCCCTACGCCGTGCAGCTCGCGAACAAGGGCATTCAGGCCTGCCGGGAGAATCCGGGATTGCTCGCGGGAGTGAACATCCACGCGGGGAAGGTGACGAATCAAGCGGTAGCGGAGACTTTTGGGTTGCTGCTGGCGGGGGTATGAGGAGAATCAAACGAGAAGTGATCCGTAGGTCGGGCCGAGTCCGCGAGGCCCGACACAATCGCAAGCACCGTAAATTCGCAGCGCCGCCCCCTCCCATCCAATCGGCATGGGCACGTCGGCACGCGGATCCACTCTGCGAATTCTCGCTACCTCCGGTTGTGTCGGGCCTCGCGGACTCTGCCCGACCTACGGGGGCCGCTTTTCGCCGCAAGTCGTTGCTGCGCTATGCACGTACCGGGACTCCACGTTCGATTCCGGAGGTGGGGGTAGCACAATCGGTCGGAATCGGAATCGAAATGGACTTCAGCATCGCAAACTTTTGAGGATCAACACCTTGTGATTCACACCACCAGCATCGCGTCGCCGTAGCTGAAGAAGCGGTATCCCTCCCACACCGCTTGCGCATACGCTTCGCGCAGCAGTTCGCCGCCGCTGAAAGCTTGGACGAGCAGCAGCAGCGTCGTCCGCGGCAGGTGGAAGTTCGTGATGAGGCCGCCGACGCATCGGAACTCGAACGGCGGATGGATGAAGAGATCGGTCGGCCCACGGAAGGCCGCGAGGGGCTGCGACCGAGCCGCAGATTCGAGCGTCCGCGCCGTCGTCGTGCCGACGGCGATCACGCGCCCTTCGCAACTCCGGATGGCCTCGACCGTGCTCGCCGGTACCTCGCACCATTCCGCGTGGATCGCGTGCCGGGTCGGGTCTTCGGCTTTCACGGGGGCGAAGGTGCCGAGGCCGACGTGGAGCGTCACATCGGCGATGCCGACTTCGCGGAGGAGGAGCGTCCGCAGGAGTTCGGGCGTGAAGTGCAGCCCCGCCGTCGGCGCGGCCACGGAACCGGGCTGCGCCGCGTAGACGGTCTGGTAGCGTTCGACATCCCCCGCTCCGGCGAGTCCCTTGCGGATGTAGGGCGGCAGCGGAATCTGCCCGTGGGCGGCCAGCAGTTCTGGTGCGGAGCCGGGCGAAAGCGGACGCAGCAACCAGTGGCGGTCGTCGGTGCGGCCGATCAATTCCAAGCGGAGTGCCCCGTCGTTCGCCGTGAGCGTTTCGCCGATTTCCACGAAGCCGCGCGTCTGGGCGAGCAGTTCCCAAACGCCGTCGGACTCGTGTAGAAACAGACCTTCCCAGCGGCCGCCGGTCTTCACGCGCTGGCCGATGAGCCGTGCGGGGAGAACCTTCGTGTCGTTCCGCACGATCAGGTCGCCGGGGTTCAGATACTCGGGCAGATCGCGGAAGTGGCGGTGTTCGAGCTTCCCCGACTCCCTATGGACGACGAGCATCCGCGAACCGGATCGCTCCGGTGCCGGGGTCTGGGCGATGAGGTGTTCGGGCAGGTCGTAATCGAAGAAGAGTTCGGCCATACCCCCCGTTCTATTCGCGGAATCCAACTTGCGTACCGGCGGCCATCGGCCCCCTCCGCGCGGTATCCTGATGCCATGCTCGGCTTCGGATTTCAAACTCCCGCGCTCCTGCTGCTGCTGCCGCTGGCGTTCGCGGTTCCCGCGTGGCACCTCTGCCGCCGACCGCTCGCCCTGCGCTACTCGGATGTATCGGCGCTGCGCGGATTGCCGAGCGGGCGGGCGAAGCTCAGCCGCTGGGGCGGTGCCATCGGTCGCGGACTGGTCGTGCTGCTGCTGATCCTGGCCTGTGCGAACCCGCGCAGGCCCGACCTGCAGACGCGCGTACCCGTCGAAGGGATCTCCCTCGTCTTCGTGCTCGACGTGTCCGGGAGCATGGCGACCCCCGACTTCGTGCCGACGACCGGTGCAACGCCGATCACCCGGCTCGCGGCGGCGAAGGACGCCTTCCGCCTCTTCGCCGTCGGCGGCGAATCGCCCGATGGTCAAAGCTTCCGAGGTCGGCCGAACGACCGGCTCGCGCTGGTCACATTTGCGTCGATCCCGGCTACGGTTTGCCCACTCACACACAATCACACCGTACTGTTGAAGGTGCTCGACGATACGAAAACGCAAGACGCCCTGACCGCCGGCACCAACATCGGCGACGCCCTCGGGGAGGCCCTCGTCCGGCTGGAACTCGGGGCACCCGGCGGCCGCAAGGCCATCGTGCTCCTCTCCGATGGCGAACACAACAAGGCCGGGAACGATACGCTGAAACCGGGGCAGTCGGCGCTCTTGGCGGAGAAGTTGCGGATACCGATCTACACCATCGACTGCGGCGGCGATGCGTCGGCGGGCGACGCCGAGAGCGTCCAGCAGCGCAGTGATGGACGGGCCGTGATGGAACGCGTCGCAGCGATGACCGGCGGACGCAGCTTCATCGCCAACAGCGGATCGGATCTGCGCGAAGTGTTCCGCGCCATCGACGGCCTCGAACGCGAACCGGTCGAGACCTTCAGCTACCGCCGCTATCACGATTCCGGCCCGGCGTGGGGGATCGCGGCGGCGTTCCTACTTCTCGTATTGGCCGCTCTCGAACGGACGTGGTGGCGGCGCTTTCCCGGACGGTGACTGCGATGGAGTTCGGCGTCTGGCAATCCGGATTCTCGGCGACGTGGGGTGACCTGCGCGGGTTCCTCACGGCCATGCGTTGGGATCGCTCGGGCCTGCTCTGGCTCTCGTTCGTCCCGCTGCTCTTCGCCGCGCTGGAATACCGGGCGGCAACACGAATGAGTGCGGTCGCCGCGCAACTCGGATGGCCGAATGCAATCCTGCGGGCGTTCCCCCGACGACCTCAGCGCGGCATCCTGCGGCAGAGCGCCTTCGGCATCGCTTGGTCGGCACTCGTCATTGCGATGGCCGGGCCGCGCTGGGGTTCAAGCGAGGAAGGTGGTATCGCCGTGGGCCGCGATGTCATCGTCGTGATCGACCTCAGCCGGAGTATGCTCGCCGAGGATTTGGCCACACCCAATGCCCGCTGGCAGGCGGCGCGCGACGCGGCTCTCGACCTCATCGCCGCTGCGCGGAAGCGCGGCGGCCACCGCATCGGCATCGTGATTTTCGCCGCGCGGCCCAAAGTGCTCGTCCCGCTGACGACCGATTACGACCACCTCCGGCAGATGCTCGAAGAACTTGATGCTACGGTGCAACCTGTCGTTATCAGGCCGGCCGACGAGTCCGCGAAGTCGGGCACGCGGATCGGTGCCGCGCTGACCCTCGCGGTGCAGGCGCACGACGAGCGTTTCCACGGCAAGCGCGACATCATCCTGCTGAGCGACGGCGACGACCCGGCCGACGACCGCGAATGGGTCGAAGGGATCGGAACCGCGCGGACGGCCGAGATTCCGATCCACGTCGTCGGGCTCGGAGATGTCGTCGATTCGCCGGTGCTGCTCAAGCGTCGCAGCGGAGCCGAGGGGGATCTGATTTCGACGCGGCTGCACGAAGATCCACTGCGGGAAATCGCGCGCGATTCGCATGGGGATTATTTACCGGCGCGGCGCGAGCCGGCCCGCCTCGGCGCTTTCTTCCGCACCCACTTGGAGCCGCTGCCGAGTCGGGAACTCACGGACGATGCGGCCGTGTTGCCGCGCGATCGTTCCGCGGCGTTCTGGCTGCTCGGCTTAGCCTCGCTGCTGCTCGCGTGGCACTGGAGGGCGTGACGTGAATCCCAGCTACCTAACCCCCCTCATCGCACTCGTGGCGGTCGCCGCGCAGCCTCCCGCCGCGGACGACGTGGACGCCCGCCTGCGTGCGGCGCAGACGGCGGTGCTCAAGGGGGACAATGCCGAAGCCGGGAAGCTTTACGAAGGTGCCGGCGAGCGCAGCCGCGACCCCGGTCTGATCGCGTTCAACCTGGGTGCGATCCACTTCCGCAAGGGGGAATTCCGCGATGCCGAGTTGCAGTTCAACTGCGCCCTCGACGATGCCGAAGCTCCGCCCGCGCGGCGGACACGGGCGCTGTACAACCGGGCCGTCTGCCTGCTCCGGCGCGGGGGTCTCCCTCAATACCGCTCGGCCATCGAAGGCTTCGAGCGCTGCCTGGGTTCGGAATTGCTCGATCCGGATTTGGCCCGCGACGCCGAGCACAACCTGGAACTGGCGAAGTTGCTCTGGCTCGAAGCGCGGGCGAAGGTCAGCGCGCCTCCCAAGCCCAACGAAGTGCCTCCCGGAACGACGCCGGAGCCGAAGCCCCCGAAGCCCGATCCGATGACGCCGAAGCCGCCCGAACAAGTCGGGACCGAACCGAACGGAGCGCCGAAGCCGAGTGCCATCGACCCGGCGACGGGCAAGCCGAAAGGCGAAAACGCGACGGGCACGAACAAGACTGTGGGAGGTCGCGGCAACTTGCCGGTGAATGCGGAGTGGGCCGGGTGGCGACCGCACGATGCAGTCGAGGCCCGCGATTACCTGCGGCAATTGGGCGCGCGGCTCGCGAAGGATCGCCGCGAGCTTTTGGATTCGACCGCGCCGCCGGAGCAGCCGCATGTCAAGGACTGGTGATCTGCTCGCCGTCGCACTACTGACACTCTGCTGTCGGCACGCGTGGTGCGCATCGCCGACATCGCTCGGGGAACTCTCGCCGGTCGAACGGCAGCAGGCCGATTTCTCCGGGGCCATCGCCGGGGATGGGCCGACCGTGAAGGTGACCTGGAAACTCGGCAGACCGTCGGTCGAACTCGGCGGTGACATCGAGTTGACACTCACGGTGCTGAATGCGGCGAACCCGGACGAACTCCAGCGGCCGAACCTCTCCGAACGGCCGGAGTGGAAGGCACTTTTCAGCGAGATTCGCGATTCGCCCGGCGCGATCCCCGGCGAATTCCGCTACGTCCTCAAGCCGCGCGCGATTGGGGAGTTCGAGCTTCCCTTGCCGAAGTACCGCTTCTATCACCCGCGCGCCTCCGAGGGGCGGCGATTTCAAGTCGCGTTCGCGGAAGCGCCGAAGCTCGCGGTGCTTCCGCCCGCGCCGGTCTCCGTGCCGCACGAGCGGATACCGATTGAAGCTCCGGCGGACTTTTTCGAGGAACCAGCGTCGTCCGGCGGTGCGCCCACGTCTCCCCCGGCCGCGTATTGGTGGATGCTGTTGGCATCGGTCGCGCTGGGAGTCCCGTCCACCATCGCAATCTGGCGCTGGCGGAACCCGGATGCGGCGAAGCTCGCCCGCATCCGCCGGGCGAAGTCGGCGCGCGGCGCGCTCGACGCGCTGCGCAAAGCCGAACGCGCGCCCGATTCGGCCGAAGCTGTCACCCGGACGGTGCTGCGCTACCTCGCGGATCGCTGGCACATCCCGCCCACGGCGCGCACGCCGAGCGAAGTGGCCGCGGCGCTGATCGCGGAAGCGCGGGCTCCGGAAATGGCCGCCGAGGCCGAATCGCTGCTCGCACTCTGCGACCGGGCGCGCTTCGCGGGTTCAGAACGCGGCGATTCTTCGCTGCCCGCACTCGCCGCGCGGCTGATCGAGCGCTGGGAAGGGGCCGCGGAATGAACGCCGCACTCTTCGCACTCGCGCTTTCACTGGCGCAGCCGGGGGATGCCGAACTCGCCGAGGCGGCTCGACGCGACTACCGCGCGGGCTGCGAGCTGCGCGACGATTCGGCCGCGGCGCGACCGCATTTCGCGAGCGCGGCAGTGCAGTACCGCGAACTCCGGGATCGGGGTGACAAGTCGCCGGAATTGGCCCTGAATTGGGCGCGGGCCGAATTCCTGAGCGGCGAACTCCCTTCCGCAATCGCCGCCGCGCACGCCGGTTTGCGGATCGCACCGCATCACGCCGGGTTGCAACGCGATCTCGAAGCCTACCGCGATGCCGTGGTTATTCCCCCGAACGCCAAAGCGGACGAGCGCCTCCGGCCGCCGAGGATTGCCGGCGTCCGAGCCCGCATCAGCGCGTGGGATCTCTTCGGAATGGCCTGCGTCGGGGCCGCGCTGTTTGCGGTCGGTGCCTTCCGCCGATTCACGACCCGTGCGAGTTGGGCCGCGCCCGTTCTGCTGACCGGTTTCGCGATCCTGCTGCTGTGCGGCGGGATGGCTCGGAAACGGAGCGTCGAAATGGAGGACGATCGCGCGGCCCCCGTCCTCGTGCTCCGCACGGATGAAATCCTGCGGAAGGGCAACGGCGATTCCTATCCACCGAGGGTGGAATCGCCGCTGCCGCGCGGGGCGGAGGTTCGCGAACTCGCCCGCCGCGGCGGTTGGATCCAAGTCCGGCTCGCCGGCGGCGCGGTCGGCTGGTTGCCGGAACGGGCGCTGCTGCCCGTTCCGTGAATCGGTCACTTCTTGCCCGCGCTCTTCTCGATATCGAGGATGATCCCCGTGTTGAAGATCGCGTAGCGTCCGTCCGGGCTGATGATGAAGTGCCCGCCCAGCGGCTGGGCATCGATCGCATTCCCCCCCGCGACCCGTGAGAGCTTCGGCGGATTGCCCGGCGTCACGTCGAAGAGCGAGACGGTGTTCACCCCGATGCCGCCCGACAGGATCAGCGTCTTGCCGTCGGCCGTCGTGCGGAGGTACCGCGTCCCGGTCATGGCATCGGCCCGCGGAGTGACATCCACCACCTCGCCGACCGAGTCGAGGGCGAGGAGATTGGGTTCGGCCTTGCTCGACACGATGGCCAGCACCCGTTCGCCCGCGAGGGCGATTTCGACGGGTGCCCCCGGCAGGGGCAAAGCCTTCGTGCGCTTCCACGTCGCGGCGTCCACGACGACGACGTTCGTCGGCCGCGCGACGCCCAGGAGCGGCTGACCGCCGGGTGTCAGCGGCATCTCCCCGGCGTAGAGCTTGTCGCCGTCGGGCGAGAGCCGCATCGACCAGACCGGATCCGCGAGGTCGATCGGTTCGAGCACCTTCTGCTTGTCGGCTTCGATCTTGTAGAGCCGCCCCTTCCAGAAGGTCTTCCCCTTGTCCTTGCCGGTCGTGATGGCCGAGACATACAGCACCGGCTCCTTCGACGAGATTTCGAGGCCCGAAATCCGCGTGCCGATGGGGATCGTCGCGAGCGGCTTCACGTCTTCGAGTTCGGCGAGCTTCCCATCGAGGAGCTTGTTCAGATCGAAAACCTGGATGTCGCCTTGCGCGAAGGAGAGCTCCCGCTCGCTGAACGTCCGGTCGTAGACGCTCACCGTCGCGCAGTAGAGGCGACCCGCCTTCTCGTCGACGACCGCGCGGTTCACCGGCAGCGGGATCTGGTAGGTCGCCTTCAGTTTGAAATCGGGATAGCCGTAGCGCCGGATCGTTCCGCCCGGCTTGGCGCCGGCCCCGTCGCGGACGGAGAGCGTCACGAGTTCCTTCTTCTCGGGGAGCACGACGGCCGTCCAAAACTGGAGGACTTTGCCCGCCTTCACGAACTCGCCCGTCGCACCGGGATTGGGCATCGGTTCGCCGCCGGGGTTCTCGGGAGGCGGCCCGTTGCCGATATGGAAGCCCCCGAAGAACTTGGCCTTCTTGGCTTCGTATTCCATGTCGGAGACTTTGCCCCCCCCGAATCGCTTCGAGACTTTCAAAACGATCGCGCGGTTGCCGACCTTCACGGAGCGGATGACGTACGGCAGCTTGAACACGTCGAGGAACGTCAACTCTTCGGCCCCGTAACCGTCGATGGTGATGGGCTTCGGGCCGTCGCTGATCTTGTTCCGGGCGATGTGTTCCGTCACGATTTTGTCGATGCTGCCGCCGGGCGGCAGGTCGTACGTGTAGACCAGGAAGGCCATCGCCTCGTCTTCGCTCTTGTACTCCTTGCCGGCGACCGTGTCGCGCGCGAACCCGACGCTGTGATCGGCGACGTTCGTCCCCTTCGGGGCGATCGCGGTGAAGCCGACGGTCTTGGCCATCGCGGCCCACGCCGGTTCGTCCGCGAGCGGGTCGTTCTTCTTCGGATCGAACGCGAGCTTGATCGACTTGAAGAACTTGTCGGCCCGCTCCTCGTGCGTCGGGTCGGGCTTCATGTGCAGCCCCTGCTTGCTCGTGCAGAGAAACGTGAAGACTCGGTAGCCCGAGCGCACGCTCTGCGCGTAGCCGGGCCCGCCGTGGAAGTGCCGGAGCGTGAACTTCGTGGCCGCTTTGCCATCGACCTTCACGTCGGCGGTTGTGTTCAACCCGTGCGGGAACGGCAGCAGCGGCGTGAGGATTTGCGTCGAGGTGACGCCGGTCTCGTCCGGCACGTCGTGGTAGTAGATCGCATACTGGCACTGCGCATCTTCGACCCAGTACTTGCGGCCGGAGTAGCTCTTGCTGTTGATGTCGAAGTAAACCTTCTCGGTCTGGATACCCTTGGGGACATCGACCGAGATCCCCGACTTGTTCTCGAGCGCCACCCAAGGCTGTTCGATGGGGATCGGACGCGCGGGGTCGGGTCGCGGATTCGGGTTGCCGGGATTCCCGCCGGGGTTCCACGGCTGCGGCTCGAAGGGTTCGACGCCGACGTAGCTCACGTTCAGGCTGCGGAAGAACGCCTCCTTCAAATCCGCCGCACCCGCCGGTTCGGGGTTTTCCCAGTGGAAATGGAACCCGTAGGCGCGGTCGGCCACCCGGCCGACCCAGAGGAAATCGTGGTTGACTCCGCGCTCCAGCACGAACTCCTGCACTTCGCGATCGCCGATGTACCGGGAACCCTTGCTGATCAGGCGGGGCATCACGAACATCGCCGACATCATCTCGGGGGCGTCGAAGCGCCGCAGCGCGTCCCCCTTCAGGTCGCAGTGAACAGCCGCGACTTGGATCGTCGAATCGGCGTCCTTCTTGACGTACTTCTTGGCGTCGAGCGTCTGTTGGCCGGTGGAGACCTTCGCATCGGTCTTCGTCGCGTCGCCGTCGGGAGTATCCATCGAGAAGCCATCGCCGCCGGCGATGGGCCGCCAGTTCTTCGGTTTCGCGGGATCGCCACCGCCGGAACCATCGGTCGGTGTGGTCGCGGCCGAATCGGCCGTCGGCTTCATCAACCACCAGCCGAATCCACCGCAACCGATCACGAGAACCAGCGCCAGCGCGCCCAAGCCGACGAGCAGGCCCGCGTTGCCCTTCTTTTGGCCCTTGCGCGGCGTGTCGTAGTCATCATCTTCGTCATCGCCGTCGTCGTCCAAGTCCCGCGATTTGAAGCGGGGCTTGTCCTTCTTTTTCTTATCGCTCGGCTTCGGGCCCGGAGCCACCGGAACGGCGACGACCGGAGCCGGCACGACCGCCGCCGCGGGAACCACTTTGGCCGCAGCCGGGGGAAGCGGAAGGGCCGTCGCGGTAGCCGACTTCGCCGGCGGGTTCGGAAGCAGGATTGCGGTCTTGAGCGGCGTCGCGGGTTTCGGCGCCCCCTCGGCGGCCGGGATCGTCACCGGCGTCCAGCAGGTTCCGCACTTGATCGTCTTGCCGCGGTCGGACTCCTCCGCGACGACGCGGTCGCTGCAGCCGGGGCACTGGACTTTGATGGGCATCGGGCAGCCTCGTGGCTGTGGAAAAAGGGAAAGGAACGAAGTTCCGTTAGAGTAGCCGCAGCCCGGCCGTTGTGCAATCGTCCGCCGACACCCCACCGCACTTCCCGACGCGCGTTCTGCGGCATCCGGTTGCCGCTTTCGCGCCGTGGGCCACAATAGCCGTTCTTCCCGCGTGCCGCCGCATTTTAGGATCATCATCATGACGAACAGCTTCGGAGCCGAATCGACCCTCGTCGTCGGCGGCAAGGGTCACACGATCTACAAGCTGTCCGTCCTGGAGACGCTCTATCCGAAGGTCAAGACTCTCCCGTTCAGCCTGAAAATCCTGCTCGAAAACTTGCTCCGGTGCGAGAACGGCATCGCCGTTCGCAAGGCGGACATCATCGCGCTGGCCCATTGGAATCCGAAGGCGGAGCCGGACACGGAAATCGGTTACACCCCGGCCCGCGTGCTCCTCCAGGATTTCACCGGTGTGCCGTGCGTCGTCGATCTCGCGGCCATGCGCGATGCGATGAAAGCCTTGGGCGGCGACCCGGCGAAGATCAATCCGCTCGTGCCCTGCGAACTCGTCATCGACCACTCGGTTCAGGTCGATTTCGCGGGGACGCCGGGGGCCTTCGGCGAGAATACGAAGCTCGAATACGAACGGAACCAAGAGCGCTACACGTTCCTCCGCTGGGGGCAGAACGCTTTCGAGAACTTCCAAGTCGTGCCGCCCGAGACGGGCATCGTCCACCAGGTGAACGTCGAATATCTGGCCCGCGTCGTCTTCGTCGATTCCCGCGGCCGGGCTTACCCGGATACGCTCGTGGGCACCGACAGTCACACGACGATGGTCAACGGCCTCGGCGTCCTCGGCTGGGGCGTCGGCGGCATCGAAGCGGAGGCGGCGATGCTCGGCCAGCCCGTGAGTATGCTCATCCCGCAAGTCGTCGGCTTCAAACTCATCGGCAAATTGAAGGAAGGCTCGACCGCGACCGACCTCGTGCTCACCGTCACGCAGATGCTCCGCAAGAAGGGGGTCGTCGGCAAGTTCGTCGAATTCTTCGGCCCCGGCCTCGCGGAACTCCCGCTCTCCGACCGAGCGACCATCGCGAACATGGCCCCCGAATACGGCGCGACCTGCGGCATCTTCCCCGTCGATGCCGAGACGCTGCGCTACCTCCGCATGACCGGCCGCAAGGAAGAGCAGATCGTCATCGTCGAAGCCTACTGCCGCGAGCAGGGGATGTTCCACGATGCGACGACCCCGGCCGCGGACTACACCGACACGCTCGAACTCGACCTCGCGAGCGTCGTGCCGAGCCTCGCGGGGCCGGCCCGCCCGCAGGATCGCGTCGCGCTCACCGACGTGAAGAAATCCTTCTACGAAGCTCTCCCGAAGCTCAAAACCGCCGCGAAGCCGAAACCCGCGCTGCCGATGGTCAGCGCCGTACTCCCCGAGATCGAGCCGACGAGCGACGGGCACCTCGTCGATGGTTCCGTCGTCATCGCGGCGATCACGAGCTGCACGAACACGAGCAATCCGTCCGTCATGATCGCCGCGGGCATCCTCGCGAAGAAAGCGGCCGCGCGGGGGCTGCACACGAAGTCGTGGGTGAAGACGAGCCTCGCGCCCGGTTCCAAGGTCGTCACCGATTACCTCACCGATTCCGAACTGCTCCCCGAACTCGAGAAGCTCCGCTTCCACATCGTCGGCTACGGGTGCACCACCTGCATCGGCAACAGCGGGCCGCTGCCGGAAGCCATCTCGAAGGAGATCGCGACGGGCGGGCTCGTCGTCTCGGCCGTGCTCAGCGGCAATCGCAACTTCGAGGGGCGCGTCCACGGCGACGTGCGGGCGAACTACTTGGCCTCGCCGCCGCTCGTCGTCGCTTACGCCCTCGCCGGGAAGATCGACATCGACTGGGACGCCGAAGCGGTCGGCCGCGATGGGGACGGCAAAGACGTTTTCCTGAAGGAAATCTGGCCGACGCAGGCCGAGGTGCAGGACGTCCTTCAAAAGTCGGTCAAGAAGGAGAGTTTCGAGCGGATCTACTCCGGCGTGTTCGAAGGGGATGCGAACTGGAAGTCGCTGCCGGTGCCGACGGGCAAGCTCTTCTCGTGGGAATCGCAATCGACCTACATCGCGAACCCGCCCTACTTCGCGGGTATGGGCATCTCTCCGCCGCCCGTGACCGAGATCGCCGGTGCCCGCGTGCTGGCCCTCCTCGGCGACAGCATCACGACCGACCACATCAGCCCGGCCGGGAACATCAAAAAGGACTCCCCGGCCGGGGCGTACCTCATGTCGCACGGCGTCGCCTCTTCGGACTTCAACCAATACGGTGCCCGCCGCGGCCACCACGAAGTGATGATGCGCGGCACCTTCGCCAACGTGAGATTGAAGAATCAGCTCGTCCCCGGCGTCGAAGGGGGCTTCACCCGCCACCTGCCGACGAACGAGCAGATGAGCATCTTCGACGCGGCCATGAAGTACAAAGCCGAAGGCACCCCGCTCGTCGTTATCGGCGGCAAGGAGTACGGTTCCGGATCGAGCCGCGACTGGGCCGCGAAGGGGACGACGCTGCTCGGGGTGAAGGCCGTGATCGTCGAGAGCTACGAGCGCATCCACCGCAGCAACCTCGTCGGCATGGGCGTCGTGCCGCTGCAGTTCAAAGCCGGTGACAGTGCCGTGTCACTGGGCCTCACGGGCGAAGAGGTCTTCGAGATCGAGGGTCTCGTGAACGGCCTGAGCACGAACTTCACGGGGAGCAAGCTGCTGACCGTGAAGGTGAAGAAGGCCGACAGCACAGTGTCGAGCTTCCAGGCCATCTGCCGCATCGACACCCCGCAGGAGGTGCTGTACTACCAGCACGGGGGGATTCTGCAGTACGTGCTGAGGCAGTTGCTGGCGATGAAGTGAGTCGGTAGTCACCCCCTCTCCGCTTCGGAGAGGGGGCCGGGGGGTGAGGTCTCCCCGCTCGACTTGAAGCCGCTGAAATCCTCATTCCAGACCTCACCCCCTAACCCCCTCTCCGAAGCGGAGAGGGGGAACCGGAGTAGGCGAGTCACAATTCGCTTCCTTCCCCGCACGGTTCCGCTATCATCCGGCCATTCGCTTCGCCCGTGGAGATCCGACGATGCTGCTGGCCCAAGGGATGGAACTGTTCGCCCAGGTGAGAAACGGACAGGGGGCAACGCGAACGCGGGTCAAGGCGCCGATGCCGGAACCATGATGGGGATCATGTGCGCCTACGGCGTCGTCATCGTCATCGCGGTGGTCATCCAGATCTTCTTTCTGAATACCCTGTCGAAGTGCTTCAAGCAGATCGCCCCGCGCAACCGCAGCATGGAACCGGGCCAGGTCTGGCTCTGCCTCATCCCGCTCTTCGGCACCGTCTGGATCATCCTCACGATCCTGCGGCTGGCCGAATCGCTCGAAAAAGAATTTCGCTCGCGCGGGCTGCGCGGCGACGGCGACTTCGGCAAGCAGAGCGGGCTGATCTACATCATCTCCTCGTTCGTCTGCGGCTGCGTCGCGATCGTCTTCTGGATCATCTACTGGATGAAGATCAGCGGGTACACCAAGGAACTCGCGGCCGGAGGCGGGGGCCGCACGGAACAGTTCGGCCGCGAAAATGATCGCGAGAGCGATGATGAAGACCGCGACCGGCGGAGCAGGCAGCGAGATGACGACGACCGCCCGCGCGGAGACGAACCCGACCTCAACGACGACGATTATCGCCCCCGGGACCGCACATGACCCCCC
>Ga0136611_10000568_pt1 | contig 24574 bp, 24 predicted proteins | sample AntDrymUQ2232306_2_FD_106645 | JGI IMG/M metagenome (GOLD analysis project Ga0136611, IMG submission 106645) | Polar desert sand microbial communities from Dry Valleys, Antarctica - metaG UQ223 (23.06) | ecosystem: Environmental > Terrestrial > Soil > Desert | place: Antarctica: Dry Valley...
ATGTACAGCAGGTAAAACAGCAACGAGTCCTCCGGACCCGAGGCGCCACCACCGCCACCCAAAACGAAGGCAGGACCGAACGTGACCAGCGCCCCGGCCACTCCGTCCACCACCAGAAAGAAGATCGTTGGCGAAAGCATCGGCAGCGTGATCTGCCGGAACTTCGAGATCGGCCCCGCCCCATCAATGCTCGCCGCCTCGTAAAGCTGCGGCGGAATGTTTTGCAGTCCCGCCAGGTAGATCACCGCGCCGCCACCCACCCCCCATAGCCCCGTGATCGCGAGCGCGGGCAGCGCCCACGTTGGACTCTCAAACCAGTACGGCGGGTTCTCGATCCCAATCGCCCGCAACACCGAGTTGACCGCGCCAAGCTCCGGGTTCAGCAGCACGAGCCACAGGATTGTTACCGCAACCCCGGAGAGCACCGCCGGGATATAGAGGATCGTCCGGAAGGCATACATGCCCGGCAGCCGCTGGTTCAGCAGGAGCGAGAGCATCAATCCCACCACCAGGAAGAACGGCACCGCGAACACGATCCACGTAAACGTCACCTGCAACGCCTTGTAAAACCGCCCGTCCGCAGTGAACATGTAGACGTAGTTGCCGAGGCCGACGAACCGCCCAGGCCGCAGCAGTTGCTCGTCCGTCAGGCTCATGTACACCGACCAGAGCAACGGGATGAGCAGGAAGAAAAGCAATCCGGCGAACCACGGCAGCAAAAACAGATACGCCGCGCGCTCCTCCTGCCGCTCCTGCGATCCCAAGGGCACTGCGGGCCCCCTCCGCCACCGCCGCGATACCCGCCTCGTTTCCATGCCTACGCGCGCCGGAAAACCCATCGTTCGCCTCCCCCCACGACCAAGAACGCTCGGTACGGCTCGCGGCAACCCGTCTGCGTCCGGCGGAACTGTCATTCCGAGCCAGCGAGGAATCCGTGGTCCTGGTTTACGGATCCCTCACTGCGGCTCGGGATGACAGAGCAACAGTGTCCACCATATCATTCCAAGCCACGCGAAGACCCTCTAGCCCTCAATCGCCCGTCCCAACCAACGCGCATGGCATCCCAGCCACATATCTCACGCCCGCGAAGCATTGCGTCAGTCCAGCCGCGCGCGCTACTCCCTGCCCAGCCGTTCCCACTGTCGCCACGCGCGGTCGAGCTGTGCCTGCGACTGCTTCGCCGCCGCGTCGAGCAGCGGCTTGGACTCGGTCTGTTTGCCAACCGTCATCTTGCGCTCGATCTCCGCCGGGTTCCAGGCTTCCACCCCTGGCGGCACGAATACCTGCGCCTTCGCGTTCTTCAGCACCTCCAGGTACTGCTGCTTGACCGGGTCGTCCTTGCCGTAGCCCTGCTCATCGGCGACCTTCTGCGAGAGCGGGGGATCCGCCGAGACCTGCATGCGGATCCGCTGCGCGTCCGTCGCCATGAAGCGCAGAAACACCAGCGCCGCCTCTTTGTTCTTCGATTCCGTAAACGTGCCCCACGGCGCGGTCCACGTATCCACGAACGACTCGCCCTCCCGCAGCACGAAGAACGGCGCGAGGCCAAAGTCGATCTTGTTCGTCTTGTACTTGTTCGCCTCCGTGAAGTCGCTCCACGTCATGCCCAGCCGGTTCTGCGCGAACAGATCCGACTCGCCAGCAGAGAGCGTTCCGAGGAAGCTCGCGGACGGCGCCATCTTGTCGCGGACCAGCGCGGTGCCCAAGTTCCACGCGCGGGCCATCTCCGCGGAGTTCATGTTCCCTTCGGCCTTGTGGCCGTCGGCCCCGAACACATCCCTGCTCTGGATGCCATAGCCCCAGTCCGGCACCGAGCAGCCGTACACCGCCTTGCCGGGGTTCTTGTCCGGTTTGGCCAGCTTGCGGCAGATCTCGGCGTACTCTGGGAACGTGAGCGATCGATCAGTAGGTGGCGGCTCGACTCCCGCCTGCTTGAACAACTGCTTGTTGTAGAAGATGATGTTGCCGCCGAGGAAGTCGCCGACGCCGTACACGCCCTCCTTGACGTTGCCCTCCGTTGTGGCGCGGGAGAGACCGCCAGGGTTGTAGTCACTGACACTCACGCCCCATAGCGGGAAGTACTGGGTCAGCTCCACCGTGCGCTTCGCTTTCATCCACGCCCGGTTCTCCATCACCGCGACATCGGGCGGCTTGTGCGCTTGCAGGGCAGTATTCACCTTCGTGACGTAGCCGTCCTCTGGGTACCGAACGACCTTCACCTTGATCTTCGGGTTCTGCTGCTCGAACTCCTTCTCGTACGCCTTGAGCGACGCATCGTCCTGCGGGTACGTCCAGACGGAGATCTCCACCTCGGGGCCGGTATACTCGCCGGACGATTCCGGCACGGTCGGCTGGGGCGGCGCGGGGGTCTCCAGGTCGCTTGGTACGGGGTTCGCGTCGCCCGCTGTCCCGGTCGGTTCCGCGCCACCGGGCGGCGCGGGATCGTCAGAGCCTGGAGGCCCACTGCTCGTCGAGCCACAGGCCATGAGCATGAGGCTCAGAATCAGGATAACGAGCACGTTTCGGTATCCAGATCTCGTATCCAAGGGTTGCTCCTTTCTCCGCGTCCGGGACACCCGCACGCATCTACCGTTGATTATCGTCCAGAGACCATCGCTGATGCTCCTCACCCCCCGTCGACCCCGGTGGTATCACAAACTTGCCAGCCGTCACGAACCGCCGCGTAACCATGTGCTTGCATAGGATACATCCGCTGTAGCTTTCGTGCAACTGTATGACCGTCGCGAACTGATACGAACTCCGGCTGAACGGTAGCGCATCGGTCAAGCTGGGCAAAGCAAGTTCGCACTACAAACGTGGCTTCAGTATGGGTATACCCCCTAGCGAGACGCATACCATCCAGGATTGCACGCGGGCACTCGACAAAAATGGAAACGGGCGTATACTCAGGTCACGTAACACAACGCCGACCACAACTATGCCTGCCATCGAATGAACACTACCGATACCTGTTAGGGAGGAGGGCACAATGAAATACGTTTTGCTGGTAGCAACGATCCTGATCGTGGGGGGCGGGGTGCTCGTCCTGTCCGCGCAAGACCAATCAGATCTGCGCACGCCCTCGACTGTCGGGGAAATATCCGCCACCGGGCAGGATCAGGTCGGCGCACCGATCGAACCTGCCACGGCGGTTGCGGTAGAGTCCACCGCCACGCCGCTCGCCCCCACGATCTCGCGTGCCACCGCAGTGCGATGGGGCGAGATACAGGCGAAGGGGTATGGGGAGAGTGCGCCCGTGCTGGTGGACGCCTCGCTGGGACCGATCAGCGAGCAGCGCGCGAAGGTTCGCGGTGTGGACACCCCGGCGCACCTCGTGGGTTCGACTCAGGAGGTCTGGCTGGTGCAAATGAAGGGGATCTTCAAGCCGCCGCGTCAGCCTCGCTGGTCTAACCTGCGGCCCGAGCCGGGCATCTTGTACATCTTCATCGACGCCAAAACCGGGCAGAAGCTGGGCAGCGGCTACCGGCCTCTTCCTTAGCCGCTCCTCCTCACTCCGCCTGCAAAGTAGCGTATCCGTCATATCGAGCCTGCGAGGCATTCGTGGTCTGAGGTACGGATCCCTCACTCCGTTCGGGCTGATATGCAGCAGGGTTCAAGCAGCTTGTGTATGACCCGTACCCATGCCATGAGCGGCGACGTGAACGGTTGGCGGCCACAGCGCTGGGCCAGGGCCGTGTTTACCCGCCAGCGTCCGGCGCAGCGTCGACCGCTGTGGAGCGCAGATACGCTGCGGGGCGAAGAACGAGGACGCCCTCCACCTGCTCCTGATACAGGTTCCCGAATTGACGGACATCACCCGTCAGCAGGTGAGTGGCGCCTGCATCGATAGCCGCCAAGAGAATCGGCCAGTCCTTCTCGGGCAGTTGTAAGCCTTCTATCGCTCGCCGTTCCATAGACGCGTGCATGGATACCCGCACATCGGTGAGCAAATCCTGGAGCCGTGCCCGCTGCTCAACGGTGCTCAAGTTCCTGCGAGCTTCCTCTACCGCGTAGGCAGAGCTGAGTATCCGCACATCAGGCAGACTCCAGAAGCGCCGGATAGACGCGTCAGGTTCGTACGCCGCAGAGAAGAGTACGTTCGCATCCAGGAACAGGCTATCCACGGCGGGGCGGGTTACGAGTCCGGATGAGCATGCGGTATCCGTTCGGGGTCGAGCCCCATCTCACGGACCCTCTTCTGAGCACGGGCGTAGTCCTTGTTGTCGACAGCATTCGACAGCAGGAACTCGACCCGACGCTCACGGGTGTATACCTCAATGGGCAAAGTCACTGCCGGGCGGATGAGTATACCGCCCTCGCTCGCCTCGGCGATGACCATGCTTCCTTCCTCGATCCCAAACTGCTTACGCAATTCGGCGGGGATGACAATCGTCCCGCGCCTGCCCACCTTGCCGGTCGTCACCATTAATTCTGCTCCGCATATACTATCGCCACGGTCGGTGCAACAGCTCCCACGGGGATTCTTGCCCAACATATCTGAATGTCAGAGACTCAGGCATGTCACTGATAGTACAGCAGAGTGCGCAAGGAGGCGGAACGCGGTATGATGTAGGGCGAACACCCGAAGGATACGCTCTTATGCAGACCCCAACAGGGGAAAAGCCCTTGCACGTGCTTATCGCCGAGGATCACACCCTCGTGCGCGAGGGCACCAGGCAGCTACTGGAGCGCAACGGCGTCACCGTCGTCGGCGAGGCTGCGAATGGCGAGGAGGCCGTCCGTCTCACCGAAATGCTCAGGCCAGACCTCGTGCTCATGGACATCGGCATGCCGAAGCTCAATGGGCTGGAGGCGACGAAGATCATCAAGCAGCAACACCCCGGCGTCGCGGTGCTCGTGCTGACCGCGTACGATGACGACCAGTACGTGTTCGCGCTCCTCGAAGCCGGCGCCGCGGGCTATCTTCTCAAGGACTCGCGCGGCCAGGAGGTTGTGGAGGCCGTGCGCGCGGTTGCCGCGGGTGAGAGCGTGCTCGCTCCCTCCATCGTTGGTAAGGTGCTCCGCCGGTTCTCCGCGCGCGGGGCGGCGCCGAAACCCCAGAAGCCCGTCCTCAGTGAGCGGGAGATGGATGTGCTGCGGCGGGCGGCGCGGGGCGAGAGCAACAAGATGATCGCCGAGAAGCTCCACCTCAGCGCGCGCACCGTGCAAGTTCACCTCAGCAACATCTTCGGAAAGTTCGGCGTCGCGTCGCGCACCGAGGCCGTTCTCCACGCGCTGAAGCTGGGCCTGATCGAGCTGGATCAATGAGCCGCCTGCCCACTATGGAACGAGCATGAGAAACTCAGTCCGCCGCCCGAAAGCAACCACACCGCCCCTGGAGCAAAGCACGGTCATGGGCACCGTCGAGGAAACGACCCGGAAGATCTACACGCTCAACGCTATCGCCGACGCGCTCAGCCGGGAAACGAGCCTCGACCGCATACTGGAGCACGCGCTCGACTGGGTGCTCGCCGTCGCGGGCGCCGAGAGCGGCACGGTCTTTTTGTACGACGAGGACTCCGGAGATCTGCACCTCGCGGCGAGCCAGGGCCTCAGCGAGCGCTTCCTCGCGGAGCACACGCGCATCGGGTACGGCGCGCGGCTCTCCGGCGCGGTGTTGCAATCCGGCGCGCCACTGATCGTCGAGAACATTGCAGGCGATGTCCGCGTACATCCGAGCGCGCTCAGCGAGGGTATTCAGAGCTACATCGGCGTGCCACTGCGGAGTGATAATCAGGTCGTGGGCGTGCTGAACGTACTGTCGCACGCGATGCGCAGCTTTGACCGCGCGGACGCCGAGTTACTCAGCAGCATCGGCAACCAGATCGGCGTCGCTGTCGCGAAGGCGGGACTGCGCTCCGCCGAGACCGCGAGCCGCGAGCAGTTGCACCAGCAAATGAACCAGCTCTCGGCGCTGCTGAAGGTGAGCGCCACCTTCCGCGCCAATGCGCCGCTGGAGCAAGTGCTCGGCGCGATCTGCTCCGCCATCTCCAGCGCGCTGGGCTACCGGCTGGTCGAACTGAGTTTGCTTGACCCCGAGACCGACCTGATGATCCCTACAGGGTGGGCCGGGTTCGCGCCCGAGGAGCGCCGCCGCCTGCGCACGATACGGCGGCAGCCCGGATTCTACGACGTGGTCATGCAGCCCCGGTTTCGCATCTCCAACAGCTACTTTATCTCGCATCGGGACAATCCGGAGACAGAGCTGGGGACGCAGTGGGCCTTTTTACCGGACATCGACGACAGCACCCGCAGCGAGGACGAGTGGCACCAGAACGATGCACTCGCCGTTCCGCTGCAGGATCGTGACGGCAAGCTCATCGGCATGATCTACGTCGACGACCCGCGGGACAGGCGGCTGCCGAGTGTGGTGCAGGTGCAGGTGCTGGAGCTTTTCGCGCAGCAGGCCGCGATGGCCGCTGAAAACGCAACCCTCCTCGGGGAGTTACAGAAGTCGGAGGCCAAGTACCGGCTGCTGACCGAGACCGCCAGTGACATGATCTTCATGCTTGAGCCAGACGGTACCTTCGCCTTTGTCAGCTCCAGCACGGAGGCGATTCTCGGCTACGAACCGGCCGAGCTTCTGGGCGTCGCCTTCTCAAAACTGCTCTCGCCGGCCACCGCGCACACAGCCCCTGCGTACCTCATGAACCCCGAAGGCGCGCACGAGCGGGAGGGCCGCTGCGAAGCCGAGCTGGTGCGTGCTGATGGCGGACTCGCGGTTGTGGAGATCGACAGCGCGCCCGTCTTCGAGAACGGACGGTTTCGCGGGGAGCAGGGAATCGCCCGCGACATCAGCGAGAAGAAACGCATGCAGCGCGAGATCACCCGGCGCCAGCGGCAGGTCCGCCGCTCCCAGAAGCGTGAGGAGCAGCTATCGAGCTACACGGCGACGGTACTTGCCGCCCAGGAGGACGAGCGCAAGCGCATCGCCCGCGACCTGCACGACGACACCGCACAGGCTCTGATCGCGCTCTCCCGCCGCATTGAGGCCTTGCGCGAGCATCTGCACGCCTCCCCGGAAACCGCCGAGCCGTTGATCGACGACCTCAAAGAACTCACCGACCAGACGATCTCGAGCGTCCGCCGGTTCAGCCGCGACCTTCGGCCCTCCCTGCTCGACGACCTGGGCCTCGTTGCCGCTCTGGAGTGGCTCGTCGCGGAGAACGCCCGTCGCCACAAGATCACCACCCGCATGAAGGTACACGGCCAGGAGCGGCGGCTGCCATCGGAGGTCGAACTCACCTGCTTCCGCATCGCGCAGGAAGCCCTCAACAACACCGCGAAGCACGCCGAAGCCACGGGCGCTGCCGTTGAGCTGTACTTCGGGCCGAACGGCTGCCGCCTCAGCGTCTCCGACAACGGGCGCGGATTCCAGTCCGGCGCCGTCGGACCCGACCTCGCGCACGCCGGGCGGATGGGCGTGATGGGCATGCACGAGCGCGCCGGACTCCTCGGCGGCACCCTCACCGTCCGTGGCACGCCCGGCGAAGGCACGAAGGTCACGGCCACCATCCCGCTCGGCGACGGGTAATCCTGCTTCCCCGTGCGGCTCGGGCTGCACGCACCTTGTCCGGAAACTCAGTCGGGGCGTTCTATGGTACGCCCCCGCGACAGGTGCACGCCCCACCCGAATCGACCGCTACGACGAAACAAGTGGCTCTTTCTCCAGGGTTTCCGCTAGGATTTACCCGGGAGGGGAGACAGCGTGGTACGACTACTTGGAAACTTCTGGGTCACTTCTGGGAACAGACTGACACACGTCTGGGATGCCAGCGCCTACCTGATCGCCGGCGACGAGCCGACCCTCATCGACTGCGGCAGCACCGAGGGATATCCAGCACTGAAGCGTGACCTGAAGAGTTTCGGCTACGAGCCGAAGGATATCAAGAGAGTGATCGGGACCCATGGCCACTGGGACCACCTCTCAGCGGTGGCCGAGTTACAAGCGGAAAGCGACGCCCAACTGTACATACACGAGGCGGATCGGCAGCAGGTGGAGACGGGCGAGCCCACGCTCACCGCCTCGTACCTCTACAACAAGCCGTTCCCGCCCGCCCGCGTCGATGGCCTTCTGGCACACGGAGATGTGTTGGACATCAACGGCTACGCGTTCGAGGTGCATCACACGCCTGGCCACTCACCGGGCAGCGTATCCTTGCGTACCGAGTTTCACGGCTTGAAGCTGCTGATCGCCGCGGACACGATCTGGGGTGGCTACCATCCGCGGATCCGCTCCAGTCTGGAGGACTGGGAGAAGTCCCTGGATCAACTGCTGGAGCTCGAATTCGACGTGATGACCACCGGACACTGCCCTCCCGCGCTGATCTTCGACGCGAAGAGGCATGTGTACGAAGCGCGTCAACAGCTTGGGGTCTACTGGAATCCCTGGTTCAAGCCGTTCCATTCTTCCTTTCGCTATTAGCGCCTGTCTGCCCCTGGTCCGAAGTCTCGGTAGCCGGCAGCCCCACCCAGACGGGGATCTCCTCCAGCGTCCGGAGGCCCAGCCGGTTCTAAAGCGCAGCCGAATCACCGCGCGAGGCGCATTGTAAATGAATCCACGGAGGGAAAGTCGATTCCCCGGTAGCCAAAGCCCCGACCTGCACACCATGGGGCACACCAGACGAACTCCGCCGGGTCCGTCGGTCTGTGGCTGAGTTTCCACGCACGTTCCTTTGGTGCACAGGGCTCAGGCTGGCCTGGGGATTGCTTCTCAAACGGATCGCACATGAAGCAGGGCTGCGGGAGGTGCTATGAAGCGGAGAGGCCACGCGGATCCCGAGGGAGACACTACTCGGTCACGGCGGGTCGCGAAGGAGCTCGCCGGACCCCGCAGCGTCGCCGGGAAGATCAACGCCGAGGTTGCCACGCTGCTGGGCTGGGGGCCGGCTATCGTGATGCAGTTCGCCCACCCCCTCGTCGCCGCTGGTGTCGCGGACCACAGCGCGTTCGCGCGGAGCACCCATGCGCGCCCCGGCCGCCTGTATGGCACCGTGCGGGCGATGCTTGCCCTCACGTTCGGCTCGCACGACAAAGCGCTGCGCGCCGCGGCCGGAATCAACACGATCCACGACTACGTACACGGGCGCCTACCCGAATCCGCCGGCATCTTCCCGGCGGGAACTTCCTACTCCGCGCACGACCCGGAACTGCTGCGCTGGGTGCAGGCCACTCTGCTCGATTGCTTGCCGCGCGCGTACCAGCTCTTCGTGGGGCCGCTCACCCGCGCGGAGAAGGATCGCTACTGTCAGGAGGCGAGCGGCGCGGGAAGCCTGCTCGGCATCCCGGAGGGCTTTCTGCCGACCACAAACTCGGAGCTCCGCACGTACATGGCTGCAATGATGGCGAGCGGGCAGATCGCCGTGACGCCTGCAGCGCGCGCGCTCGCGCGGGAGCTGATGCACCCCTTCTATCCCCGCTTGCTCTGGCCGCTGTACTGGCCGCTGAAGCTCACGACGATCGGCCTTCTCCCCCCCGCGATTCGCACTGCGTACGGCTATCCGTGGTCGCACCGCGAGGAGCGGGCGCTACGGACGTTCGGATGGCTCGTGCGCCATACCCTGCCCGTGCTGCCCTCTCCCCTCCGCCACTGGCCAGCATCCCGCCGCGTCGGCGCATAGAGCAGCGGGCGAAACAAGCCTGACTAGAGCATCCCCCAGTCCGAACGCACCCTCGCACCAGGAGGCGAAACCTGATGCCTACTCCCTGACGCCCAACACCTCCGAGGCGCGCGTTATGCGGTGTTCTATTCTCAAGGAGGAGGAAACTATCATGTCGAATGTGGACAACATAATGAGCCAGGTGCGTGAGGGTATGGACGTGTACTGCTCCGATGGGGAGAAGGTCGGTGATGTTGGCGATGTCAATATCGGCACCACGACCGAGGTCACCAGCACCACGGTCACGGAGGAGCAGAGCTTCTTGCAGATAAAGCGCGGCTTCCTCGGTCTCGGCAACGACCTCTGGGTAGCGGCCGGCGAGGTACAGGACGTCAGCGAGGATCGCGTTACACTCCGGTGCTCGAAGGATGAGCTATCGACGATCGCGCACGACGAGATGCCGACCACGCCCGGCCAAGGTGGTGGAACCCCAGAATCGGGAGCGGACGAGGCGAACACCGCCGGTTCGATCGGCTTCACACGGGGTCCGAACACCACTGGGTCGACTATCGGCCCGATCGTCTAGTACCCAAATCCGGGTAACTGCTGAAGCTCGATCGTTGATAGGGCATGGCCTGCAGTGCCCTTGCGGCTGAGATGAGCAGGCGATCAACTGGTGCGAGCGACCCAGATCCGTTCGTAGGTCCGAGCGGGCGATGCGGGGGCGGTTTCTCATAGCCGCCACCATATCGCTGGACTAGGAGACAGTGTGCCTGACCGATTTCCTGGTAGCCAGGATCCCATACCCCGGTCGTGGTTTGGAGTTTTTGTGCACCTGTTCTCTCTGCTGTGCTTCATCCCTTGAAGAAGCTCGCGTGACTCGTGTATATATCATGACATGCATGGGTAACATGAATAGACGTTAACCGTAGTGGTCGTGGACATGTGGAAACGGGGCGTAACTCCACGCAAATACACGCCTTTCCATGTGTACTGCACCGTGGACAGATCCGGCTATTTTTACACACCGTTTATAACTTCCCCATCTGCAGTTTATTTCTACACATGCCCCAGCGCCTTATGCACCATGACTGTCCACAATCCACATGTCTTATCCACTGACTTATCCACAATCCTCCCGTCTTTTCCACCGTCGGCGCTCCGTTCATGATTGTGCCGTGCACCACATGCCGACAACGGCGGGGTTATGCACCGTTTTGTGGACAGAGTGTATAACTCTCATCGAGCCTGTCTGCCCGATAAGGTGGGACCCATTGCGCGGCTCGGTTCCACGTCCCCTACTGCGGTGGGCGTCAGCATTGATCCCGAAGGTACAGGGTGGAGGCGAGGTTGCACGGGCGTTCAGTTGAACGCACCTACAAAGCGGTGGCGCGGAGGATCAATTCGTCTGCTCATCGTTGTATCGTGCATCTCGCTGTGCTCCCGACGGGCAGCACGGTTAAATGCAGAAGGGGCGAACTTCGTGTTCGCCCCGGTCTGGTTCTGCGCCGCAGTGCTACCGTGCTATGGCGGTGCTGCGGGTTTCCCGAATCACGGTTACCTTGATCTGACCCGGATAGCTCAGCGTCTCCTCGATCCTGCGCGCGACGTTCCTGGTGAGGCGCGAGGCCTCCAGGTCGTCGACGTCCTCCGGCTTCACTATGATGCGCACCTCCCGACCCGCTTGAATCGCGAAGCTCTTCTCGACGCCGTCGAAGGAGTTGGCAACCTCCTCCAGCGCCCGCAGCCGCTTGATGTACTGATCAACGCTTTCTCGGCGCGCGCCCGGCCTGCCGCCGGAGATGGCATCCGCAGCGGCAACGAGCACCGCCTCGACCGTCTGCGGCTCCTCCTCCTCGTGGTGCGCGGCGATTGCGTGAACGATCTTCGGGCTGCGCCCAAGCCGCTTCGCGATGTCCGCGCCGATCAGGGCGTGTGGCCCCTCGACCTCGTGACTTACGGCCTTGCCGATGTCGTGCAGGAGCGCTGCTGTTTTTGTGACGTTCACGTCCGCGCCCACCTCGGAGGCCAGCGAGGCGGCGATCCACGACGTTTCCACCGCGTGGTTGAGCTGGTTCTGCCCATAGCTGGTCCGGTACTTCAGCCGCCCCAGCAGCTTGATAAGATCCGGGTGCAGACCCTGAACGCTCGCGTCCAGCGCAGCGCGCTCGCCTGCCTCTTTCATCTCGAAGTCGATCTCCGTCTGCGCCTTGGCGACGAGTTCCTCAATGCGCGCGGGGTGGATGCGACCGTCGCTCACCAGCTTGGCGAGCGAGCGCCGCGCCACCTCGCGCCGGACCGGATCGAAACCGGAGAGTGTGATCGCCTCGGGCGTGTCGTCGATGATAACGTCTACGCCGGTCGCCTGCTCAAAGGCGCGGATGTTCCGCCCCTCCTTGCCGATGATCCGGCCCTTCATCTCCTCGCTGGGCAACACCACGGTTGAGGTGCTCGTCTCCGATGCATACTCAGTGCCGAGCCGTTGAATCGCGTACGAGATGATCATCTGGGCACGGCGGCCCCCTTCTTCTTTTGCCTCTGCCTCGATGGCGCGCACACGGCGCATCGCGTCGTCGCGGGCCTGCACCTCAACTTGCTGGATGAGCTCGGCCTTTGCTTCGTCGCGGGTCATCTGCGCGCGGCGCTCTAGCTCTTGTGCCTGTTGCGCCTTGATCTGCTCCGCCTCGGTGCGGAGCTTCTCGACATCATGCTCGCGGGCCTGCAACCGCTGCTCCCGGCCATCAAGGGCGTCGAGCTTGCGATCGAGGTTCTCGTCCTTTTGCTGTAACCGGCGTTCCGACCGGCTCAGGTTTGTGCGTTGCTCCCGGACTTCTGCTTCGGCCTCGCTGCGGATGCGCAGCGCTTCTGCCTGTGCGTCGAGCACGAGCTGCTTCTGCTTCGTGGCGGTCTCCTCGTTCAGGAGCGAAGTGCGAGCCTCGATCTCCTGGAGGTTACCGTCCGAGCGGGAGCGCAGGTAGAAGTAGACGCCTGCACTGCCTGCAAGCACGCCGAGGAGCAGAGATAAGGGGACAAGTAGGTCTGTCATTGCCTTTCCCTCCTATTCTGTTTTTAAGGTTCATTTGACACCCGCCCAGTACGCATGGGTACGTGGCAGGCACGCAAAAACCTTTGGGTCTAGATAGCGAAATGATAGCCCGGCAAAAGCATGACTGTCAAGACGGCTGCGTGGCCCTGGTTCCAGCAACCGTGGGGGGCTAAACTGCGGCGGGACCGCTGGGAGCAGGATTAGTCTCCGAGACTACAACGTCGCACTTCTGTTGGTCCGAGTGGATCATGCTAGCATTCGCGCTGAAGCACGCCGGACACAACCGCCACCCCCCGATTATTGCTGGAACCGGCGGCCTTCCCGGCCATGAAGAAAGGCCCCCTCGCCGATGAGAGGGCCTTTCTGGTGCAGTTCTGACTCGGGTGGTCTAGTAGCCGCCGTAGCTGCTGGTCGAGCGCGTCGACTTCTGCTGCTGGAAGCAGTCCGAGCAGTAGACGGGACGGTCGCCGCGCGGCTGGAACGGCACCTTCGCCGGCCTGCCGCAGGAATCGCACGTCACATCGAACATCTCGCGCGGGGCGCTGCTGTAGCTGCCACCACCGCTGGAGTAACTGCTACTGCCGCCACCGCTGCTGTAGCTGCTCTCACCCATGCCGCCAGACTGGGTGCGCTTGCGAGCGGCACGGCAATCCGGGCAGCGCGTCGGCTCGTTCGTGAGCCCCTTGCTGGCGTAGAATGTTTGCTCGCCCTGGGTGAAAACGAATGGGGTCCCACAGTCCCGACAGGTAAGGGTCTTGTCCGCGTATGCCAAAGTAAGTCTCTCCTATATGTAACTCGTGTCGCGCCCGATCGACTGGTACCACGTCGCCGGCCAAACCCGTACGTAACTGCAAACTGTGGGGAAATCACTCAACCATATAAAAGGTAGGCTAGATAGATGTAGACCCGTTTGCGCGACTGACTCTCAGTATAGGACATAAGACCCATGAAATGCAACTCTTTCTCACCTGTTCGGGTAGGGAAAAGTTGCTTCCGGGGCGCGGAAGCAACGCCCAACTCCGACCAGCATGACAGCGGCCCGATATCAACATGGTTTTCCACCACTTGTCCACCGTGTGTGGATAAGCAGGCCGTACTGTGGATAAGTTTACGAGCGCGCGAGCAAAAACGCGTACACGCCACGCCAGCCCAGAAGAAACAGGCCGGTAAAGACATAGGCGATGACGGCAAACACAAGGCTGAACTGGCTCCCAAACACGGTGTTGCGCAACATTAGTGCGATAGCGATCCCCACCGCCCATGCGAGTGTCGAGCGGAGCATCAGCGCTCGCCTGCCTTGCTGCGGTGCGTACGCGTCAAGCGCGATGGCAGCCGCGAACCACCCGATCACGAACGGCACACCGATTCGGGCACCCTCGGTGAGCAGGTCTGACGTGCGGTCGTGGTTCGCGAGCCCGACGACGAGAAACGCCATGAGGGCCAGCACGTCGCCGAGGGCGAGCAGCCCAACGGAACCCTGAGACCTCGCCCGCAACTGAACTCGCATCATTGTCCTTTCCACTTGGACCATATTTCTCACGGAGCGCCCATAGCCGAGCCCCACGCCGTGTACGCCCTCATGATACCCTGTACCCGTCAACGCTCGGTTTCTGATTTCCCTGGAACGGTCGGGGCAAGCGCTTCTGCGTCCGTCCGAGCGGAACTAATACCGATACGGCGTGGCCGTGGCGCATGTGTGCTGTAGAGTGCAGGTCTCCGTGCCTGTCCGGCGATCAGGTGGCCACGAAGAACCACAGAGTGGCCAGGGAGAGCCGCCACAACGACACAGAAACGGGATAAGCACCGGTGCCCTCGCGCTATGGAGCCACAGCCGCAGACCAGCAGCACGTGATCATGTTCTGGAGCGTCTCAACCATAACCATCTGGAGTCAGTATGCGAAGTGTCTGCATCTTCTGCGGATCGAGCGACGGGATCAGGCCAGCGTACCAGGCGGCGGCGCGGCAGATGGCCGAAGTTCTTGTGCGGCGCGGGCTGCGGCTCGTATACGGTGGCGGGCGCGTGGGGCTGATGGGCACCCTGGCGGACGCCGCGCTGACGGCGGGCGGCAAGGTGATCGGTGTGATCCCCGAGGCGCTCGTCAGCAAGGAGCTCGCGCACACCGGGTTGTCGGACCTGCGCATCGTCGGCTCCATGCACGAGCGCAAGGCCCTGATGGCGGACCTCTCCGATGGGTTCATCACGATGCCCGGCGGATTCGGCACCCTGGAGGAGTTCCTCGAAGTGCTGAGCTGGGCGCAGTTGAGCATCCACACGAAGCCATGCGGCCTGCTCGACATCGAGAACTACTACGGGCCTCTGATTGAGCTTTTCGACCGGGCGGTCGCGGAGGGGTTCGTTCTTCCCGGTCATCGCGCCCTCGTGCTCACCGAGCCCGACCCGGACCTGCTCCTCGACATGATGGAGCGATACACGCCACCCATCACCCGGAAGTGGATCGAGCCTGAGGAGCGGTGATACGGCGGACCGGACGAGCAGGGGCGGGCCGACGACCGCGTTGGTGTGGAGCTTAGGGGACGTCTCCAGAGCCGTCGGCGAACGATTGGCCCCTCGCGGCGAGGCTGCGCCGGATCTGATCGAGGGCCTTGGGTCCCTACCGTGCAACCGCAGGACATCGGTCTCGCGGACTGTAGTGAACTGCTCCAGCCGCGAGTATCCGGCCCCGGCGAGTGCCCGCCGCGCTGGCTTGCCTATCTCCCTGGGAAGGTCACTCTCCGGTAGGTCGTTAGTTATAGTAGACATGTCCCCTCTCCTCGTGGTGTCGATAGCCAGATCGGTGCTGTCCAGAACCGCGACGGACTACGGCTCGAGGTCGAGCGCTGCCATGCCGCTCTCTGGATCGAACGGCACCGAGCTATGCTCGTGCGCCACCAGCCACGTGCCGTCGATCTTGCGGTAGCCCACGGTCGCACGCAACCACATAACGATTCCCCCGCCTCCGACCTTCGTTTCGCTGACGCGGTTGAGGCTGTGGCAGAACGCCACGTCGCCGCCCGTAGCGATGCTCAGGTCGCGAATCTCGTAGTCGAACGACGCGAACCATTCCTCAAGCCGTTCTCTGGCCGCTTCCGAACCGCTATAGCGCAACGAGTTTACGACGTCGAACGCCTGGACATCCGGCGCAACGTTGGGCATTGCCCCGTCGATGTCTCTTGCGCGGACCGCCTTCGCCCGATCCTCGATGAGCGCACGGACCTCGGCTTCGTCAACCGCTCTGTCATTTGTAGTTGCCATCCGTTCCCTCCTTTTCGTTTGGTTGCCACAGCGCTACCGTGCATTGCTCGGCTCTTGCCGCCCCACCCGGTACGCATCCAGACGGTCTGCCAGCTCTTTCGGGCGGCTGAGGGCGACGAGGTGGCCGCCAGGCATCTCGTCCAGTCTGATGCCCAGCCGATTCCGGACGACCCGGCGCTGGAACTCCACCGGGAAGAAGCGGTCATCGCGGCTCTGCAGGAAGCGCGTCGGCACCTCGGGCCACGCCTGGAGCGGCCATGGCTTCTCGAACGGGGTGCCAGACTGGTCCCGATCCCGCCGTAACGCCTCCGCCGCCAGGTCCGGCGGTACATCGTGGAGGAACGTGGTCATCATATCGAAGTCCTCGCCGGTCGCGCGGCCGTCGCGCTCGTCCTGCTCCCGCCTGGCCTGCTCATGGCCAGTATTCGCCCACCACTCGCCCGGCGCCTCCCCCGGCGCGGGAACCATGGCGTTCAGCATCACCAGAAGGTCCACTGGCATCCGGTCACACACCAGCGGCGCGGTGAACCCGCCGAACGAATGGGCAACCAGAATCAGGCCAGTATGGTCGCCGATCTTCCCGGCCACCGCGTCGGCGTACTCGGCTAACCCCGCCGAATCGTCGTCGGCTGGCAGATCCACCGCCACCACTTCGCGGCCGCGCTCGCGCAGATCGGCCTCTACAAGGCGCCAGTACCATGCAACGCCCCCGGCGCCGGGGATTAATACATACGTGGCCATGGTCAGTGTCCTTCCTATGGCAGCGGGCCAGTCGTGCACCGACAGGCGCAGTTACCAGCGACGGCTAGAAGCGCCAGCGGGTCTGGCTATACGACTTGCCTTTGCCGAAGCCAAACGCCTTCGTGGGGGTCACCCAGTAAACGAGCGCCGCCTCACCCTGGCCGCCTTCGCCGGCGAAGGCGGCGTCCGGTGTCAGCTTATGCCTTCGTGTCCCGCTTCGTGCGCCGGGTCGCCATCGTCTCGTCGCAGCATATGTTGATAGGTGTCATACGAACTCCGGCTGAATAGTAGCGTTTCTGTCATTCCGAGCGTGCGAGGAATCCGTGGTCGGGGTTACGGATCCCTCACTCCGTTCGGGATGACATGCAATAGTGTTCAAGCGGATTGCGTACCACAGTACAACCAGTTCCTTGCGTAACGTGCCCAGAGCGACGCAGAACGGGATGTCGGATGGGCATACGGCGAGGCGAGCGATGGGCGCTCATGGTCGTCCACGCTCGATGAGGTGGGTGATGGACCAGATGGAGAAGTGCCGCGTGCGCCCGCGATCACACGCCACTCGGCATTTCCCGAACCAGGATTAAACCATTGCGTCGGGCGGCGTCACGAGGCTGTCGTATCCCGGCAGATAGCTCGCCGCGAGAAGTACACTCGCAGCATGGGCGGTCACCGATCTGGAAAAGAGATAGCCCTGCCCGTGCTCGCAGTCCAACCGCCGCAGCTCCGACAACTGCTCCACGGTTTCGATGCCCTCGGCCACGACGGAGATACTGAGGGCGCGTGACAGCGTGACCACCGCCTCCATGATCGCGGTCTTGCCACGCTCGCGCCCCAAATCTCGCACGAAGGATCGGTCTATCTTCACGGTATCCACATCGAAATGCTCCAGGTAGCTGAGGCTCGAGTAGCCGGTGCCGAAGTCATCGAGGGCGATCTGTACGCCCAGCCGCTTTAGACTATGCAGCGTAGAGACGGCAGCCTCGGCGTGCTCCATTATCACGCTCTCCGTTATCTCCAACTGTAAGCGCCGTGGGTCCAGCCCGGACTCCCCCAGCACCCGGCCTATCTCCTCCGCCAGGTCCGGGTCCTGGAACTGCCGCGCGGAAAGGTTCACGCTCACGCTCGCGGGACCGTCGGTGAAAATCTGCTCCTGCCACACCTTGGCTTGCCGGCATGCCTGTTCCAGCACCCATCGGCCGAGGGGCAGGATCAGTCCCGTGTCCTCCGCGACTGGTATGAACTCCGAAGGCGACACCATCCCCCGCGCCGGGTGCTGCCAGCGCAGCAGCGCCTCCATCCCCATCACGCGACCCGTGGAAAGCTCTACCTTCGGCTGGTAGAACACTACGAACTCTTCACGCTCCAGCGCCCACCGCAGGCTGGTCTCCAACTCCAGCCTCTGCACGGCCTGCGCATTCATCTCGGGATCATACACCTCATAGCGCGACTTGCCTTTGCTCTTGGCCCGATACATGGCGATGTCGACGTGCCGCAAGAGCATGCTCGGTCGCTCCCCTTCCACGGCCAGCGCGATCCCGATGCTGGCCGTGGTGAACACCTGATGACTGGATGGTGTGAAAGGGACGTTCAGAGCATCCAAAACGCGCCGCGCGCAGCGCAGCGCCTGGTCCATTTCCCCCACGCCCTCGAGCAGTATGGTGAACTCATCACCGCCGAGCCTGGCGACCGTATCCTGTGGCCGGACGCACGCCCGCAGACGCTCCCCGACGGCGATCAAGAGCTGGTCGCCCACCTCGTGACCGAGGCTGTCATTGACCACCTTGAATCGATCGAGATCGAGGTACAGTAGCGCAGCTTGCGATGGGTGGCGTGTGGCGCCGGCCAGCGCGTGCTCGAGACGGTTCATAAAAAGAGCGCGGTTCGGCAGGCCCGTTAGCGCGTCGTGGAATGCCTGGTGAGCCAACTGCTCCTCGAGCCTCTTGCGCTCGCTGATATTCATCATCGAGCCGATCATGCGCACCGGTGAGCCGTTGTCGTCCCGCGCTATATATCCCCGGTCGATTACCGTGGTGTACGTGTTATCCGCCGCTCGAAAGCGGTATTCCGCCGACCAGACCTCCGCACCATGCTTGATTGCCCCATCGATACTCGCGCTGACCTCGTCCCGATCGTCGGGATGGATTCGCTCGGTCCACCAGCCTATATGAGGCTCCACCCGGTCGGGAGCGTAACCGAACAGCGTCTCTATCGCCTCGTTCCACGTGAGACGGTCGGTCGCCAGGTCCCAGTCCCAGACGGCGTCGTTCGTCGCGCGTGAGACAAGCTGGTACCGCTCCTCGCTCTGGAGGAGTGCTTCGGCGTGTTGCTTCGTGTCGTTATACAATTGCGCGTTGCGGATCGCGACAGCGGCATGGACCGCTATGGGCGCGAGCAACTCCACCGCGTCCGGCGGTACGGCGTTCACTTTCCGGTACAGGACGCCAAGCGCGCCGACGGTGTATCCATCAATGCTGATGGGAACGTACACGAGTGATAGAATCCCTTCCCGCTTCGTCGCCGACAGGACGACCCTCCGATCCTCATCGACGGACGGGACCTCTATGGGATGCCCATCCCGCACGACCGCTCCCACAACGCCCTCCCCGACGCGGACGGTGTAGTCCCCGAGCATCATGCCGTGCAGACCGATCGTGGCCTTCAGTTCGACGTGCGTGCCCTGAGGGTTCACGAGGTACAGTGAGCTGATGTCCGCCCCAAACAGGTTCCTCGTGGTTCGCACGATCGAGTCAAAGGTGCTGGTGGGGTCGAGCGAGCTGCTGATGTCGCTGGAGATCTGCAGCAGCGCGCCCAGGTGTTCCACCTTGAGCGAGAGCTGATTGAGCAGAGCCGTGTTCTCTACCGCGAGCGCGGCATGCTGAGCGAAGGTCTCCAGGTGGACAATCCGCTCGCTATTGGGTAGCTTCCCGTCGAGGGGGGAATCCACGGAGAACAGTCCAATGGTTTCACCAGCATGGTTGAGCAGAGGCACGACGAGCATATGGTCGGGGTCCCAGCAGTCAGGCGCAGATGCGGGTGGGATGTCGGGTACGCTCCAAACCGTGTCCGCGTGCATCTGGGTTGCGTTCCTGGTGTGCTCGGGAGAGATGAGGTAGGAGTTGGACACGCGGTACTCGTCCAGCAGGAGATCGGCCCACAATTGGGCGCTCGTGACTGACCCCAAAAGATCCTGCTCGAGGCCGATGTCTGAGACCACGACGTAGCTACCATCCGACCGACGGAGGTTGACGGCTACAGCCCGAAACCCGAGGGCGTAGATAGCCGTGAGCGCGAGGCGGTGCAGCACCTGGGGGAGATCCGGGCGCGGCTCCGTCGCATGCGCGAGGTCTGCGATGGCCAAGCGACACCCCCGACATTCGAAGAACCTGCATGATAGCGACCCACGGCGAGCGCCGTTAGGGTTTAGGATACCATTGCATAACCCCGAAGTGTATAGTAGTTTGGTACCGTGTACTATCCATCTATGCGGGACCCGCCCAACCGAGGCCGGGCGCGCCCTGCGCGCCGCAACGCGCGGTCGCGGTAGCGTTGCCCGGTGTGTGGTACGATAGCGGCGCCCCGGTCGCGGGGCAGTCGATGATTGAGGTGATACCCGTGCCACTCACGCGCGAGAGCGCCTGGCTCTCCATGCATTCCAACAAGAACGGCTAGTCCGCTGCTTACACCCCCAGCGTCCTCGTAAGCAGCAGGACGGACGCACTCCTTCTCGGCGCCCCCGTACCTGTAACGGGACGGAGCCCTTCCTGGCGTGTTCTCCTGCTATGAATACCACCGGTTTCAGGAGCAGTGCCATGCCCATGCCGCATCAGACCTTTATGCAAGTTATCAAGCGCCGCCTCGTCGGTAAAGAAGGCGCCGAGCGCGTCCGCGTGTTGCGCGCCGCGCTCGACGAGCTGCCCGGCTACAAGAACGGCCCATACGCGGACCTCCGCAAGTGGGTGATGGACCAGATGGAGGAGAGCCGCGTCCGCTCGCGCGCGACCCACCGCGACAGTATCGCCGTGCGCCGCGAGGGGGCGGCGCAGATCGCGCTCGTTGGCGCGCCGAACGCTGGGAAGTCCAGCCTCCTGCACGCCCTCTCCGAGGTGCAGATCAAGATCGGCAACTACGCCTTCACCACGCTGCGTCCGGTGCCCGCACTCACGCGAATCGGCGGTGTGCTGGTGCAGCTCGTGGAGATTCCCGGCCTGATTGCCGGAGCATCCGAGGACCGTGGCGGCGGGCGAGCACTGCTCGGCGTGCTGCGGGGTGCGGATGCTATCGTGTACTGCCACGATGTCACCGCGCCGCTCGATGCGCTGCGGGAGGTACGGCGGGAGGTTGAGCTTGCGGGGATCGATCTGCCCGCTATCCTCGCGGCGACGAAGGCCGATGAGGTCGACGGAGAGACGCTCGCCCGGCTGCGCGCCGACGTTCCGGATCTACCGGTCTTGCCAGTCTCGGTGCTCGACGACGACAGCCTCGACGCCTTCAAGCAGGAGGTGTGGCGGCTGACGGGGCTGCTCCGCGTGTACCTGCACCACGACGGGGAGACCAAGGAGGAGCCGCTCGCGCTCTGGCCCGGCGCGACGGTGGCCGATGTCGCCGAGAGCATCCACAAGGATGTCGGTGCGCGGAGCAGGGGCGGCCGCGTGTGGGGGCCTTCCGCGCGCTTCGCCGGACAGCAGGTCGGTCGAGATCACCCCGTCCAGGACGGCGACACCATAGAGGTCATTGCGTGATCAGATGATTCCACTGTCGGCCATACACACAGGCGTCGTCATTCTGAGCGCGTGAGGAATCCGTGGTCTTCCGGCCACGAGGCTCTCGCGAATTGCAGGATGCCCACAAAACCTTTTCCACCGGATTGTCTGTGCCCCCCCGGTCAGTCAAACGCGGCGGCTTGCTCAGGGTGGTGGTGCAGAGCAAAGAGTGCGCGCACCTCGGTGGGCGTAACGCGCGCGAGGGAGAGCGGCGGCAGGGCGTCGACCGGGAAGTACGCTGCCTCTGATGTCTCGCGATTCTCGGGCAACGTCCCCTCGCGGATAACCTCGCACGCGAAGAAAAGCTTGTACGCGTAAAAAGCGGCGGGCGGGTGCCCCTGTGCGTCGCGGTCCCAGCACGCGAGCAACCGGGTGGCGCGGGTTTCCAGGCCGGACTCCTCCCTTATCTCGCGCACGACCGCTGTGCTCGGTGTCTCGCCGGGGTCGGCCCAGCCGCCAGGCAGCGTCCAGTTGCCGTCGGAGCGCTCCCGGACGAGGAATACCTTGTCCTCGCGGAATATCGCGCCCCGCACATCCACCTTCGGCGTGGCGTGGCCGGTGTCGCGCGCGAACAGGTCATGCACTGGGGAGGACTCAAGGTCACCGTCGGCTGCAACGATCTCCGCCGCGATCTCTCGCAGCCGTTCGTAGCGGTCGCGGTCGTACGGATCGGCGGCATACGTGAGGCCCGTCTGTGCCATCGCCAGCATCTCGCGCGCCCACTCCAGCCATCGGGGAGCGCCCGCGCTACGCATCCGGCAGCAGCCGTACCTCGTCACCCGTGCGCGCTTCACCGGTCTCCATCACGCGGGCGTACAGCCGGGCCTCGCCGGGGTGACGCTTATGCGAGAGGCGCACGAACCGTCCGTCGGCGAACGAGCCCGCGATGTTTTGGCACGGGGTGGTGTACGCGCTGATTTGCAGCACGAGAGCGTCGCCGACCCGCAGACGCGAGCCCAGCGTGAGCTGCTCCCAGGCGATGCCACTGATGGTGAGGTTCTCCCCCATCGAGCCGGGATACGCGGGGTGACCCTCTGCGTTCAGCTTCTCCAGTAGCTCCAGCGAGTAGAGGCATACCGCGCGCTCGGGGCCGCCGTGGTGCTTCGTGTCGTTGTGGCGGTCGCCATCGAGCCCGAGCACGTCAACGCGTGCGCGGTCCACCGGGAGCTTCGGTACCCCGCCCCGCGATACGCTCACCTGATGGACTCTGCCGACGCCTTGCTCCACGCTCACTCCTCTGCTTGTACCCCGCTGCATTGTAGGTGCGAAGCATTCAGGTCTCGGCTGGTGATGATAATCCGAACGCCTTGCTCCGAATGCTTCGCACCTCCCTCCGCATCCTCTATAACAGGTGCGGTACGTCGTGCTGCACCCGAATGTCGGCAAATATGCGGTTCGCTGTTACCGATCGGCGGACGAGGTGTTCCCCGCAACGAACTCAGCGGTCGCGCTGCCATCGGGTTGCCGGGTGATACGCTGGAGCGTCCAGTTCCCACCGCCCAACCCCTCGAGTCCTTCCTGCACCCGCTGCTCGTTCTCGAAGCGCACGGTGAAGGTGCCTGATGGCGGCGCGCTCACGGCGTCTGCATCGTCGCCATCATCAGTCGGCTCTCCCTCGGCCTCTTCGGCGGGCCGCAGGTTGATCGCCCGTGTACCCGTGCCGCGTGGGTCCGGCTCCGCATCGAACTGTACGCGTTGCCCGACGCGCAGATCCTCAAACGTCGCCCCCCGAACCGAGGAGGCATGGAAAAAGAGGTCGCCCTCCTGCCCTTCCTGTGCGACGAAGCCGAAGCCCCGATCCGCCACTAGCCGCTTGATTGTTCCTGTGACCATACTCCATCCCTTCGTGCATCTGATGACTCTCTTCTACCCATGATTGTACCGCAGGCGTGCTAGCGCCCGCAGCCCCGCACCGGTTGCCGCCGCGCCGGCATCCACCCAAGGGACTCGGCAGGAGCATCACCACGCGCACCCGCCGCACCTTGCCCGGCCACCACGCACCGGCGATAAAGCAATGGTCAGTGGCGTTCAATTGAACGCCACTACGATCGGCGCCGCGCCGGGGAGGATCCCCCTGCCCGCCGCTATGAGGGCAAACCATGAGCGTCCAAGCGGGTGCCGCGGGTGGTGGCGTGCCACGCCTCATCGTCCATGTGACGTCCGTGGAGGGACGCGGGGCCATTGACCTCCCACTCGTGGACCGCGACCGACCATCCGCTTGTTGCGATCGGTCCCTAGCCCCCCGTGCGCCGTCCCTTCCCCGGCATGATGATCGGTTCTCGCGGCATCGGCACCCTCGTCAGGCATTGGCACGGTTATCCTGTGGCGCAATCCGTCTCATACAGTTCCCGGTTATACGATGTCACCTTGTCGTTGCTCCGGGCACGGTGTGCCGTACCCAACCCAGACGGCATTCAACCGTATCGCCCACCACGCCGCATCGGTCTATAATTGTGCTACGGTACCGTGAGGAGAGACAAGCTATGAAGAGGGCAGATAGAGTTCCCGCTGTCGCGCTGATGCGGTTACGGTCGCCGTCCTCATGGCAACCGTTGCCCTGCTCGCGCGATACGGGGTGCCGACCGTCGAGTCCTCGGTGAGAGCGGTGTGGGAGATAGCCGCGACTCCGGCCGTTGCCGCGTATCCGAACGGGCGTGGCGTCTGCAACGGGGATCCCGATGGCGCGCAAGCGAGCGTTATGGTCGATCACTCCGTGCCGCTGACAATGGAGGCGGTCAGCGAGATTCTTCCCAACGTCGTCATCGTCCATGCGGAGGATGCCGACACGGCGTTCTGTGCCGGAAACCCGCCCAGTATCTACACGACGCAACAACTCCGCGTGAGCAAGTGATCGCAAACGAGTCGAACGCGCCGCCGGATACACAGTACGTGCTCCGTGGCGGCACGGTCGGGAAGGACACCCTGGAGGCCGGTGGGGGCACCCCGAAGGCGCTGGTCCCCGGACAGCGGTACGTCCTCTATGCGGAGCCGCTACCCGCCGCGCCAGCCGTGCTCCTCGTGGATCTCGCCATGCCGATAGACGACCAGGGGTGGGTCGTGGAGCTGCTGGACGGCCAGGCACGGGCCATCCCACTCGCGGACGCGGTCTCGAAGATCACGGCCGCCGCCGCCCGGCACGGATGGGCCGCGCCTCAGCCATAAACATACGCCATCC
>Ga0136611_10000569_pt1 | contig 24572 bp, 28 predicted proteins | sample AntDrymUQ2232306_2_FD_106645 | JGI IMG/M metagenome (GOLD analysis project Ga0136611, IMG submission 106645) | Polar desert sand microbial communities from Dry Valleys, Antarctica - metaG UQ223 (23.06) | ecosystem: Environmental > Terrestrial > Soil > Desert | place: Antarctica: Dry Valley...
CGACGTCGTCGAGCCCGGCCGGGTACGGGTGGGCGACGTGGCCGAGCACCTGGAGGAACGATCCCGGTCGTAGCGCGGATCTCGACGACGCCGGTCAAGTCGCTCGCGCTCTCCCATCCGGGTCGGATCGAGCTGACCGAGCGAGGGGTGGCGGAGGATCGCCGCTTCTACCTGCTCGACGCCGACGACCGGCTCGTAGGCGGCGTGAAGCACGGGCCCCTCGTGCGCGTCCGGCCCGACTGGGACGGCGTTCGGCTGCGCCTCGACTTCCCCGAGACGGGCAGACCGTGGAGGCGGAGGTCGGGCTGGGGGAGCGCGTCGAGACCGACTTCTGGCGACTGCGCACGGTGCACGGACGCAGAGTGGTCGGGCCGTGGGCCGAGGCTCTCACGGACTACGCCGGCGCGCCGCTCTCGCTCGTCCGCGTCGAAGGCGCGAGCTTCGCCCAGGACATCAACGTCACCACGCTCGTCTCCGGCGGCTCGCTCGCGGCGCTCGGCGGGCTCGACGGGCGGCGCTTCCGGATGCTGCTCGAGCTGGAGGGCTGCGCGGCCTTCGAGGAGGACGGCTGGGACGGGGGCCTCGTCCAGGCGGGCGGGGCGCTGCTCCGGATCGCCGGCCCGGTGCCGCGCTGCGCGGTGACGACGCAGGACCCGGAGACCGGCCTCCGCGACCACGACACCCTGAAGGCGATCCGGGGGCTCCGCGGCCGGGACGAACACGGCAAGCTGAACATGGGGATGTACGCCGAGGTCGTCGAGCCCGGCCAGGTCGCCGTCGGGGATCCGGTCAGCCCGGCTTCCTAGCGACGAAGACGAAGTCCTCCTCGCCGGCGTACGAGCGCCGGTCGAACCAGCCGTAGAGCTCCTCGACTTCGAAGCCGGCACGCTCGAGCAGCCGCGTCCATTCGATCGGCGAGAGCCAGGCCAGCAGCATCGTCGAGGCCTCCTCACCCCGGCGGACGGACAGGGTCAGCGTTCGCTCGCCCTCGTCCCAGTCGGCGCGCTCGAAGATTCCGGGCTCGCGCTCGAGCCAGCGGCCGTGGGTGGCCTCGACGTCCTCGCGACCGGGCGCGAAGACGTCGAAAACGAGCCGACCGCCAGGCTCGAGCAGCGAGAACGCTGCGGCCAGCGCGCGCTCGCGATCGGCCTCGCTCGTCATGTGCAGGAATGAGCGGAACGGGACGAGCACGGTCGGCACCCGCTCGGCGACCGGTGGCTCCCGGAGGTCGCCGTGGCGGAGGTCGAGCCGCGATTCGACTCCGGCCGCTCGGGCCCGCTCCCGTGCGACCTCGAGCATCGCCGCAGACCCGTCGACTCCGATCACGTCGAGGCCCGCCTGGGCGACAGGCACGGCGATCCGGCCCGTGCCGCAGGCGAGCTCCACCACCGGGCCACCCGACGCCAGCGCTTCCTCGACGTAGAAGTCCACGTCCTCGACGACGCTTGCGCTCCACGGGTCGTAGAGCCTCGCAATCGAGTCATACGGGCTCGGTTCGGTCACGAGGGGCCGATGGTACAGTCGCCCGCGTGGACGTCCAGGCGCTTGAAACCGAGGCTCTGAGCGCGATCGCGGCGGCCGCGAGCGCCGACGAGGTCGAGGAGGCTCGGGTCCGCTTCCTCGGGCGCAAGGCCGAGCTACCCCAGGCGCTCCGGGCGGTTCGCGACCGTGAGACGGGGATGACCCTGAACGCGCTCCGCCAGCGGATCGAGGGCGCTCTCGACGAGCGGCAGGAAGGGCTCGAGCGCGCCGTCCTCGACCGGCGGCTCCGCGAGGAGCGCGTCGACGTGACCCTCCCGGGCGACGAGCTTCCGGTCGGCCATCTCCATCCGACGACGCAGGTCAGGCGCACGGTCGAGGACGCCTTCCTCGGGCTCGGCTACGAGGTCCGGGACGACCGGGAGGTCGAGACCGTCGAATACAACTTCGACAAGCTCGCCTTCGAGCCGACGCACGCCGCACGCTCGCCACGCGACACGTTCTTCCTGAACGAGAACCTGGTGCTGCGGACCGAGACGTCTGCCTCTCAGATCCATCACCTGGAGGAGCGCGAGCCGCCCGTCTACATGGTCTCGATCGGCCGCGTCTACCGGCGGGACGCGATCACCGCTACCCGCTACCCGATCTTCCACCAGTTCGAGGGGCTCGCCGTCGATCGCGGCCTCACGCTTGCAGACCTCAAGGGCACGCTTCGGCACGTGATGCGCGCGCTCTACGGGCCCAAGCGCGCCGTTCGCTTCCGCACGCACTATTTCCCGTTCACGGAGCCGTCGATCGAGCCCGACGTCTCCTGCGGCGTCTGCGGCGGGAGCGGCTGCCGGACGTGCAAGTTCTCGGGCTGGGTCGAGATGGGAGGCGCCGGGATGGTCGATCCGCGCGTCTTCGCGCAGGTCGGGCTCGACCCGGAGGAGTGGTCGGGCTTCGCCTTCGGCTGCGGGCTCGAGCGAACTGCGCAGCTGCGCCACGACATTCCCGACATTCGCGCCCTTTGGGAGGGCGACCTCCGAGTTCTGCGGCAGTTCTAGATGCTCGTTCCCGTCTCCTGGTTGCGCGACTACGTCGCGGTGGACATGCCACTCCCCGAGCTCGGGGATCGGATGAGCGTCGCCACCGGCGTCGTCGCGGCGATCGAGGGCCGCGGCGTCGCGGACGAGGGGGACAACCTCGGGCGGTTCAAGGTCGCCAGGGTTCTCGAGGCGGTCAAGCATCCGGACGCAGACCGGCTCCAGCTCTGCCAGGTCGACCTCGGCGACGGCGAGCCGAGCCAGATCGTCTGTGGCGCCTGGAACTTCGGGGCGGGAGCGACCGTAGCCGTCGCGCTGCCCGGCGCTGTGCTCCCGAACGGCCTCCGGCTCGAGGTGCGCAAGGTGCGTGGCGAGGCCTCGAACGGGATGATCCTCGCCGAGGACGAGGTCGAGCTCGGCTCCGACCACAGCGGAATCATGCTCCTGCCCGAGACGGCGCCGGGGACGCCTCTCGCCGACGTTCTCCCGCTCTCCGACCACGTCCTCGACCTCGAGGTCACGGGCAACCGGCCCGATCTCCTCTCGATCTACGGCGTCGCGCGTGAGATCGCAGCGCTCTACGAGCTCGAGCTCGCGCCGGCACCCGGGATGGATCCGGAGCGGGCCGGGGAGGAGGCGATCGCGATCGAGATCGAGGACACGGAAGGCTGCCCGCGCTACGTCGGCCGGCTCCTCCGGGACGTCACGACCGGCCCGTCGCCCGTGTGGCTCCGTGCCCGCCTCGTCGCGGCCGGAATGCGCCCGATCTCGAACGTCGTCGACATCACGAACTACGTGATGCTCGCGCTCGGCAACCCGCTTCACGCCTTCGACTGGTCGACGATCAGAGGCGAGCGGATCGTCGTCCGGCGCGCGAATCCGGGGGAGACGCTCCGGACGCTCGACGGCGTCGACCGGAAGCTCGAGCCGACCGATCTGATGATTGCCGACGCGGAGGGCTCGGTCGCGCTCGCCGCGATCATGGGCGGCGAGGAGACCGAGATCGGCGACGCCACCACGGACGTGCTCCTCGAGGCGGCGAACTTCGAGCCGCACGGGATCTTCCGCACCTCCGAGCGGCTCCGTCTCCGCACCGAGGGCTCGAACCGCTGGGAGAAGGGTGTCGACCCCCACCTCGCCGGGTCTGCTGCGACGCTCGCGACGCAACTACTGGTCGAGTTGACGGGTGCACGCTGGGTCGCGGAGGCGGATGTCCACTCCGGCCTCCCGGAGCGGCCGCGGATCCCGTTCCGGCCCGCCCGCGCAGATGCCGTGATCGGGATCGAGACCGCCCCCGACGTCCAGTACGGGCTCCTCGGGCGGCTCGGCTTCGGCCTGGATGGCGAGCAGGTTGTCGCACCGACCTGGCGGGCCCGGGACATCACCCGCGAGATCGACGTGGTGGAGGAGGTGGCCCGGTTCCGACTCGACGAGGTCCCGTTCACGCTCCCGTCCCGCCGGGCGATGTTCGGCACCCTCACCCGCGAGCAAGGCCTGCGCCGCCGCGTCGAGGACGCGCTCGTCGGGCTCGGATTCGCCGAGACCTACACGCCGTCACTCAGGCCCGCCGGGACGGATTCAGGGTCTTGGAGCCTCCCGGAGCCGATCTCGGTCGAGCTGACGACGCTGCGTACGTCGATTCTGCCGAGCCTCGTCGAGGCCGCCCGCCGCAACGTCGACGCCGGCGCCGAGCGGATCGCGCTCTTCGAGATCGCGCGGGTCTATCTCGCCGGAACCGACCTTCCGCACGAGCGTGTGCACGTGGCCGGGATCGTCGAGGGCGGCTTCGGCCGCGCCAAGGGCGTCGTCGAGGCGCTCTACCGGACGCTCAAAGCAGAGCCGGACTGGTCGCGGACCGAGGACGGTCTCCTCCACCCGGGCAAGGCGGCTCAGACCGCGGCCGGCACCGTCGGCGAGCTCCATCCTGCCGCCCTCGAGGGCGAGTGGGGCGCGTTCGAGCTCGACCTCGAGCAGTTCGTCGCAGCGGCGCGCGAGCCCGTCACCTACGAGGACGTGATCGGCTTCCCGCTCGTCCGCCAGGACATCGCCGTCGCGGTTGCCGAGGACGTGGAGGCGGGCGCCCTCGTCGCCGCCGCCCGCGAGGCGGCCGGCCCGGAGCTCCGCGAGGCCCGAGTCTTCGACGTCTACAGGGGCGAGCAGGTGGGGGAGGGTCGCAAGTCGGTCGCGATCAGGCTCGCCTTCCAGTCGGCCGAACGGACGCTCTCGGATGATGACGCGGCCGAGCTGCGGGCCAGGATCGTGACCGCCCTCGGCGAGCGCTTCGGAGCCGAACTCAGAGCCTAGGACTCGTTGGGGATGGTTTTGGGCCGCGGGCGGCCCCAGGGGTGTGCGCACGGTCGGAATCCGCTCCTGCGGATTCGGCCGCTGCGGGAAAATCAGAGCGCTGTCGGAGCGAGGCGGTCCGCCAGCGCCTCGAGCACGCGGATCTGGATCCGCGGCGAGTGATCGAGGAGCGCCCGGAAGGCGCTCGGCGTGATCACGAGGAGCTGGGAGTCCGCCGTCGCCGTCACCGTGGCTGTCCGGGGCGAGCGCGAGATCAGCGCGATCTCGCCGAAGAAGTCGTTCGGCTTCAGCGAATTGACCTTGCGGCCCTTGCGACGGACGTCTGCCGATCCTTCGAGCAGGATGAAGAACTCGCGGCCGCGATCGCCTTCCCGCATCAGCTCCTTGCCGGCTGGGACGTCGATCTCGTCCGCGATCGAGGCGACCTCGGCGAGCTCGGCGCGGGTGCAGTGCGCGAAGAGCGGAACCCGACGGATCAGATCCGCCTTTGCGTTGCGTCCGAGGGCCACGAAACCCGACTCTACGGCATCGGCACGATCACGCCAATCCGGCCGCCCACCAATCCGATCGGGAGCGGGAGGCGTAGAGTCCGGGTGATGCGCCTCCGGGTTCTCTTGCTCGCCGCACTCGCCGCCGCCGGCGTCGCTGTCGCGGGCGCGTTCGCCGCGGATGGGCCGCTGACCGCCACCGTCGGCCCGGGCTTCACGATCCGGATCCTCGGACCGGACGGATTCCCGGTCAAGCAGGTTGATGCGGGCACCTACCAGCTCGTGATCGACGACCGCTCCGAGGAGCACAACTTCCACCTGACCGGCCCGGGCGTCGAGGAGTCGACCGGCGTCGAGGAGGTCGGCTCGAAGACGGTCACGGTCACGTTCAAGGACGGGCGCTACCGCTTCCTCTGCGACCCGCACTCCGGGACGATGACCGGGACGTTCAACGTCGGCGCCGGCCCCCCGCCCCCGCCCCCGCCTCCGGCCGCCCAGGCGACGAAGCTCACGGCCGTCGTCGGCCCCGGTGCCACGATCGCCCTCAAGACCGCGGCGGGCGCGAAAGCCCGCGGCCTCAAGCCCGGGGCGTACGCGATCACGGTGCGCGATCTCTCGAAGACGCACAACTTCCATCTGACCGGCCCGGGGGTGAACCGCAAGACAGGTCTTGCGCAGACCACCACGGTGACCTGGAAGGTGACGCTGAAGGCCGGTGCGCTCCTGTACGTCTCCGACGCGAGCCCGAGGACGCTCCGCGGCACCGCTGTCGTCCGCTAGCTCCGGCGCGAGGGCTTCGTCAGACCGGCTTCGGGCCCACCTGCGGCGTGGATTTCCGCCTGGGCCTCGAGCTCGGAGTTCAGTTCCGCTCCGAAGAGCAGAGCGAAAGCCGAGTAGTTGAGCCAGAGCAGGAGCACAATCCCGCTCGCAAGCGCGCCGTAGGTCTTCGAGTAGGAGTCGGAGAAGCTCGTGTAGAGCGCGAACAGGCCCGAGAGGGCGAGCCAGGTGGCGCCGCCGACGAGCGAGCCCGGGGAGACCCACTTCCAGTTGCGGACGTCGGCATTCGGGGCGAGGTAGTAGACGAGCGAGAAGAAGAGCAGGATCGCGACGAACGCGATCGGCCAGCGGGCGATCGCCCAGAACAGGTCGAAGGCGCCGCCGAGATGGGCCTGTTTCGCGATCGCGTTCCCGAGCGGGCCACCGAAGACGATCAGGAGCAGCAGCCCCGCGGTCGTGAGCCCCGTCATCACGACCAGGACGATCGCGATGATCCGCGTCTTCCAGAAGGGGCGGGTCTCGACGCGCTCGTAGGCGCGGTTGACCGCCTTGATCACGGAGCCCATCGCCCCGCTCGCAGCCCAGGTGGCACCGGCGGCGCCGACGAAGAAGGCGAGCACCGAGCCGCCCTTCGACGTGTCCTCCTGCAGCGTGTCGATCGTCTTCAGCACGTCGCCGGGCGCGATCGGCGCGAGGAACTCGTTGAGCGTGTCGTAGGCGCCGACGAGGTCGAGCAGGCCGACCAGGAAGACCACAGCGGGGAAGAAGGCGAGGAGCGAGCTGAAGGCGATCTGCTGCGCGAGCCCCATGCAGTCGTCGGAGAGGAACTCCCCGAACGAGCGCTTGAAGACCGCGACCCACTCGCGCCGGGAGAGCTTGTGCGGGCTCGACGGCGTCTGCCCGACCCGGGCTTCCGCCGCACCGGCCATCAGCGTTCGCGGCCCTTGCGGGCGAACAGGCGCATCGTGGCGCCGATCCCACCCGCGAGGAAGAAGCCTGCTCCGAGTGCCCCGGCCGCGACGACGGGCAGCTTGGCCCGCAGCTTGGCGGCGACGTCGGTGACGTCGCCGAGTCCTTCGCGGAGCTCCTCGACGGCGTGCGCGAGCTGATTTCGCTCGGTCTCGATCTCGCGGCGAACCGTCTCGGGCGTGCGCCCGTTCAGGCTAGTTCCTGCCATGGGACTTCCCATCTGACCGCAGGGCCTCGGTCGTCAGCTTGGCTTCCTTGATCGCCTGCTCGGGCACCGGCGGCGTCCCCTTCTTGATCCGCTGTAGCGCGAGCAGGCCGAGGATCCCCGCGAGCGCGAGCAGGCCGACCGTCACGAGCAGGAGCGCGAGCCACGCGTCGAGGAAGATCGAGAGCGCTGCGGCGATCGTGGCGAAGAGGAAGCCAAGGGCGTAGAGCGCGAGGAGGCCGGCGCCGATCCCGAGCCCGAGGCCCGCGCCGAGGGCGCCGACCTTCTTCTTCAGCTCGAGGCCGGCGAGCTCCAGCTCGAGCTTCGCGAGCGAGCTCGCGTGCTCGGCGACCTGCTTGGCGGCGCCGCCCACGCTGGGCTTGGGACCGGGGGGCTTCTGGCTAGCGGCGGGGGTGGGCATGGCCCCTCCAGTCGATTGCCTTGGCGAGCAGCGAGCCCAGGCCGAAAGCGGCTCCGACGACGAGGAACGGGTTCGGGCCGCTCTTCTCCTTCGCATCGGTCGGCCGGGCGGAGTGCTGCGGGCCGGAGGGGGCGCGCACGGGAGTGGAGCCGGGCTCCTGGTCTTTCGGCGCGCGCCCCTTGGCGCGCGCGACCATGAGCGACGGCTTCAGCTTGCGCAGGAAGGCGGCGTCCTCGGCGAGCTCGCTGGAGAGCTTTGCCGCTACTCCGCCCTTTGCGGCGGCCTTGTCGGCAAGCGTGTCCAGCTTGTCGGCGCCACGCTCGATCGCCCCGTCACCCTTCGTCATGACGGCCTCACCGCTTGGCGGGTGGCTTCTCGCCGGTCGCGACGCGCCAGATTCCCGAAGCCGCACGACGGGCCGCCATCGTCGAGGCGGCGCCGAGGAGACCGTAGAGACCCATCCAGAGAGCTTTACGCAGCATGGATGCGTCGTTGCCGCTCCCGAAAGTCGGCAAACGTTCGCGTTACGGTGGGATCCGTGCCCCCGGACATCCGCGCCTTCTCGAAATCCGAGCGTCACCGCCTGATCGCGAGCGTGGTCGGCCGCCGCCGGGTCGGAACCCAGCTCGAGCTCGCAGGCGCGCTCGCGGAGGCCGGTTGCGCCGTCACACAGGCGACGCTCTCCCGGGACCTACGCGAGCTCCGGATCGAGAAGGTCGACGACGAGCTGGGGCTGCCGCGCTACATCCTCGCCGAGCGCATCCTCGCCGAGAGGAGGGCCGGGCCCGATCCGGCTGCGGCCCTGGCCGCGATCCTCGCGCGCTTCGGCCGCGGGGTCACCGCCGCGCAGAACATCGTCGTGATCCGCTCCGAGCTCGGCTCGGCGCCCGCGATCGCCAGGGCACTCGACCGCGTCCGGCATCCGCTCGTCGTGGGCACGCTCGCGGGCGACGACACCTGCCTCGTGGTCACGGCCGGCGCGGACGACGCGGAGACACTCGCCCAGGAGCTCGGCTAGGCCGGAGGTCGCTCCTCGTGCTTCCCGAGTGCCTCGAAGGCAGCGGCGTCGAGCTCGACCTCGACCCTGCCCTCGGTGATCGTGCCCACCCATTCGGCGGCGACATAGCGATTCCCGTGCAGGAGGCCGGGGGAGACGGAGAGGCCGTTGAAGATGTCGGAGCCCGTGTCGCCGACGACCTCCGCCACCTTGCCGAGGTCCGAGCCGTCGCTCCCCGAGACCTTCCAGCCGGGCTCGATCATCAGCCAGGAGACCGGATCGCTCACAGCGCTTTCCCTCCGATGTACCAAACGGGACCCTGCGTGTCGACGTTGTGGGTGTCGGAGAGCACCCGGAGGATCGTCACGTCGCCGGTGATCCCGTCCTCGTCGACGCGGGCGAGGCAGCGACGGGTCATGGGAGCGGAGGCGCCGTAGCCGAAGCGGTGTGCGACCCGGAACGTGAAGGCCGAGCGGTCGACGATCCGGTACGGGTTGATCGGGGCGAGCAGGAGCGCGCCGCGATCGAGGTAGTCGCTCGAAGCCAGCTCGACCTCGCAGAGGAGGTCGCTCCAGTCGGGGGGCAACGTCGCGAGCGCGGCGTCCCATCCGTCGGCGAGCGCCGTTCGCGAGACGCTCGGCGCGGCGGGTGCGTCGACGGCCTCGCGGAGCGAGAGAATTCCTTCGATCCCCTCGCCGTCGATCCGCGCGAGCAGCCCGCGAAGCGCCTCCGGGCCGACGCCCGCCCCGGCCGAGCGCCGGGCGGAGAACCGAACTTGCCCGACTCCGCGGCCCGGGTTCGCGGGGCCGAGGAGCGAGGCGGCGCGGTCGAGGTGAGCCCGATCGGAGACCTCGAGCGCGAGCCGGGCGTCGACCCATCCTTCGGCGAGGTCGCCCTCGATCCGGTGCCATTGCTCGACCAGTCGCATGCGGCCGTCAGCATAATGGAGCGCGAAGATGGCCAAGCTCGAGAAGAAGTCCCGCTCGGAAGCCGCGCTCTCGGACGAGCGGCTGCGCGAGCTGTTTCGCGAGATGCTCCTGATCCGGCGCTTCGAGGAGAAGGTCGAGGAGCGCTTCCGCGCCGGCGAGCTTCCGGGCTTCCTCCATGTCGCGATCGGTCAGGAGGCGGTCGCCTCCGGGGTGATGGCCGGCCTCGAGCGCGAGGACACGATCATGTCCACACATCGCGCGCACGGGCACACGCTCGCAAAGGGAACGCACCCGAATGCGGTCATGGCCGAGCTCTACGGGAAGATCGAGGGCTGCTCAGGGGGCTACGGCGGCTCGATGCACCTCTACGACGTCGCGAACGGGATGCTCGGCGCGAACGCGGTCGTCGGTGGTGGCCTGCCGCAGGTCACCGGGACGGCGCTCGCCTACCAGTTCCGCAAGGAGCCGAAGGTCGCGGTCGCGTTCTTCGGCGACGGCGCCACGAACACGGGCACGTTCCACGAGGCACTCAACCTCGCTCAGCTCTGGAAGGTGCCCGCTCTCTTCGTGCTCGAGATGAACGGCTGGGCCGAGTCGACGCCGATGAGCCAGCACCTGCCGATCACCGACCTCTCGAAGCGCGCGGTCGCGTTCGGGATGAAGTCGATCGACGTCGACGGCCAGGACGTCGAGGCGGTTCACGCGGCCACGGTCGAGGCGCGAGAGCACGCCGTCTCCGGCAAGGGCCCGGTCTTCCTCAACGTTCGCACCTACCGGCTGGTGGGGCACTACATCGGCGACCCGCAGGTCTACCGCGAGAAGGACGAGATCACCGAGCTGCGCGAGACGAAGGATCCGATCGAGCTCCTCCGCGCGCGCCTCGAGCTCTCGGACGACGAGTTCGAGGGGCTCGACACCGAGGTCACCGCGGTCGTCGAGGAGTCGGTCGAGTTCGCGAAGGCCGGCACCGACCCGAAGCCCGAGGACGCGCTCAAATGGGTCTATGCCTGAGCTGACCTACCGCGAGGCCGTCCGCGAAGCGCTCTCCCGCGCGATGCGAGAGGACGACGACGTCTTCATCATGGGCGAGGACATCGCCGAGATGGGCGGCTCCATGGGCGTCACCCAGGGCATGCTGGCGGAGTTCGGAGCCCAGCGGGTGCGCAACACCCCGATCTCCGAGATGGCAATCGTCGGCACCGGAATCGGCGCCGCGATGCAGGGAATGCGCCCCGTCGTCGAGATCATGTACCAGGACTTCCTCACGCTTTCGATGGAGCAGCTCGTCAACCAGGCGGCGAAGCACCGGACGATGAGCGGCGGCCAGCTGAAGGTGCCGCTGACGATCAGAACGCAGGGCGGCGCGGGCTGGAGCCCGGGCGCCCAGCACGCGCAGCAGCTCGAGTCGTGGTTCGTGCATGTGCCCGGCCTCAAGGTCGTGTTCCCCTCGACGCCCGAGGACGTGCGCGGGCTGCTCTGGAGCGCGATCTACGACGACAACCCCGTCATCTTCTTCGAGCATCGGCTGCTCTACCCCCTCAAGTCCGAGGTGCCGGACACGCTCGAGCCGATCCCGTTCGGCAAGGCTCGGATTATGCGCGAGGGCTCCGACGTGACCGTGATCGCGATCGGCCGGATGGTGCCCGAGGCGCTGCAGGCCGCCGAGGACGCGGAGAAGGACGGGATCTCGGTCGAGGTCCTCGACCCGCGGACGCTCCTGCCGCTCGACGAGGAGGCGATCATCGCGTCCGTGAAGAAGACGAACCGCTGCGTCACCGCCCACGAGGCCGTGACGCGCGGCGGCTTCGGAGCCGAGCTGACCGCCGTCGTCCAGCACGGAGCGTTCGACTATCTCGACGCTCCGATCGAGCGCGTCGGCGCCAAGTTCGCCCCGCTCGCATTCGCCCCGGCGATGGAGCAGTGGGCCGTCCCGCACGCCGCCGACGTGCTCGCTGCGGTCAAGCGCACGGTCGCGAAGGCCTGAGGACGGGGTGGCGACCGAGGTCAAGCTGCCGCGCCTCGGCCAGGGCATGGAGTCCGGGACGATCGTCAAGTGGCTGAAGGGCGTCGGCGAGCCGGTCAAGAAGCGCGAGCCGCTCTACGAGCTCGACACCGACAAGGTCACCCAGGAGGTCGAGGCCGAGGCGGACGGCGTTCTCCTCCAGATCCTCGTCGAGACGGGTGAGGTCGAGGTCGGAAAGACGATCGCCTTCATCGGCAAGGAAGGGGAGGAGGTTTCTGCCGCCTCCGGGAACGGCTCCGCGCCTGCCGCCGACACCGAGACCGAGACCGAGGCCGAGGCTGCGGTCGAGGAGCAGGACGAGCCCGAGACCGAGGGATCCTCGGCCCCGGCGATGGACGAGCAGCGCACGCGGGGCCAGGAGGCAGCCGCGGCGACCGCCCAGGCTGAGCCGGTTGCGGCTGCCACCGGCGACGGCGGACGCGTCAAGGCGTCGCCGCTCGCGCGCAGGCTCGCCCGCGAGAAGGGAATCGAGCTCTCGCAGGTCACCGGCAGCGGCCCGGAAGGCCGGATCGTCGCCGACGACGTGGAGCGCGCCACGCCCGGGCCGGCCGCGACGGTCGGCGCAGCGCTTCCCGCAGCGACGGGCGAGGTCGAAGAGATCGAGCTCAGCTCGACGCGCAAGACGATCGCCCGGCGGCTGACCGAGGCCTGGCAGGCGCCGGTCTTCCAGCTCACGGTCAACGCGGACATGACGCGGGCGAACGAGCTCCGCGAACGGCTCGTCGCGCGCCTCGCGGAGGGCGAGACGAAGCCGACCGTGAACGATCTGCTCACGAAGGTCGCGGGCGCGGCGCTCGTCCGCCACCCCGCCGTCAACGCGCATTTCACCGGCGAGTCGATTCGCCGCTTCCCGTCTGCCCACGTCGGGATGGCGGTCGCGGCGCCGAACGGGCTGATCGTCCCGGTGATCCGCGACGCCGACCGGCGCACGATTCAGGAGATCGCCGCGACGCGCGCCGACCTCGTCGCCCGGGCGCGCGAGGGCAAGCTCCAGCGGGCCGACCTCGAGGACGGCACCTTCACGATCTCGAACCTCGGCATGTTCGGTATCGAGCAGTTCGTCGCGGTGCTGAACCCGCCCCAGGCCGCGATTCTCGCGGTCGGCGCCACGGTCGAGATGCCAGTGGCCCGAGAAGGCGAGGTCGTGATTCGGCCGCTGCTGACGCTCACGCTCACGTGCGACCATCGCGCGATCGACGGCGCCGACGGAGCGGACTTCCTCCGCACCGTCAAGGAGCTGCTCGAAGAGCCCGCTCTGGCCCTATGACCACCGCTGCGCCCGTCTGGTATCGAGTCCGCGACCTCGATGCGGGGCGCGCCTTCTACAAGGACACCCTCGGGTTCGAGGAGACGTTCGTCGACTTCCAGGATCGCTGGTCGAAGCTCGTGCACGGGGGGATGGAGATCTCCCTCGCCGAGGGGGAGCCGGACCAGTCGGGTGGCGTTGCGCACGTCGACGTCGTCGACGTGAAGGCGGAGGCCGAGCGCCTACGCGCGGCGGGCGTCGAGGTCGGTGTCGTCTTCGAGCTGACGGGGGAGATCAGGCTCGTGGACGTCTTCGACCCGGACGGCAACCGGATCCAGCTCGCGCAGTCGCTCGATTGACCGTCCTCGTCCGGAGAGGCGGTGCCCAGGACGGCCGCTTCCTGCGGGACATGCTCCACCACGCCTACTACTGGCGAGAGCGCGTCCCGGGCTCGCTCGCGTCGCGCTATCTCCGCGGCTGGGGGCGGCCCGGCGACACGGCCGTGATCGCGCTCGAGAGCGGCTTTCCGGTGGGTGCTGCCTGGTACCGGCTCTTTCGCGCCGAGGAGCCCGGGTACGGCTTCGTGAACGAGGAGACGCCCGAGCTCGCGATTGCCGTCGTCCCCTCGAAGCGGGGTCACGGAATCGGGGACGAGCTCTTGAAGTCGCTGCTCGCCAAGGCCGTTCAGGCCGGCTTCGAGCAGCTCAGCCTCAGCGTCGAGCCGGGCAACCCGGCCCGGCAGCTCTACGAGCGCCACGGCTTCGAGGTCGTGATCGAAGGGCCTGAGGCGTGGACGATGGTCAGGCGCGGCGAAGCCGGCCGATGATCCCCAGTTGCTCCATCGTCGCGTCCTTGCGCAGCAGCTCGTCGAGTTCTGCGCCTACGAGCAGGATGATCGCCGAGGTATAGAGGTACGCGGTGAGAACGAGGATCACCGTTAGGTTCCCGATCGGCGAGGTGAACGACGCGACCGAGGTCACGTAGAGCTTGAAGAGGATCGAAGCCACGAGCCAACCGAAGACGACCACAGCGGAGCCGGCGCTGATCCAGCGCCACGCTCGGCGCTCGGCCGGCGCGAAGCCGAACAGGATCCCGGTGGCCGCGGCGAGGAGGACGATCGCGATCGGCCAGCGGGCGACGAGCAGGAGCGTGTGCCAGGCGCCGGCTCCGGCGAGCTCTGGGAGCGCGCCGAGGGCCAGGCCGGCCCCGACGAGAGCGAGGGAGATCGCGAGCGCGATTCCGAACGAGACTGGGAACCGCCGTCTCCAGCCCCGCGTTTCGTTGGCGTCGTAGACCTGATTGAGCGCACCCATCACAGCCCGGACCGCGCCGGAGATCTCCCAGACGACCGCGAGGGCGGCCAGCGCGATCAGGACGGCGCTCGAGGTTTCGAAGATCCGCTCGACCGTATCGGCGACCGCGCCGAAGGTCGCCGGAGTGAGCCGTTCCTCGATCCCGGGCCGGAGACCCTTCGTCCAGACGCTCTGCTTGCCGAGTCCGTCGAGCAGCGCGAGCCCGAGCAGCACGAGCGGGACGAGGGCGACGAGCGCCTGGAAGGCGATCGCGCTCGCGTACGTGAGCAAGTTGTGTTTCGCGAACATCTCCACCCACAGATCGACGAAGACACGGACGCGCGAGCGGGTCGGCGAGGGCACCCGCCGAGGTTATTCGCTCATCTACAGTCACAGCGCCAACGAGCGAGGAGTTGAACGAAATGGAATGTGACGTCGCCGTCCTGGGCGGAGGCCCCGGTGGCTACACCGCAGCGATTCGCGCAGCCCAGCTGGGCGCGAAGGTCGTCTGCGTCGAGAAGGAGCCCGACCTCGGCGGAACGTGCCTGCGCGTCGGCTGCATCCCCACGAAGGCGTGGGTGCAGACCGCGCACGCGATCCACCAGGCGGAGGAGACGTTCGCGAAGTTCGGCGTCAACGTCGGCGCCCCCGAGCTCGACTTCGCCAAGGCGTCGGAATGGAAGAACGGCGTCGTCAAGCAGATGACGGGCGGGATCGCCGGGCTCTTCAAGGCGAACGGGGTCGAGTGGGCGAAGGGCGCGGGCCGCTTCAAGGACGCGAACACGATCGCGGTCGAGGGCGGGGAGGACGTGACCTTCAAGCAGGCGGTGATCGCGACGGGATCGTTCCCGCTCCGTCCGCCGATCGAGGGCCTCGACTCGCCGCGGTGCGTCGATTCGACCGGCCTCCTCGCCGCGACCGAGGTGCCGAAGCGGCTCGTGATCCTGGGTGGCGGGATCATCGGCTGCGAGTTCGCCTCGATCTTCAACCGCTTCGGCTCCGAGGTGACGATCGTGGAGATGCTCGAGACGCTGATCCCGCAGGAGGACGCGGACGCGGCGAAGGAGCTCTCGAAGGCGTTCGGCAAGCGCGGGGTCGCGCTCCAGCTCGGGAAGCAGTGCACGAAGGTCGAGGACGACGGCTCCCAGCTGACCGTCCACTTCGGGGACGGGGAGAGCGTGCAGGCCGACCTGATGCTGGTCTCGGTCGGCCGCGGCCCCGTGGTCGAGAACCTCGGCCTCGAGGACGTCGGGATCGAGTTCGACAAGCGCAAGGGAATTGCGGCCGACGAGCACCGGCGCACGACCGTGCCGCACATCTATGCGGTTGGCGACTGCGCCGGGTACTGGCAGCTCGCGCACACCGCGTTCCGCGAGGGCGAGGTCGCCGCGGAGAACGCGATGGGCCACGAGGCGACCGTCGGCTCACCCGCTGTCCCGCGTCCGATCTACACCGATCCGGAGATCGCCGGCGTCGGCCTGACCGAGGCCGAGGCGCGCGAGCTCCACGGCGACGACGTGGCCGTCGGGGTCTTCCCCTGGGTCGCGAACGCGCGCGCCGTGATGCAGGCCGAGACGGTCGGCTGGGTCAAGTCGATCCACGAGACGAAATACGGCGAGCTGCTCGGCGTCGTCATGGTCGGCCCGCACGTGACCGACCTGATCGAGGCCGGCACGGTTGCGATCGACGCAGAGGCGACGGTCGAGACGGTCGCCGACGGGATGTGCGCTCACCCGACGCTCTCCGAGGCTTTCAAGGAAGCGGGCCTCGTCGCGCTCGGCCGCGCGATCCACATTCCGAACAAGAAGAAGGCGGCCGCGAAGGCCTAGGCAGTCGCGACCGGGGCGGCGGCGATCTCGTCGTCCGCCACCCCGGTCGCCGCGCCCACCGGACCCATCCTCCGGATCTCAGGCGAAAGCACGACCACGAGCTTCGTCGCCACCAGGATCCCGGCGGCCAGCAACAGGGTTGTCCGGATTCCGATCACGTCCGCGAGGGGCCCCCAGATCGCATAGCCGATCGGCATGAAGATGAACGAAACCGCGTAGTCGTAGGAGCTGACGCGCGAGAGCGACGCCCGCGGAACCTTCGCCTGGAGCACCGTCTCCCAGACCGTGTTCGCGAGCACGACGGCGAGGTGCGCGAGCAGGGAGAGCGTCAGCAGCGCGACGATCGGTAATGGGAGCGCGAAGGCGGCGAGCTGGACGCCGAAGATCAGGATCACGAGGTGGCTCACCAGGAGCGGCCGGCTCGGTCGCCAGCGCAGGACGAGCACGCCGCCGAGCACGCCGCCGATCCCGCCGGCGGCCGAGAGCAGTCCCCAGGTCGTCGCGCCGTCGAACTCGCGCTCGGCCACGACGGGGCCGAGGACCGAGAACGCCTCCCAGGCCATGTTCCCGATCCCGAACGCCACGAGGCTCGCCCAGACCCATTGCCGCGCACGCACCTCGCGCCAGCCTTGCGCGAGGTCGGCGACGAAGCTCTGCCGTTCGGGCGGCGGCGGCAGTGGAACGCGGAGGAGCGAGAGGAAGACGGCACTGGCGAGGAAGGACGCCGCGTCGATCGCGAAGACCCAGCCCGCGCCGAACACGGCCACGAGGACGCCCGAGAGCGCCGGCGCGAAGATCCAGCTCCCGCTGCGGGTCAGCGCGATCAGCGCGTTCGCCTGCTGGAGCCGTTCGGGGCTGATCGTCTGCGGGATCAGGCCAGTCGAGGCCGGGCCGAAGAACGACTCCGCCGCACCGGTCACGAACGCGATCACGACGAAGTGCCACAGCTCCGCGCTGCCGCTGATCAGGAGGACGGCGAGCGTTCCCTGGACGACCGCGCGGACGAGGTCGGCGGCGAGCATCACGAGCCGGCGCGGCAGCCGGTCCGACCAGACGCCGCCGACGAGGATGAAGACGGCGTGCGCGATCGTGAACGCCCCGAGGACGATCCCGAGGTCGGTAGCGGAGCCGTTCGTGCCGAGGACCGCGAACGTGAGCGCGACGCCGGTCATTGCATCCCCGATCGCGCTCGTCGTCTGGCCGAGCCAGAGGAGGCGGAACGGCCGCTCGCGCAGGGCGCCGATGCTCTCGGGCAGACCCTTCATCGCCTCAGTGTTCCACGTCTGGCGGCGCCCTTCGAGCCGTGCCCCGGCGGAGTCAGGGAATCCGGGGCACGGCCGTTCCGGGCTCCTCCCAAAAATCGAAGCGCCCCCTCTGCGGCAAGGGGGCGCCTCTGGGAGAAAGGCGGGGCCGAGCGGGCGGCACGGCCCCTATGTGGGGACGAGGGCACGTCCTTGCGAATAAAGATGCCGGCCCCGCGGAAACCTTGCGCGCAACTTTTCCGATCGCTGTTAGCCTGCTCCCATGAGCATCTTCAACAGACGGAATGCGGCCATGGGCTATGTCAGCTGGCTCGTGACCAAGCGCGTTCTCAAGAAGAAGGCCCGGGAGGCAGTGCCTGGCACGGTCGAAGGGTCGAGGCGGCCGAACAAGGGCGCGATCGCGACGCTGCTCGCCGCCGTTGGTGGCGCGCTCTGGTTCTGGCGAAAGAAGAGCTCGGACGACGAGCTCTCGCCGCCCGCCGGCAACTAGCGCCGCGATGAGTCTCTTTCGTCCCGCCCTCGATGGGCTCGTTCCGTACGAGCCGGGGAAGCCGGAGGAAGAGGTGCAACGCGAGCTCGGGCTCGACCGCGTCGTCAAGCTCGCCTCCAACGAGGGCCCCTGGGGGCCCTTCCCGGCGGCGCTCGCGGCGATCGAGCAGGGCGCGGGCGCGCTCAACCGGTATCCGGATGGCGGCGCCTTCCACCTCCGTCACGCGCTTGCGGAGCGGCACGGCGTCGGTGCCGAGCAGATCGTCACGGGTGCCGGGGCGGACGCGATCATCGGTCATCTTTCCGTGGCGACCCTCGATCCGGGCGACGAGGTCGTGACCGGATGGCCGTCGTTCATCAGCTACGTCCTCGACGCGCTCAAGCTCGGCGGCGTCCCAGTCCGTGTGCCTCTCCGGGGCGACCACCTCGACCTCGAGGCAATGCTCGCCGCAATCACCCCCCGGACGAAGCTCGTCTACATCGCGACGCCGAACAACCCGACCGGGACGATGACGGGGCGCGCGGAGCTCGACGACTACTTCGAGCGCGTCCCTGCCCACGTCCTCACGGTCGTCGACCAGGCCTACTTCGAGTACATCGGCGAGTCCGACTACCCGGACGCGGTCGCCGAGTATCTGCAGGCCGGTCGCCGGGTGCTCGTCCTGCGCACGTTCTCGAAGATCTATGGGCTCGCAGGCCTTCGCGTCGGCTACGGGGTCGGGCCCGCGGACGTGATCGTCGGGATCGCGAAGATCCGTCGCGCCTTCGACGTGAACACCCTGGCGCAGGTCTCGGCACTCGCGAGCCTCGATGACGACACGGAGCTCGCGCGGCGTCGCCGGCTCACGGCGGAGGGTCGAGCGACGGTCGAGCGTACCCTGCGCGCGCACGGCCTCGAGCCGGCCGGCCCCGCCGTCGCGAACTTCGTCTTCACCGAGGTCGGCGACGACGCCGGCCCGCTCTTCCAGGCCCTGCTCCGGCAGGGCGCGATCGTGCGTCCGATGGGGGCCTTCGGGGCGCCGGGAGCCCTCCGGATCACGGTCGGAACGCTCGACGAGAACGCGTTCTTCGCCGACGCACTCGCCGCGGTCAGGGCTGCCGTCTAGCCCCTCGGCTATCCTGGTTTCCTCGCGGGCGCCCAATGGTGGCCCGCTTTTCCAATGCGGACGACGCTGAAAAGAGGGATGGGTCGCGGCGCGGCCGGGAACGGCAACGGCAGGCCGGTTCTGCCGCCCGGGGCTCTCTCCCCGATCACGATCTATCGCCAGCCGGAGCCGCCGAGCAGGTCGGGCTGGGCGCGCGCCCGCACGGTCCTCTTCGCCGTCCTCGTCGGCCTCGTCATGTGCGCGTCAGCGCTCGGCGGCGGCCTCTACCTCTGGGTGCACGAGGACGTGATCGGCGCCGTTGCTGCGAAGTCGAAGGACGTGACCGTCGCCGCGAAGCGCCTCGACGTGGCGCTCCCCGGCCAGCCCGCGACCGCGCTCGTCGTCGGCTACGACGAGCGCAAGGGCGCCGACGAGGGAACGCCGCCGCGGTCGGACACCGTGATGATGGTTCGGGCAGACACCGAGACCGACTCGATCTCGCTCCTCTCGTTCCCACGCGACCTCGTCGTTGACGTCACCTGCCCGGGCAAGCCGAGCTACCGCGGCCGGATCAACGAGGCGTACACCGAGTGCGGCACGCGCGGCACCCTCGAGACCGTGCGCAAGCTGACCGGCCAGCCGATCAACTACCTGATCACGGTCAACTTCAAGGGCTTCCGCCAGCTCGTCGACGCGATCGACGGCGTCTGGGTCGACGTCGACCGGCGCTACTTCAACGACCAAGGCGGCCCGAACGGCTTCGCCACGATCAACCTCTTTCCGGGCTACCAGCGGCTCGGCGGCTACCAGGCGCTCGACTACGTCCGCTTCCGGCACACCGACTCCGACCTCTTCCGGGTCGCTCGACAGCAGCTCTTCGTCAGGGCGCTCAAGGATCGCGTCCGCAGCGAGTTCAGCGCGATCCGGCTCCCGAAGCTCGTGCGGACGATCACCTCGAACGTCGAGGTCGGCGTGGGGGGTGGCGCGGAGCTCGACGTCTCCACGCTCCTCTCCTACGCGCTCTTCGCCTACGGGCTGCCGCCCGGGCACTTCTTCCAGTCCAAGATCGACGGGCTCGAGGGGTACTCGGAGCTGACGACGGCGTCCGAGAACATCGACCGGGCGGTCCAGGAGTTCACGACGCCCGATGTCGAGTCGCCCGAGAAGGCGACCGCGGTCGCGCTCGGCGAGAAGCCGACGACGAAGGAGAAGGCGCCGCCCCCCGGCGAGACCACGATCACGGTGCTGAACGGCAACGGCGTCGCCGGCTCGGCCTCGACCGCCAGCTACGTGCTCTCCCAGCGCGGCTACTCGATGATCTTCCCGCCGGACGGCAAGCCGGCGAACGCGCCGAACTGGGACTTCTTCCAGACGCAGGTCTCCTATGACCCGACCCAGCCGGGCGCCAAGCTCGCGGCGACGAAGGTCGCGAACCTCTTCGCGACCGAGGACGTGATCGAACAGACGCCCGCCCTCGGCGCGCTTGCGAACGGGGCGCTCCTCACGGTGGTCGTCGGCAAGACCTTCCACGGTTCGATCGCCTCGGCACCGATCGACAAGACGCCGAAGCGCCAGCCGCCGAGCGTTCGCCCCGGTGCGGAGCAGTCGCTCGCGCTCCTGCGCGAGCGCGCGAAGAAGCTCCCCTTCGAGCTGATGGTTCCGACCGTGATCGACCAGAACTCGATCATCGACCCCGAGCGGCCGATCCGGCTCTACCGCGTCGACGACGAGGGCAAGCACAAGACGATCCGGCTCACCTACCGCACCGGGGCGAGTGAGTACTGGGGCGTCCAGATGACCGACTGGGACGAGGCTCCGATCCTGAGCGAGCGGAACTTCGTGCGCACGATCGGCGGCCGTCGTTACGAGCTCCACTACTCGGGGCCGAAGCTGCACATGGTCGTCCTCCGCGAGGGCGGCGCGACCTACTGGGTCGTCAACTCCGTGCTCGACGTGCTCTCGAACGAGACGATGCTCGCGATCGCGAAGGGTCTCAAACCTCTTTCGACGCTCAAGTAAGATCGCACGATGGGCGCGCAGGTCGCAATCTTCGGTGCCGGCTACGTGGGTCTCGTCACGGGCGCGTGTTTCGCCGAGCTCGGTCACAACGTGATCGTTCGGGACGTCGTACCTGAACGAATCGAGGCCCTGCGGGCCGGACAGGTACCGATCTACGAGCCGGGGCTGACCGAGCTGATCGAACGAAACCGTGAGCGGCTCCGGTTCACCCTGGATGTGGCGGAAGCCCTGGTGAACGCGCAGTTCGTGTACGTCGCGGTCGGGACACCGCCGACTGCGTCCGGCGACGCTGACCTCTCCGCCGTTTGGACGGTGGTGGACGAGTTGCCCGACGGCACCGACGCGATCGTCGTGATGAAGTCGACGGTGCCGGTTGGTACGGGCGAGAAAGTCCGGGAGGCTCTGCACCGTCGTGGACTCAACGAGGTCGGTTACGTCTCGAATCCAGAGTTCACCGCGGAAGGATCGGCGGTCCGGGACTTCATGGAGCCGGATCGGATCGTGATCGGGTCTTCGCGCCCGGAGCACGCCGACGCCGTCGAGCGGCTCCATGCCGGGATCGACGCTCCGGTCGTCCGGATGGACATCAACTCGGCCGAGATGGTCAAGCTCGCCGCGAATGCCTTCCTCTCCACGAGAATCAGCTTCGTGAACGAGATCGCGAACGTCTGCGAGCTCGTGGGGGCCGACGTCGAGCACGTCGCTCGCGGAGTCGGCCTCGACCACCGGCTCGGCCCGCACTTCCTGCGTGCGGGGATCGGCTTCGGCGGCAGCTGCTTCCCCAAGGATGTCTCCGCGCTCAAGCAGCTGGCCGGGAATTCCGGGTATCACTTCCAGCTCCTCTCCGCGGTGATCGAGGTCAACGAGCTCCAGAAACGGCGCGTGATCGGCAAGCTCGAGCGCTACCTCGGACCGCTTCGCGGGATGACGATCGCGCTTCTCGGCCTCGCGTTCAAGCCGAATACCGACGACATGCGCGAGGCACCGAGCATCGTGATCGCGAGCCGACTGGTTGCCGAAGGAGCGCACGTCCGCGGCTGGGATCCGGTGGCAGACGCGGCCGCGCTGATGCCGCGCGATGTCCAGCTCTTCGGCTCGCCCCTGGAGACGGTCCGCGGCGCGGACGCGGCCGTGATCGTGACGGAGTGGCCGCAACTGAACGCGATTCTCACGTCGGAGGTGCGCGACGCGATGCGCCGTCCGCTGATCATCGACGGACGTAACCTGCTCGACCCGCGCGCGGCGCATGACGCCGGCTTCGTCTACGAGGCCGTCGGGCGCGCCGGGTCGACGTTCGCTGGGCTGCCGGAGCCCGACGCCGCAGCTCCCTTTTGAGCCTCCCTGCGGTCATCCTCGTCGGTGGTTTCGGCACGCGCCTGCGCCCGCTCACCGACCGGACGCGGAAGGACATGCTCCCACTCGTTGACCGGCCTCAGCTCGCCTACACCTTCGAGCACCTGCGCCGGTTCGGCGTCCGCCGAGCGGTCATCTCCTGCGGCTACCTGCCGACTCAGATCGAGGAGCATTTCGGCGCCCGCTACGGCGAGCTCGAGCTCGAGTACAAGGTGGAGGAGGAGCCGCTCGGCACCGGCGGGGCGATCCGGTTCGCAGCCGAGGGGATCGACGAGCCGTTTCTTGCGCTGAACGGCGACTCACTCCGCGAGACGGACCTCGCGGCGTTGATCGCCTTCCACCGCGAGCGTGAGGCGCGCGCCACGATCCTCCTCACGCCCGTCGACGATCCCTCGCGCTATGGGCTCGTCCGCGTGAACGCCCGCGGCTGCGTCAAGTCGTTCCTCGAGAAGCCGCGCCCGGAAGAGATCGACACCGATCTGATCAACGCCGGGATGTACGTCCTCGAGCCGGACGTGCTCGAGCTGATTCCCGCCGGCCGCCCCGTCTCGATCGAGCGCGAGGTCTTCCCCCAGCTCGTCGAGAGCGAGAGCGTCTATGGGGTGGCGCTGCCTGGCTACTGGCTCGATGTCGGCACCCCGGACGCGTACTTGCAGGCCCATCGCGACGTGCTCGAACGAAACTTCGTCACGGAGCTCGGCAACGAGCTCGGGAGCGACTACACGCTCGTCGCCGCCGACGCAGAGGTCAGCGCGGAGGCGAAGCTCGTGCCGCCCGTCTACATCGGGCCACGGGCGGTCGTCGAGCGGGGCGCCCGGATCGGCAGCCTCGCCGTCATCTGCGCCGGCGCCCACGTCGGCTCGGGGGCGGAGATCGACTCCTCGGTGATCGGCGCCGGAACTCGCGTCGGCCCCGGTGCGAAGATCAGCGGCTCGATCCTCGGCGAGGAGGCAGAAGTCGGCGCCGGCTGCGAGGTGCGCGGCCTCTCGGTCGTCGGTCCTGGCGCTCGGGTGGGTGACGGGAATATGCTCGACCACGGCGTCCGCGTCGCCGCCGGCGAGACGATCGCCCCCAACGCGCTCTTCTTCTGATGACCCCCGATCTCGACTCGACGAACATCGACTCCCTCGACCGCTGGTCGTTCGACCCCAAACGGGTCGAGAAGCCGTGGGGCCACGAGCTGATCTGGGCGCTCTCCGAGCGTTACTGCGGCAAGCTGCTCTTCGTCAAGGCCGGCTTCGCGCTCAGCCTCCAGTTCCATAACGAGAAGGACGAGTCTTGGCTCGTCCAGTCGGGCAAGGCGAAGCTCGAGCTCGGGGAGGCGGGCCAGTCCGTTCTCAACGAGGAGGTGATCGGCCCCGGCTCCGCGTTCAGATACCGCCCCGGAACAGTCCACCGGGTGACCGCGATCGAGGACACGACGATCCTCGAGGTGTCGACACCCGAGCTCGACGACGTCGTCCGCCTCGAGGATCTCTACGGGAGAGCCGGCACCAGCGAAGCCTGACACGACTGTGGTAAGGTTGGTTCGGATGGAGCTGACAGTCGGAGACGCGGCGTCGAGATCGGGCTGGTCTGCCAGGATGCTGCGCTACCTGGAGACCTCTGGACTCGTCATTCCCGCCCGCACCGACGCCGGCTACCGCCTCTACGGCCTGCGTGAGCTGAATCAGCTCCGCTCCCTGCGCCACCTCCGCGAGCACCACCAGGTCGAGCTCGACGAGCTCGCCTTCGCCGCCCGGCTCCGCCGCGAGCCTGGGCTCCGCGCCGTCGTCGACACCTGGCTCGCGGGGGCGACCCCCGCGGCCGACTGGGTCGACTGGGAGCAGCGCAAGCACCAGCGCCTGCTCGCCGCCTGACCGCCTTTACACTGACCCGCTGAACTGCAACCGAAGGGAATCGATGGCTACGACACGCAAGCACGACGTCAAGGATCTATCGCTCACCAACGAGGGCAAGCGCCGGATCGAGTGGGCCGACCGGCAGATGCCGGTCCTCGCCGCGATCCGCGAGCGCTTCGAGAGCGAGAAGCCGCTCGACGGCTACCGCATCTCGGCCTGCCTCCACGTGACGACCGAGACCGCCAACCTGATGCGGACGCTGAAGGCCGGGGGCGCGGACGTCGTCCTCTCGGCCTCGAACCCGCTCTCGACGCAGGACGACGTCGCCGCGGCGCTCGTCGAGGAGTTCGACATCTCCGTCTTCGCGATCAAGGGGGAGGACAACGACACGTACTACCAGCACATCGAGGCCGCGGTCGACCACAAGCCGCACATCACGATGGACGACGGCGCCGACGTGATCGGCGTCCTCCACAGCGCCCGCCGCGAGCAGCTCGGGGACGTGATCGCCGGCACGGAAGAAACGACCACCGGCGTGA
>Ga0136611_10000570_pt1 | contig 24541 bp, 24 predicted proteins | sample AntDrymUQ2232306_2_FD_106645 | JGI IMG/M metagenome (GOLD analysis project Ga0136611, IMG submission 106645) | Polar desert sand microbial communities from Dry Valleys, Antarctica - metaG UQ223 (23.06) | ecosystem: Environmental > Terrestrial > Soil > Desert | place: Antarctica: Dry Valley...
CCCCAACCGTTTTGCCGCGTGCATTTGCATCTGGGCGAAGCGATTCATATTCCGCGCGATGGTGCGAAAAACGATTTGGAATTGTGGCGCGAAAAAATCGAAAATGGAATGAATGAAGCAAGCCGGCGAGCAAGCGAAAAAATCGGAGCAAGCGCGTGAAAATCGTGGGCAACGATTGAAATGTACTGATTTCAAAACGACAATGCGAAAAAGAACTCAAGTACAGAGCATCGCTATTTTTATTTTTACCGGCGCTGTGATTGTTGGGATTTCTTGTTGTATCGCTTGGAGTTTGGGCTTATCCAACAATTGGAAAATGTGGAAAGTCAATCATGCGTCTGCTCAAATCGTACATCCGCAAAACACAGTTGTCATATCGCAACGTCAAGACCTCGGTCTCTTGATCGGAAACGGCGATCACTGTGATTTTTTTGTGGGCCAAATGAGATCGTTTACAGGCTCGCAGCAAAGCATCACGGCGTTTTATGCGAAAACAAAAATCTGGAATCCTTTGAACAATTCGCGCCAATCGATTGACATTTTATTTTTAGAAAACGGCGAAATTGTTCAATCGGAAAGGGAATTTCTGCCCTCCGATTTCGATTCAGCTTCCAAGTGGTTGTCGCCTTCGCACAATCGCAAACAAAAGCTCTACATCGCTTATTTTTTCGATGTCGGTCACGATGCTGGAACTGATATTCGTTGTTTGTAGGAAGTAGTCACTAAATCAAGCCCGCGCGCAATAGTTCCTGCACATCGAGTACTCCCTTTGGCGCGCCGTGTTCATCCACGACCGGCGCGTCGTCCACGCCGCGCTCCTGCAAGGCGCGCAAGGCTTCCAAAGCCAGCATTTGCGGCGAAAGCGAAAGCGGCGTGCGCGTCATTAATTGCGAAACCGGGCTTTTCAAAAGCACTTCGGCGTCTTCGGTGTGAACTAACAATCTTCTCACGTCGCCGTCCGTCAGATAGCCCGTCAGAATCCCTGCCGCGTTTGTTACCAACGCCGAGCCAGACACGGCTTCGGTAATCGCGCGGATGGTTTCGCGGATGGTTGCGGTTTCAAGCACGCAGGCCATACGCTCTTCGGTTCGCATCAAATCCGCCACGCGCAAAGTCAGGCCGCGCCCAAGTGTGCCGCCAGGATGAAAGCGCGCGAAATCTTCGGTCGTGAAATGCCGCGCGTTCATCGCGCACACCGCGAGCGCATCGCCCAGTGCCAGCGCAGCGGTTGTCGAAGCGGTGGGCGCGAGGTTGAGCGGGCAGGCTTCTTTTTCGACGGAAATATCCAAAACCACATCGGCATGAGCGGCTAAAAACGAAGTCGCATTGCCCGTGAGCGCGACAACCGGAACGCCCATCGCCTTGACGACCGGCAAAATTCCGGTCAAATCATCGGTGCGCCCTGAATAAGAAATTGCCATCAAAACATCGCCCGGCGCGACCATTCCCAGATCGCCGTGCAAGCCTTCGGCGGAATGCAAAAACAAAGCGGGCGTTCCCGTCGAAGCCAGCGTAGAAGCCAGCTTGCGGCCAATCGCGCCGCTTTTACCCACGCCCGTCACGACCACGCGACCCGAACAATGGAGCAGCAATTCGACCGCGCGCCCGAAACGCTCGTCCAGCAAATCACTCACGCGCGCAATTGCTGCGCTTTCAATGGCTAAAACTTCGCGCGCGGCGGCGAGGGTGTTTGCAGGCAGCGTTTCCATGTTTATTTCCGGGTTCAAGTTTCGCCGCGATTACGCCAATTCACTGGCAGCATCAGCGAAGGGAGTCCTTTGCGCTTCCAGCGCACCGCCCGGTTCAGGCAAATCCGGAATCGGTTTTTCCGGCGGCGAAGTTTCATCCGGCAAAGTTTTAGGCAGCGATTTTTCGGGAAGCAATTTTGGGGGAACTGTTTTTTGCAATGAATCCAAAGCGCGCTGCGAAGGCGCGTGATCCGGCTCGACTTTCAATGCTGATTGATAATTCGATTTCGCAGAGGGAATATTTTTCAAAGAGCGCTCGATTTCGGCCATGTGAAAATACAAATCGGCGGAAACTTTTTCACCCATTTCAGGCGCGGTTTCTTCGGCTTCTTTGACGGCCATTTTCTGCTCGGCACGGGCGGCTTCAAATTTTTTCTGGCGAAATAATGCCCATGCCAATGAATCGCGCGTGATGGCGCGCATGAATTTTCGCGCCGCCAAAATCGAACCAGAGAGCGGTGCATCCTCGACTTTGGCCACCAAGTCATCCCACAACTTCACAGCTTTGCGTGTCAAGCGTTCGCTGGTTTGAAAATCGGTTTTACTTTGCCCGCGATCCGCGAGAAAATATCCCAGCGCATTCAAAAGACTGGCGTCGCGCGAAGGGAAATCGGGCGATATGCGTAGCGCTTGCCGATATTTTTGAGCGGCTTGCGCTGTGAGAATCTTCTTACGACTTTGATCTGGAGAAATTTGCGCTTGCCCATCAAGCTGCGAGGCGACCGCGACCAACTGTTCGGCGGCTGACAAAGGATCAATTTTTTTCAGCTCGTCGGCAGCCGCTAAAAGCGCTTTGTCGTCGCCGTTGCGCCGTGCAATGGTAGCCCGATCAAAGGTTTTGCCTAATAAAACCGCGCGAGCGGCATTTTTCAAAATCTGGTTTTCGCGCCAGCTCGACAAAGTACTCCCTTCACTGGCGCAGCCACCCAAAAAAAACGGAATGGCCAGCAGGGCAGGGATGAATGAAATTCTTTGGGTCAGTAGCATGATAAAGAGAATTAAAATTCGCCGTTTGAAATCGCCTGCGCTAATTTTTCAACAGCGCGCCGGATGCGTGCCGCGCAGGTTTCGTAACCTTCGCGCGAGCCGCCAAAAGGATCGAGAATTTCCTCATCGCCGTTTTGCGGATCGAAGCTGCCCAGCAAAATAATCTTTGAGGAATCTTTCTCAAAGTACTCCCTCAGCGCGGCGGCGTGCGAAGAATTCATTACCGCAATCCAATCGGCGTTTTTAACCACGTCCGGCTCCAACATTTTCGCGCGGTGTTCACTCAAATCCTGATTCCACTCGCGTACTAAAGCCAATGTGTGTTTGGTCGCTTTCGCTCCATCGGTCGCCATCAACCCGGCACTTTGGGCTTCGACATTTTGCGGCGTTTGTCCGGCCTTTTCCAACGCGCGCCAGGCCGATAAAGCCAATGGCGAACGGCATGTATTGCCCGAACACACAAAGAGAATTTTTCTCATGACTTCATGAAAATTTAATTCAGATTCCGTGTTTGCCGTCCAAGCCCAAAGCCGTCAGCCAGCGCGGACTCAAACTCACGCGGGCGAAAACTTCGCCGTTTCCATCGTCAGAGGAATTGCTCCAATCCTGAGAAATCACGCGCCCGTGACGCGCGACTTCCGACAGAATTTTCCCCGCTTCGCGCGCGTCCAGTTTCAAATCGAATTCCTGATCTTCGGCTTCCAATAAACCCTGAATCCGTGCCCGCAGTTCATCCATTCCTTCGCCGGTCAAAGCCGAAGTCAAAACTGCGCCCTGATGCTGCGCGAGCAGGGCAGTGCGCTCGTCTTCATTCAAGCGGTCGCATTGATTCAAAACCAAAATCTGCGGCTTTTCCAAAACCTTCAACTCATCCATCACGCGGCGAACCGATTGCATCTTTTCTTCAAATTCAGGATCGGCTCCGTCGGCAACGAGCAACAGAAAATCGGCGTCCGCGACTTCGGCTAAAGTCGAGTGAAATGATTCGACCAGATGATGCGGCAGACGGCGCACAAATCCGACTGTATCCGACAGCAAAACTTCGCGCCCGCCGCCCAATTCTATCTTGCGCGTGCTTGCGCCCAATGTTGCGAAAAGCTGATCTTTTTCCAAAACCCGTTTTCCGAACGGGCTGGACAAAGTATTCAAAAGAGCGCTTTTGCCGACGTTGGTGTAGCCGACAAAAGCCGCCGTCGGGAACTCGACGCGGCGCGCGGACTCGACTTTCTTTTGCCGCTTGATTTCAAGCAGTTGTTTTTCCAAAAGCGCGATGCGCGTTCCGGCCAAGCGCTTGTCGGTTTCGAGCTGCGTTTCGCCCGGCCCGCGCAAGCCCACGCCGCCGCCGGTCTGCGAATCAAGGTGAGTCCACAACCTTTTTAATCGCGGCAACTGATACCGAAGCTGCGCGAGTTCGACCTGCAATTTCGCCTGCCGGCTTTGCGCGCGGCGCGCGAAAATATCGAGAATGAGTTCGGTGCGATCAATCACGCGCCGCTTGAGCGCGCTTTCCAAATTGCGGCCCTGCGCGGGCGAAAGCTCGCTGTCCACGATCACGACATTAGCATCCATTTCTTCGCAAGCTTTGGAAAGTTCCTCGACTTTGCCTTTGCCGAAAAGCGTGGCCGCGTGTGGCCGGTCGCGCTTTTGAAAAACGCTGCCGACGACTTTGGTATCTGCGGCTTCGGCCAAACCCGCCAATTCTTCCAGACTCGATTCGTCATCGGTCGCGTCAGGATCGTTGGACTTTTGCAAAATGAGCTGTGCTAAAAGCGCGCGCTCGCGCAAGACGCGCGTGGAAATCATTCCCGCGCGGTCGCGTTCGGGCGCATCATTGGCTTCGCCGGATTGTGTTTTGGGAGTTGTTGCAGACAGCATAATTTGAAGGATGAATGCAGAAGGCAGAATTATGAAAGTAAAACATAAACCAAAAATGCGAACCGCAAAAGCGTTTCGCATTTCATTCTGCCTTCTGCATTCATCCTTCTCACTTCAAATTGGGCCGTGCTGGGTTCGAACCAGCGACCTTGGGATTAAGAGTCCCCTGCTCTACCAACTGAGCTAACGGCCCGCGCAGGGAGTACTCCCTCGCTCGGCGCACAAGTATAGGCGCCGCCGCGCCGCGTCGCAACTTGGTACAATCTTGCGCGTGCCGATAAAAGTTGATACCGAGCGCGCCCGCTGGAGCGCGATTTATAAGGGGCCGAATTATTATTACGGCTTCGACGCCGGGCCGGTTGCGCGCCGGGCAGTGCGCTATTCGCGGCCTTTGATCGGCAGAGGGAGTACTCCCTCTGCGCTCGATGTCGGCTGCGGCGAAGGCCAGGATGTCGCGTTTTTGTGCGAAGCGGATTATCAAACGACTGGTTTGGATTTCGTCCCGGACGCGATTCAAAAAGCGCAAAAATTATTAAATGCGCGCGATTTGAAAGCGGAACTTTCCGCCGGAGATTTGCGCGATTGGAATTGGGACAAACAATACGATCTCGTTCTCGCCATCAATTCGCTGCAATTTCTGGGAAGCAACGCGCCCGCGATTTTAGCGCGCGTGATGCAAGCTGTCGATGTAAAGGGAGTACTCGGCCTCAGTCTTTTCGCCTGCGAGTCGGGCAGGGAAGTCAAAGGCGGCGTGTTTTTCATCGCCCTCGAAGAACTTTTGAATTGCTTTGATTGCGAAGGCACGAATCGCAGTTGGCAGATGTTGGAAACCACCAAGCTCTGGCAATGGAACGCGCGGGAAAACGCGCCGCAACCGTTTGTCACGCTCATCGCACAAAAATTGAAATGAATTATTTATGAATCTACAAGCGATTATTTTTGATCTCGACGGCGTGCTCGCCGATTCCGAACCGATGTGGAACGAAATTGACGGCGCGCTTTTGAAGCATTACGGCGTCGCGTATTCCGGCGAATTCAAGCACGAAGTTTTAGGCAAAAGTTTCCCGCTCGCCCTCGCGTTTTATCGTGAGAAATTCGGGCTAAGAACCGAGATCGAAGAAATGGCGATTCGCCGCCGCGACATCGCGCAAACTTTTTACGCGCAGCATATTCCAGTCTTTGCCGCGACAAAGGGAGTACTCTCAAACCTCCAAACGCGCGGCCTGCCGATTGGATTGGCGACAAGCTCGATTTCCGAACTCGTCATTCCGTTTTTAGAACGCCACGACATCAAGCAATTTTTTACGCAAATCACAACCGGCGAAGAAGTCGTCAACGGAAAACCCGCGCCCGATATTTATTTGCGCGCAGCGGAAAAATTGGGAATCGCGCCGGAAAATTGTCTGGTCGTCGAAGACGCTTTGGCGGGAATCGAAGCCGGAAAAGCGGCGAACATGAAAGTCGCCGCGATTCCCGATGCGCGCTTCATGGACGTTTCGCTTTTCCCCGACAAAGCCGATTTTATTTTGAATGAGTTAGGCGAACTGCCGGATTTGGTGGAGCGGATTTTAGGTGCGATGTAACCAAATTCTATGGTGGTGTTGAAATGAATCCTGATGAATTTTGGCCAAATCAATTAAAGAAGAATGAAAGCGGAAGCGCAAAATACTTTGTTGATACTGAGCCCGAAACGCCAGAAGATGAATTCATGGGCAAATGGATTGAAAAATGGCACGAGCATTTTTCTTATTTCGATAATACAGGGTGTGGATGCTGCATCAATATGTATGAGTTCGATGCGCCGCCAGAAGCGGTTGCAGAAATTCCGGTTCAATTCATCACTGGTCGTGTGGAATTAAACCCTTCAATACGGAGGAAAACGCAATCCAGCTTTAAGGAATTCAACCACAAGATAGCGAAACAAAACGATGAAAGCAGATAGGACTTGCTCAACTTAACAGCAGCAACGTAACAAATCCGAAACCATTCTTTTGCTACACTGCGAAGCCATCAAACAAGAGGAGTTTTTCGTTCCATGATCGTCCCCACAAAAGACCTTTTCAAAATTGCCTACGGCAAATACGCGGTCGGCGCGTATAACATCAACAATCTGGAGCAGACCATCGGTTTGTTTCGCGGCAACATCCAATCGCAGTCGCCGTTCATCATTCAGCTTTCCAAAGGCGCGCGCGCTTACACCGACAAGGCGTTTTTGGAAGCGATTATTCGCGCTGCCGAAACCGTTTTCCCCGACGCGATTTTCGCGGTTCACCTCGATCACGGCGACGAGCAGACTTGCTACGATTGCATTGAGTCGGGCTTTTATTCGAGCGTGATGATTGACGCTTCGCATGAAGATTTTGAAGGCAACATCGCCACCACGCGCCGCGTGGCCGATGCCGCGCACGCCAAAGGAATTTCGGTTGAAGCTGAATTGGGAATGCTTGGCGGCGTGGAAGAAGACATCGCCGTGGACGAAGACAACGCCTGCCTCACCGACCCCGCGCAGGCCAAAGAATTCGTCGAGCGTTCGGGCTGCGATTCCCTTGCGGTGGCGATTGGAACCAGTCACGGCGCGTATAAATTCAGCGGTTCGCAGGGTTTGCACTTTGACCGCATAGAGGCGATTCAAAAGATTTTGCCGGGCTATCCGATGGTGATGCACGGAAGTTCGAGCGTGCCACAGGACGAAGTGCGCCGCATCAATGAAGCCGGCGGAAAATTGAAAGAAGGTGCCAAAGGCGTGAATGAAGAAGAGTATTTGCCGGCGGCGAAACTGGGCGTGACCAAAGTGAATGTGGATACTGACGGTCGCTTGATTTGGACGCGCGTTCACCGCGAGCATTTTTTGAACAAGCCGGAAGATTTTGATTTACGCGGCGCTGGCAAAGATTTCATGCAAGCCTACGCCGATTTCATCGCGCATAAAAACGAAAAGTTGGGTTCGGCGAATCAGCTTCAAAATGTGCGCGAGCAGTTGGGTCAGTAAGCCCGGCGTACTCAAATATTTTTCAGAAATACAAAAAGGCGCAGAGAGAAATTTCTCTCTGCGCCTTTTTGAGCGTTGTTGATTTACTCCGTTGGATCAACAGGAGTTGGGATCGGCTCTTCGGTTTTTGGCTTTTCATCATCGGCTCCACACGCTTGTGCGGAAATGATCTGACTGCCAATCGCCAACGCGCCCAGCATCACAATGCTGCATACAATCAGTTTTTTCATGGTGAATCTCCCGTTCCTAAAATCGAAGTCGTTCGCCGCGAAGCGGACGCTCTTCTAATTATGCCACAGACTACGCAACTTGAACAGAATTGTGCGCCGGGCCGAGTCATTGATCTATAAATCTTAGACAAATGTTTCTTACTTTCAAATCATTGCAATCTATTCCCAATTTGCGCCACGCCGTCACCACGCGCGATGGCGGTGTCTCGCAAAGGGAGTACTCTGCGCTTAATCTGGCTTTTCATGTTGGTGATGACGCGAAAGATGTTATTGAAAATCGAAAATTGTTGGCGAGTTCGCTGGAATTCGACGCGAAGACTTTGGTGTGCGCGCAGCAAGTTCATGGCGCTGATTCAAAAGTCGTGACAAAAAAATATGCTGGACGCGGCGCGCTCGATTGGAATTCCGCGATTTTAGAAACCGATGCGCTGATTGTCAATGAAAAGCAAGTCCCGATTTTGGTTTTAGTCGCCGATTGCGCGCCAATTTTAATCGTTGATTTCAAACGCGAAATTTTGGCTGTCGTCCACGCCGGATGGCGCGGCGCCGTTGCTAAAATCGCGTCACAGACTATTTCTCAAATGATCGAATACGGCACGCAAGTCAAGGATTTGCAGGTCGGAATCGGGCCGTGTTTGTGCGTCGATTGTTTTGAAATTGGCGAAGAAGTCGCCGCTCAAATTCCCCAACAATGTTTAATTGAAGGATTTAAAAAGCCGCATTTGGATTTGCGCGCTTTAATTCAGTCGGATTTGCTGGCAAAGGGAGTACTCCCTTCATGCATCGAAACCATGAATCATTGCCCGAAATGCGACAAGGAAATGTTTTTCTCGCATCGCGGGAAAAACGGAAAAACAGGACGGTTCGGTTTGGTTGCGTGGTGGGAATGAATTTCAAGCTGCGCTCGGCGACGGGTTTTTTTTAGCCCGCGCGTCGGCCAGTCTTTGTACGGCGATTTTGAATTCTTCCGATTGAGCGTAGTTGCTCAGCGCGTGTAACCTTTCATCTAAATAAGGATTTTCCCGAATCGCCTGGCCCAAACGGTATTGCGTTGAAATCGCCTGGCCTTCAAAAGAAATCAATCCGTTTTGCGCCATGTAAGAATCCACGTCGCCGGAAGTGATTTTGTATTCGCTCATCGTCACATCGGTTGCGGCATATTGTTTCAAAAGCGCTGAGGAAATGACTTTGTGGTTTTTGACGATCAGCAATGTCAGGCGGTCGGCGCTTTGCTCGGCCAGATCAATCCACCACATGCGAAGGAAAAACGCATATAAGCCAACCGGCCACGACAAAATCCGCAGCGGCGTGGGCGCATCGCGCAACAGGTTTATCAGCATCAGACGCGCGACGTGCTTTTGGCGAAAGTGCATGAGCTGGCGCAAAATCAGACAATCGAGTTCAGTCGGTTCGACCAGTTCAACGGCGCTTTGCGTGAGCGTCAAAAAAGCCGGCGGATGATAAGCGCGAATCTGGGGCGAGCCGTCGGGCAAAAGATAAGTTTCGGGAGCCGCCACGCCGAGTAATGCTGCGCCTTTATTTAATACATCGCGCAGGTGCGGATTGGTTTGGGCACTGATGAGACGATCCGATTGCTGCGCGCGAAGTTGCTTGATGAGCTCTTTGGGCGCGAAATAAAAATACCACGCGCAGCACGAAAGCCACCATACCAAAACCAGAATCCCCGTCACGCGCGTGGTCGGATTGGCGTATAAACCTGCGACCAAAACGAAGATGAAAAGCATCCACAAACCGAACGCTTTCCAGCCTTCCCGCTGCTCGTTGGAATGCTCGAAATCATCCAAAGTAGCGGGCGGCAAAACGTTTTCGTCGCGTTTTTCGATTTTAACGGTAACGGGCATAATTTGAAATCAGAAGTCGGAATGCAGAAGTCAGAATTTTTATTCTGAATTTTGATTTTTGCCTTCTGCATTTATCTTGTGAATCATGATTTTGTGCGGTCTGCGGCTTCTGACGGCGTGAACGACTAATGCCGCATGGGGAGTTTCGATGCGGTCGCCGACAACCGGCGCGCGGCCCAGTTGCTCGATGATAAAACCGCCCACAGTATCAAACTCGCCGGTCGGCAGCGTCAAGCCCCAATCACTTTCCAGATCTTCAGTGTGCAATCGCGCGCTGACTAAAGCGGTGAGATCGCCCAAAATCATCAGCGGCTCTTGTTCCTTGCGGTCGTGTTCGTCGGCGATTTCACCGACCAGTTCTTCCAAAATATCTTCGACTGTCAATAGCCCGGCAGTGCCGCCGAATTCGTCAATAATGATTGCCAGATGCGTGCGCGCACTTCTCATAGTGGCGAAAGCCTCGTCAATTTTACGCGATTCGGGAATAAACATCGGTGTGCGCATCATTTCGGCAACGGAAAAGTTGGGACGGTTTTCGCTCAAGCGTCGCAGCGCGTCGTTGACGTGCAAAATGCCGACGATGCGGTCGGTATCGCCTTCAAAAATCGGCAAGCGCGAAAAACCGCTGTCTTGAAAAGAAGCCAAAACTTCGTCGGGCGCGCTTTCGACCGGCAAGGCCAAAATGTCCGGTCGCGGAATCATCACCTCGCGCACGCGCGTGTCGCCGAAAGTGAAAATGCTTTCGATGAGTTCTTTGCCGCCATCTTCGATCACGCCTGAAGCCTGCGCCGATTCAACTAAATCATCCACCAGATCGCGGATTTCCTCGCCGTCTTCAACTGGCGCGTTTTCCAATATCTCGCCCGAAGTCGCGGCGCGTTTTGAAACTTTTAACAATCCCAGTGGACGCAAGAGAGTACTCCCTACGCCCATCAAAGCGCCGACTGGCAAGCGCAAAATCGCCACTAAAAGCTGCGAAGGCCGCACCCACCACAACGATTCCAAAGCGCCCGCCTGCGACACCAACAAACGCGGCGCGACTTGAAAGAGTGCAATAATTGCAATCGCGATGACAAAGCAAAGAATGCCCGCTTCCGCGCCCGCGCCCAGGTAATCGCGCGTGAGCCACATGGTGAGAACAGCCGCCAAAAGGAGTGGGATATTAGCGGCGATGGTGACGGTCGCAATGAATTTTTGCGTGTCGCTCGAAAGGTCGTTCGAGCTGGGCATATTGGAATCTTCATTCGCCTGCGAGCGCAAAAGATGGCGCAAACGCAGGCGATTGGTCGTCGCCAAAACCGCTTCCGAAGCCGCGAAAAGCGCGATGAGAAGAACGGAGATGGGAAGAGCGATGAAAGCGAAAGTGAGCATGAAATTTGTTTCTTATTTTGAAGCTTTAATAAAATCGGAAATTAAATCCTAGAGGCTAATAATATCGTAGGGACACGGCCTGCCGTGTCCGTCGTAGTCCAAGTTTGCGGACACGGCAGGCCGTGTCCCTACAATTTCAACTCGGTACTTCCGTGCCGAGCGGAACCTTCAAATCTCGCACCTGGATTTTTACTTCCGCGATGCGCGGGCCGTTCATCGCCAAAACTTCCATTTCTAAAACCGTGTTGCCCGCGTCTTCCAAAACACCCGCCGCCACGCGGTCGCCGGCTTTGGGAACACCGTCGAAAAGATGGAGCGCCAAAGCCGCAAGGGAAACCGAATCGTCGGCATCGGCTCCGGTTTCGTCTTTCAAGGCCGCGCTCTGGCGAAACGATTTTTCCCAGAATTTTTCGCAATCGCGCACTGAAGTGCTGCCCATGCAGCGCAGCCCACCATCATCCAACACCACAAGCGGCGGCTCTTCCTGATCAGTTTCGTCCTGGATGTCGCCGACGATTTCTTCCAGCAAATCTTCCAGCGTCACAAGCCCCGCCGTCGCGCCGCCGTCGTCCACCACAATCGCCATCAAAGAACGCTGTTGGCGCAAGTCGTCTAATGTGGCCGCGATGCGCTTGTTTTCCGGGACGTAAAACGCCGGGCGCACGACATCGCGCGCCAGCTTGGTTTCTCTGGAATTGTCGTGCGGCGAGTTTGATTCTTTTGCGCTTGCGCGCGACGAATCGAATTGTTTTGCGCTTGCGCGCAAAAACGGGATCAAATCTTTGGTCGAAGCCACGCCGATAATTTGGTCGAGAGTTTCTTCGTAAACCGGCAGGCGCGAATGGCCTTGCTCAATAGCGACTTTCAAGACTTCGCGCAAACTCGCGTCGCCGCGAACACCGATCATGTCCATGCGCGGCGTCATCACTTCGCGCACGACTTTGGCGCGAAAATCCATCGCGCCTTCAAGCAAAGCGCGCTCGCCGCTTTCGATGGCGCCTTCTTCTTCGGCGGCGGCTAAGGCGCTTCGTAATTCGTCTTTAGTGACTTGCGGCGCGGCTTGTTTGCCGGCCCCAAAAATCTGCGCCAATCCGCGTCCTGCGCCACCGATAATCAGAAGCAAAGGCGAAAGCAAAATGCCGGCGAATTTCAACAACGGCGCGCCGCGCAAGGCAATCGCTTCGGCGCTGGCGGCGGCGATGAGAACCGGCAAAACCTCGGCGACAAAAAGCACCAGAACCAGCGCGCATGGCAAAGCCCAGTCAGGCCAGTTGTCGGCTAAGGCTTGCCAGGTCAAAAGCGAAGCTGCCGTCCACAGGGAAAGCGAAGTGACGGTAATGAAAAGGAGCGTGGTGCGCGAAGCGTCTTCCAAAATCAAAAGCGTGCGCCCGGCGCGGCGCGCGAGAGCGATTTGCGCGGGCAGGGAATCGGCAGTTGTTTCAGTCAGTGCGCGCAAACGCGAGCGCGAAGTCGCGCCTAATGCCACTTCCAAAGCCGTGAAAACAGCTTCGAGCAAAACACAGAAAACAACGATCGCAATGAGCATGAGTGCCGGTTAGGGAGTACTTTAACCTGTGGCGCTGGAAAGTTTGGAATGGGGAGTTTTCAAAGCAAAGACGATTTCGTCTTGCAGCCCAAACATCGCGCGCCGCCGCGCAGAAGTGTTGTGGTCGTAGCCGCACAAATGAAGCGTTCCATGCGCGACCAAAAACATCAATTCCTGCGCCAGATCATGCTTCAATTCTTTTGCCTGGCGCAGCGCGGTTGGAATGGAAATCACCAGATCGCCGAGCATGATTTCCTCGCCTTGTATGAAATCAGGAAAAGGCATCCAATCGCCTTCCAGTTGGCTCCATGATAACACGTCGGTCGCTTTGTTTTTGCCCCGATGTTGGAAATTGAGCGCGCGAATTTCTTCGTCTTCGACAAACGAAACATCAAGGGAGAAAAGCGGATTTTGCAAATGATCGAGCGCCTCCAATTTCATTGGCGCGGATTGCAAAGTGGCGTAAATCGTTTTCTTTGTCAGGGCGTTCAAAGCCGCGCGCGAAGGAGAAAGCGGCTGCACTTTCGCATGAAGGGAGTACTCCCTTTGCGCGGGCCGCGTCCAGGAAATGCCCACGACCGGGCGTTTAAGGGCCGGTCGCAAGGTTCGCTCAGGTTCGGGTTCGGAAGAAATCATGGATGGGTTGGCGTGAAAGAATTTTATTTGCGCTGCGGCTGATTCGGCTTGCTCGCTTCGCCTGCAGAGGGAGTACTCTGCGGCGACAAATCGGTTTTGAAAAAGCGTTCCGATAATGCGTCCTGCATCCACAGCGCGTCCTGAGTGTCGAGCGCGTCCGACGCAAGCGGCGCGTCGTTTTCGCTGGCAATGTCCGGGGCGTTGGCAGTTTCAACAAACGAATCGGTTTCAGCGCTTTTTTCGGCTGCGGGATATTCGATGCGATGATGGAGCGCGCCGCGCAAAACGTGCAAAAACGCGGTGCCGATTACTCCCAGATCGCGCAGGGAAAGCTCGCAATCGGCCAGCTCGCCATCGCGCAAACGGCTGCCGATCATGGTCTGAACATGATGCTCCAATTTTTCGGGAGACGGAGCGGAAAGCGCCCTCGCCGAGGCTTCCACAGCGTCGGCTAAGGTGATGATGCCTTCTTCTTTGGTGCGGGCGCGCGGGCCGGGATAGCGAAAATCGGCTTCATCCAAATCCGGCAAAACAAGGCGCGCATCATCGAGAATTTCGCTTTGAGAAACCGCCTGGCGATAAAAATACTCGACGCGCGACGCGCCGTGATGAGAAGCGATGATATTCAAAATCGGTTGCGGCAATTTCATGGCGCGCCCCAGAGCGAGGCCGTCGGCGACGTGGGCGACGATGAGTTTGGCGGAAATTTGCGGCGATAATTGGTTGTGAACATTTTCGCCACCCTGATTTTCAACAAAGCAATGTGGGCGGCGCAGCTTGCCGATGTCGTGATACAAACCACCGACGCGGCACAGCAAAGGATCGGCGTCCACGGCTTTGGCGGCTGCTTCGGCCAGAATCGAAACCATGAGCGAGTGCGTGTAAGTGCCGGGCGCTTCGGTTTGCAGGCGGCGCAAAATCGCTTCATCGGGTGCGAGCATTTCCATCAATCGCAGGTGCGTGGTGATGCCGAAAGGCCGCTCCAAAATCATCGCGAGGGCGACCGAAGCGCCGACCGCGATGACGCCCGCCAAACCGCTCCACAGCGAAAGCGAGAAAATTTGATCGAGCGAGTTTTGATGCAAAATCCCAAAAACTGAAACCAAAACCGCGCTAGAGGCGCCGACCAGCAAAGCCGCGCGCACGAGTTGGGGACGCGTTGAGATATTGGAAGTGCTCAAAGCGCCAATCCACGATGCGAGCGTGGCGGTGAGAAATAGTCCCGCGTCGCCTTTGGCTAAAGTCGCGCCCAGGGCGGCGACGATGAAACCGATCATCAAGCCCAGGCGCGCTTCCAATAAAATCGTTAATAAAATCGCTGCGCTTGCGGCGAGGGGAACGAGCAGTAAATCGGCGTGCGGCACGCGCAGCAGGAAACGAAAAAAGAGCAGAAAAACGACCGGCGTTATCGCCGCCAGCCACAGCGCCGACGGGCGACTTAAAAGTGGCCTATCGAGGGCGGCGACATAACCGCTCGCCAGCAAAACCAGCACGACGCAAAGCGCCAGTTGCGCGAAGGCGGTTTTGAAATCGAAGCGCGGCGCGATCAAGCCCAGCTCCTGCAAAAGCGCCCAGTTTTCGGCGTCCAGTTTTTCGCCGTTTTTGACCACGACATCGCCGGACTCGATGCGTTGAAAAACGGGACGCACATCGTTTTGGGCGTCCTGACGCGCGCGTTGCGTAGCGCGCTCGTCCACGATGAGATTGGGAAAGCGCGCCGCGCTTTGCGCCAGTTGGCGGCAAAGGGAGTACTCCCTTTGCGATAGCGGTGCGGTTCCAGCAGTCTTTTGCAAGGCGTCGTCAATGCGCGCCCGGGCCGCGTTTTTGTCGCCCGCGACATCCGAGCGAATCTGCCCGCCGCGATAAACCCGGCGCACGGCTCCTTCAGCCGCACTCAAAATGCGCGCGCGCTGAGAGGGAGAAAGCCCGTTGCTTTTGGCCTGCAACAAAACATTCAATTGCTCCAACGCGCGATCTTGCGCGCCGGGGTTTCCGTCGTAAACCGGTGGCACAAGCGCGACGGCTTCGCCCCGGCGCGCGTCGGTTTCAGCTTTGTCAGGGACAAGGGCTGAATGTGTGGCGATGATGTCGGAAACAGCCTGGTCGCCGCGCTGATATTCTTCGTGCGGCTGCAAGGAAGGCAGGCCGACAATCAGCCACAAACACGCCGCGCACAAGAGCATCAAAAGCGCGTGATGACGCCCGACTTTTCCGGCCAATTGCGCCAGGCGGGGCTCTGTCGGCAGAAATGGTTCGGCCTGATCCAAATCGGCAATGATCTGGTCGGCGCCGAAATCGCCGCTTTGCCACAGCGCGGCGTTCGGTTTGGCAGCATCGGTGGAACGTGTTTTGGAATTCTTGTTGCGAAACGGCATGATGAAATCGAAATTTGCGAAGACTTAAAACCGAAAACTTTAAGAAATGCCTTCGCTTTTTTCGTAGGCTTCGATGATGCGCTGTACAATGGTGTGGCGCACAATGTCGCTTTTGTTGAGATGCGCGATGCCGATTCCCGAAACTGAAGCTAAGACGCGCGAGGCCACGCGCAAACCCGATTCCTGACCAGCGGGCAAATCGGTTTGCGTCACGTCGCCGGTCACGATCATTTTAGAACCGAAACCCAAACGCGTCAAAAACATTTTTATCTGCATCGGCGTGGTGTTTTGCGCTTCGTCCAAAATCACAAACGCATCGTTCAAAGTGCGCCCGCGCATATAGGCCAGAGGCGCGACTTCAATGGTGCGCTTTTCAATCAAGCTGCGCGTTTTTTCCGTATCCATCATATCGTAGAGCGCATCGAAAAGCGGGCGCAGATACGGATCAATTTTCGCTTCCAAATCGCCCGGCAGAAAGCCCAAATGCTCGCCGGCTTCGACAGCGGGCCGCGTCAAAATAATGCGCGCAACCTGCTTGGATTTATAAGCGGCAACGGCGGCGGCGACTGCCAAATAAGTTTTCCCCGTTCCCGCCGGCCCGATGCAAAACGTCAAATCGTGGCTGTTGATGGTGTCGAGATATTTCTTTTGTCCGGGCGTGCGCGGGCCGATTGGCTTGCCGCGTTCGGAAACGATGACCGTACTGGAAAGCGTGGATTTAATGGTGCTGGTGTCTTCGCCGTTTTTCAAGGCGCGCACCAAGCGCTCGATGTCGCGCGTGTCGAAAGTGCGCCCTCCCTGCAAACTCTTTTGCGCGACTTCAAGCAGTTGCTTCAAAACTTCGCCGACGCGAGCAGCGATTTCCGGGTCGCCGGACAAGTGAATCTGGTCGCCGCGCAAGTCGAGCTTTATCGGCAATTCGCGCTCGATCAAACGGCGTGTGGAATCTTGGTGGCCCAAAACCAAACGCGCGGCTTCGGAATTAGAGACTTCAATCAAAATGGTTTCAGGCATGAAAAAATGGACGATTTAAATACGAAGTGAGTACTCCCTTTATAAAGGTGTTAGCTGAACTTGCGGATATTGAATCAAGTTAAAGCCGAAAGCTGCTCTCGCACCAAACTGCTGGCGGTTTTGCCGTCGGCGCGGCCTTGAATCTGGGGCGATAAAAGTTTCATCACGCTTCCCATATCTTTGGCTGAAGTCGCGCCCGCAGAAGTAATTGTCTGGCGCACCAGAGTTTGCAATTCTTCATCGCTTAATTGCGCCGGCAAAAATTCCTGCAAAATCAAAAGTTCTTCGCGCTCGCTTTGGGCGCGGTCTTCGCGGTTGACTTTGGAATATTCTTCAATGGCGTCGCGTCGCTTTTTGGCTTCACGCTCAATAACGCTAAGTACTCCCTCATCAGCCATGGTGCCCACGCCATCGCCGCCATCGGTTCGCGCTTCGATCTCGGCGTTTTTAATGGCCGCGCGCAAACCCGACAAAACATCGCGCCGCAGCGTGTCGCCCGACTTCATCGCTTCTTTCCAACCATCATTAATCCGTTGCTGCATCATGCGCGAAAGTATAACCGCCGCACTGCGCGCGGGCAGGAAGTTGGAGCGATTAGTCCGTGATTCAACTTGACGCCAATTGCGTGAGAGAAATTTGCGAGCCGCTTTTGGCCCAGAAATCGGGGCCGCGAAACGCGCTGGGCGTTTCAACATTTCCAAATTGGCGCACGATTTCAGCGCACAGGGCGGAAAGGGAGTACTCGTTGCCGTCGAAGTGCCAGCGCGCTTTGCCGCCACCAAGATAAGTCGCGCGCCGCGCCGCATCGGGAAGAACCAAATCTTTTTTTGGCAGCTTGAAAAGTTCGAGTTCATCGCCGTTTTGCAACAATCCGCGATTTTCCAAAATGGCGTGCGTGCGCGCTTTTCTTTCCGAATCCACAATGAATGGAGGCGCGGCGATTTCTGAATTTTGCTGAAATTCCAGCAGCGCGGCGATCGGCAAAACGCAGGTTTGCGGCCCGCCGGGATCAAGTACAATCGCTGCCGGCGTGCCGGTCGCGGCGTGAGTTTGCAATGCCAGATCAATTACCGAATCGCCGCCCTGCACGATGCGCGTGACGACCATGTCGCCGACAAAACGGCGTGAAGATTCGCGCGAAGTAAACGCCGCCAATCCGACCGCGCCGTTCAATTGCGGGAGCGGCCCCATTCTCAAGGAAAACGAAGTGCCTTCATCACTTTCTTCGCCTTCGTCGCTCAAAAGCGCCGCCCAGCCGCTTTGCAAGGCGCGCACGATGATTTCCAAACCTTCGCCCTGTGGCCGCTCGCCAAAGCGCGCCATGGCATCCATCAGCGGCGCGTTGTCTTTTTCCCAGTGCGGCGTATCGTCGGCAGCCGCAATGAAATTGCCGTCAACGGCGCGTTGCAGCGCGTCGGCCCACGCCTCGTCTTGCGCGCGCACGGTGGCAACATATCCGCCTGCTTCGTCCTTCAATCCGGCGCAAAGAAAATGCAGGCCAATGAGATACAAAGCCGCGCCGTCCTGCAAATCAATTTGCTTCAAATCGTGCGTATCGAGCCATTCGGTAAACGGCATCGGAATCCGCAAACCTTTTGCAACCGCGAACGCAAAACCCTGCATTTGGCGCGCGTCCAACGCGTCGGGTTCGCGCTCGCAGATTTCAGCTAAAACCTGAACGGCTTCATCGGCGCGATCAGCTCGTATCAATGAAATCGCCAGCATCCGCCACGCGCCGTTGTGCTGGGGCAAAAGCCGCAAGCCTTCGCGCAAAATCTCGACTGCTTCATCATGGCGATCAAGGAATTTGCTTAAGGCAAAACCTTTCAAAATGTAAGACATCGGAAAATCGGGGACGCGCGCGATGAGAAAATCGGCGCGCTCCACGGCCTGTGCGATTTCGCCGTTTTCCATCAATGCCTCGGCTTCCTTGAATAAAGCCCACACCGGGTCTTCCTGCTCATCGCCCGGCAAAGGGAGTACTCCCTTCCGCAGCGTATTGGCCTCGTTTTCAATTTGCGCGGCTGATGGCTGCACGACGTTTTCAAGGGCGTTCCAAATGCTGCCATAAGCCGCGTTTTTGGTGCTTTGATCGGGCAATTCACTGATGCGATTGGTGAAACTCGGATAATCCACTGCGCGCGTCAGAACCTGCGCGATGCGATTCCATTCGGCCTGAGAAAGCAGCACGCGAAAAGCGTATTGCGCGCGCGGCGTATGAGAAATCGGCGTTTCGATTTGAGTCAGCTTGAGCAGATTTTCCAGATCGTTTTTAACGCGCGCGCGCATCAAAAACGCTTCCGGGTTTTCCTCGTGCTGCACGACCGAATAAAAACCGTATTGAGTGAAAAGCCACATGATTTATTTCCTTCTCCGCAAGTTGATGAATGAATCCAATCATTCAACCCGGCGGCCAGCCTAATTTGCGCCCGCCCAAAACATGAACGTGCAAATGCAAAACGCTCTGCCCTCCGTCTCCGCCGATGTTTGTGACTAATCGAAATCCGTTCGGGCAATGCTCCTTTCCGATTCGAGCGGCAACCGAAAAAACGTGGCCCAGAGTACTCCCTTCAGCGGCCACGGCGTCTTCAAACGGCTCGCGCGGAATCACTAAAATATGCGTGGGCGCTTGCGGCGCGGCATCGTTGAAGGCGACGCAGATTTCGTCTTCATAAATGAATGAAACGGGAATTTCGCCGCTGAGAATTTTTCCAAAGATCGTTGCTGCCACAAGTTCTCCTGCGCCACTTTTGGCGTCTTTCACCTGTCTTTCGATTGGGTTAAAATTACCACGATTTAATCCTCTTCGTCCAAATTTCCATTATGACTAAATACGTTTTCGTAACCGGCGGCGTCGTTTCCTCAATCGGCAAAGGCATCGCCACCGCGTGTCTCGGCACACTTTTGAAAGCGCGCGGCTATAACATCTCGCTCCAAAAAATTGATCCCTATATCAACGTAGATGCCGGCACGATGAACCCGCATCAGCATGGTGAAGTTTTCGTGACCGAAGACGGCAGCGAAACCGATTTGGATTTGGGCCACTACGAACGCTTTATTGACCAGAATCTTTCACGCCTTTCTTCGATGACGACGGGGACGGTTTATCGCAACGTCATCGAGCGCGAACGGCGCGGCGATTATCTGGGCCAAACCGTGCAGGTCATTCCGCATATTTCCGATGAAATCAAAGATTTGATTCGCCGCAACGCGACCGACGCTGGCGCAGATGTGGCGATTGTTGAAATCGGCGGCACGGTCGGCGACATCGAATCTTTGCCGTTTACCGAAGCGATTCGGCAAATGAAAATTGACGAAGGTGCGGAAAACGTGATGTATGTTCACGTCACCCTCGTGCCGTTTGTCGGCCCGCGCAACGAAATGAAAACCAAGCCGACGCAGCATTCCGTGCGCGATTTGAGAAACATCGGCATTCAGCCCGACGTTTTGATTTGCCGCACCAAAATGGAAATGACCGAGGAAATGAAACGCAAAATCGCGCTCTTTTGCGACATCGCGCCCGACGCGATTATCGAAGGACTCGACACCGACAATTTATATAAATTGCCGGGAATTTTTGAAGAGCAAAACTTCGCGCGGCTCGTGATCAAGCGACTTGGCTTAAGCACGCACGCGCCGGATTTGAGCCAGTGGAATCGCATCATAGAGGCCGTGCAAAACCCGAAGCGCAAAGTCACAATTGCGCTGTGCGGAAAATATATGTCGGACAACACTTCGCCCGATACTTATATTTCGGTTGTTGAAGCCTTGAAGCACGGCGCGGTTGAAAACGAAGCGGAAGTGGATATTAAATGGATTGACGCCGAAAGCGCGGGTGGCGATATGAGCGCGCAGCTTCAAGACGTGGACGCCATCGTTGTTCCCGGCGGATTCGGCGTGCGCGGCATCGAAGGAAAATTGGCCGCGATTCAACACGCGCGCGAAAACAAAATTCCGTTTCTGGGTTTGTGTCTGGGCTTGCAATGCGCGACCATCGAATACGCGCGCAACGTCGCCAAACTGGAAAATGCGAACTCTTTGGAATTTGATGAAAACACGCCGCATCCGGTGATTGCGATGATGATTGACCAGCGCGACATTGACCAGAAAGGCGGGACGATGCGCTTGGGAACTTACACTTGCGTGATCGAACCCGATTCGCTCGCGCAAAAAGTTTATGGCCGCGACATGGTTTTGGAACGCCATCGCCATCGCTATGAAGTCAACCCGCGCTATCACCGCGCTTTGAGCGAAGCGGGCTTGAAATTTTCCGGCACCAGCCCCGATGGGCGTTTGGTGGAAATGGTGGAAATCGAAGATCATCCTTATTTCATCGCCAGCCAGTTTCACCCCGAATTCAAATCGCGCCCGACCAACGCGCATCCTTTATTTCACGGCATCGTGAAAGCGGCGATTGAATACTCTGAAATCCGCAATCCGAGTACTCCCTTTGTCGAAGCTGCGCCTGTCGAGCAAGCGGAAAACGGCCACCACGCCACGCCGCAAACCGGCGAACTTCCGCTGACTCTCGATGACATTCGCCGCTCCATTGTGCAGGAAAAATAAATCCCAAATATCAGCGAATGTTAAAAATCGGTTTCGTCGGCGCCGGAAATATGGGGCAAATGGCGCATATGCGCCACTACGCCAATTTGCCGGATTGCCGCGTAGTATCTCTCGCCGAACCGCGCCCGGAACTCGCGCAAAAAGTCGCCGCGCGTTACGGCATCGAACGCATTTATGCCAACGCGATTGAGATGCTTGAAGGCGAAAAGCTCGACGGTCTTGTCGCGCCGCAGCCGTTTGATCGGCATGGCGGAATCATCACGCCGTTATACGATTTCGGCATTCCGATTTTAACGGAAAAACCGTTGGCTTCTTCGGTTCAAGTCGGCGAGCAAATGATCGCGGCTTTGGAAAAAAGCAAATCATTTCACATGGTCGGTTATCACAAGCGCAACGACCCGGCTGTGGTGTGGGCCAAAGCCGAAATCGCGCGATTGCAGAGTACTCCCTCAATAGGCAAATTGCGCTACGTTCGCATTGCGATGCCGCCGGGCGACTGGGTTTCCGGGGGGTTCGACGAGCTGATTTCATCAGATGAAATTATTCCGTCCGACCAGATAATTTCCGAAGACGCGCCCGACGGAACTTTGAACGCGGAAGAATTCAGGCAATACATCGCGTTCGTCAATTACTACATTCATCAAGTCAATCTATTGCGATATTTGCTGGGCGAAAATTATCACGTGACGCACGCCGATGTCTCTGGAGTCCTCCTCGTCGCGCAAAGCGAAAGTGGCGTGACTGGCAGCATCGAAATGGCGGCGTATCAAACTACTCTTGGCTGGGACGAAAGTGCCTTTATCGCTTTTGAAAAAGGCTATTTGAAGATTGAATTGCCTGCTCCGCTTTCAACAGTACCGGGAAAAGTCACGGCAATGTATGACGGCGATGCCCGTAAACTCATTCCCGATTTGCAGCCTGAAGGCGCGATGCGCGCGCAGGCGAAAAACTTTTTGCGCGCCATCAAAGGCGAAATCGCGCCGCCTTGCGAAGCGCATGAGGCTCTTGAAGATTTGAAAATTGCGCGCGAATATTTTCTGCTGTGGAAACAAAATAACAACTCATGAAAACCTCTCAACTCGCCATCAACTCGGTTTCGACCAAAGGCACTTTGGAAGAAAAACTCGCCGGCTATCACGCGGCGGGTTTTCAAAATGTCGAGTTCGTTCTCAGTGATGTCAAAGATTTTTTGGCGCGTGGAAATTCAATTGAAGGCGTGCAAAATTTATTGCGCGCAAATGAATTAAATTGCATCGGCGGCTTTGAAGGTAGTCTGCTGGCGTTTGCGGAAGAAAATGAGCGCGCCCAAAACCACGCGCAGATTTTGGAAAACGCCCGCTTGCTGCAAGCGTTGGGCGGAGCCGTTTTAGTTGTAGGCACCGACGGGCCGCAGGGAGGGAGTACTCCCTTTGAGGAAACATTGGATCAATTCGCGTCACAGTTCGCCAAAGTCGCGCATGAAATTGCGGACACGAATGTTTCCATCGCTATCGAATTCAACTGGTCGCCGGTTGTAAAATCATTGCGAACGGCAGCAGAAATTGCGCGCCGCGCTAACGCGCAAAGCGGTTTAGATAATGTCGGCGTGCTTTTCGATCCCGCGCACTATCATTGCACGCCGACCAAATTCGATCAGCTTTCAAACGAAAATATTGCCATGGTCAAACACGTTCATGTGGATGACATGAACGACAAGCCGGGCGAACTTTCCGATTGCAATGCCGACCGCGCTTTGCCGGGAAATGGTTGTCTTGATTTGCGCGCTTTGTTCGGCAAAATCGAAAGCGGCGGCTACGACGGATTCTTTTCGATTGAAATGTTTGACGAAGAATTGTGGAGTTTGTCTTCGCGCGACGCCTCTGAAAAGATGTATCAAAGTTTGTTGCCGCTTTGCGATTAACGTGCAAGTCTCCCAAAACCCTATGCTATACTCGCCCGGTTTCCAGGAGGCGTTTTAGTGTCGAATCCGAGTACTCCCTTTCTCAACGGCAGCGGCTCCAAGCCGCACTTTTCCATTGAAGCTGTTCCCGAAATTAAAATTCCGCCGCGTGTTCTCATGGGCGCGGGGCCGTCGGCCTCATATCCCGAAGCGTTGCGCGCGATGGGCGCGAATACGTTGGGCCATCTCGATCCCGAATTCATCGAGATCATGTCCAATGTCGGCGCGATGCTGCGCCGCGTTTTCAAAACCCAAAATCAGATAACAGGCGCAATTACCGGCAGCGGCACGGCGGGCATGGAAGCCGGTTTGTGCAATTTGATTGAGCAGGGCGACGAAGTTTTGATTTGTGTCGCGGGCTATTTCGCCAATCGAATGCGCCAGATGGCCGAGCGCATGGGCGCGAAAGTTCATGTGCTGGAACGCGAGTGGGGCACGGTTTTTACGACCGATGAAGTGCGCGCGGCTTTAGATGAAATGAGCGCGCCGAAAGTCGTTGGAATTGTTCATGCTGAAACTTCGACGGGTGTGCTTCAACCAATTCAGGAAATCATTCAACTGGCTCACGAGCGCGGCGCTTTGGTTGTCGCCGACGCTGTGACGAGTTTGGCCGGATGTCCGCTTTATATTGACGATTGGAATTTAGACGTGTGTTTCGCCGGCACACAGAAATGTATCGGCAGCCCGCCTGGCCTGGCTCCGATCACTTTCAGCGAAAAGGCGATGGAGCGCGTTCACAATCGCAAAACGCCGGTTCAGTCTTGGTATCTCGACATGAGCTTGGTCGAAACTTATTGGAGCGATTCGGGCGGCGGGCGCGCGTATCATCATACCGCGCCATCAAATGCGCTGTTCGGTTTGCATGAAGCGCTCAGATTGACTTTGCTCGAAGGTTTGGAAAATCGCTGGGCGCGGCATGAGTTGCATTCCAAAGCGATCATGGCCGGACTTGAGAAATTAAATTTGCAGCCGTTCGCGCAGGAAGGTCATCGCTTGTGGCAGTTGAACGCGGTCAAAGTTCCCGAAGGCATTGACGATCAGGTTGTGCGCACGCGATTGCTACGTGACTTCAATATCGAAATCAGCGGCGGGCTTGGCCCGATCAAAGGCAAAGTCTGGCGCGTCGGCGTGATGGGATATTCCGCCCAACGCGCTAACATTCGCTTGTTGCTTTCGGCATTGGAAGATATTCTGGAAGACCTGGGGCACGAAGTTGAGCGCGGCGGTGCTACCTCAGCAGCGCAGGATGTTTACGACGCGCACGAAGCCGATTTGGAAAAGGCGAGTCAAAAAGATGTTCTCGTCGCACGGAGGGAGTACTCCCTCAACAACGGCATGGGCGAAACCATCGGTGCAGAAAGTGTGGCGCAAGGCGTGGCGCACGAAAATTCATAACATAAATC
>Ga0136611_10000571_pt1 | contig 24531 bp, 21 predicted proteins | sample AntDrymUQ2232306_2_FD_106645 | JGI IMG/M metagenome (GOLD analysis project Ga0136611, IMG submission 106645) | Polar desert sand microbial communities from Dry Valleys, Antarctica - metaG UQ223 (23.06) | ecosystem: Environmental > Terrestrial > Soil > Desert | place: Antarctica: Dry Valley...
CAGATGGTGGGGCAGTACCAGGTGTACCTGCGCGCAGGTACACCTGGTACTGCCCCACCATCTGCCCCCAGCTCGGCGTGGGCGGGTTGATCCCCACGCCGAAGAAGGAGAGCGTTGCCTCCGTGAAAATCGCCTGCGGGATGCCAAACGTCACCGCAACGATGATCGGCGTGAGCGCGTTGGGGAGCAAATGCTTCGTGATGATTCCGTATGGCCCCGTGCCCGCGACGCGCGCCGCCTTCACGAACTCCTTCTCCCGCAAGGAGAGGAACTGTCCGCGCACGAGCCGCGAGAGTGTCACCCACTGGATCAGCCCGATCGCGAGGAAGAGGTTAAACATCCCCCGACCGAGCATCACCATGATCAGGATCGCGAACAACAACGCGGGCACCGCGTACCAAACATCCACGAAGCGCATCAGGATCATGTCTACGCGCCCGCCATAATAGCCTGCCAGCGCGCCCACGGTCACGCCGATCACGAGGATGATCACCTGCGTGAAAAGACCGACCGTGATCGCCACACGCGCGCCGTAGATCAAGCGCGAGAGCATATCGCGCGATTCAAAGTCTGTACCAAGACGGAACTCGGCGCTTGGTGCCTCCTGTTGGTGGCCGAAATAGATCTTGTCGCGTTCCTTCGGCGCCAGCAGCGGCGCGAAGAGCGCGACCAGCAACAGTAGGATCACGCCCACCATCCCGACGACGGCGAGCTTGTTGCGGATCAGACGGTACCAGGCATCGCGCCAGAGGTTGGAGCGCCGTTTCACCAGCGCCTCATCCGCTCCGGCCAGCGGCAATCCACCGCTCAGCGCCTCGGTCTGCTGTGCCATGCTGCCGGCCTCCTAGTCGTAGCGAATGCGCGGATCCACCACGCCATAGAGCAGGTCAACAATCAGGTTCATGAAGGCAAGGAAGACCCCATAGAGCAGGATCACCGCCATGATCATCGTGTAATCGCGCGCGACAATGCTATCCGCAAAGTAGCGCCCGATCCCGGGGATGCGGAAGATCAGCTCGATCGCCGGGCTGCCGGTGCAGATCGCTGCGATCAACGGGCCAAGAATCGTCAGCGGCGGAATCAGGCCGTTCTTGAGCACATGGCGCAGCATCACGCGCTGCTCGCGTGCCCCCTTTGCGCGCGCCGTGCGCACGTAGTCCGAGCGCACCACCTCGACCATGCTCGAGCGCACGTAGCGGGAGATGATCCCGAGCGGGCCGAGCGAGAGCGCGACCGTCGGCAAGATCCAGTCCACCGGCTCTTCCAACCCACCCGTACGCGGGACCCAACCCAGCTTGAGCACAAAGAACCAGACGACAAACACGCCGATGATGAAGTTGGGGAACGCCACGCCAAGCGTCGCCATAAACGTACAGATGTAGTCTATGGCGCTGTTCTGACGCGAAGCGGCGATGATGCCGAGCGTCACGCCGCCCACGACCGAGATCGCCACCGCCACCGCGCCCAGCTTGAGCGAGACCCAGACGCCGCGGCCGATGATGTCACTCACCTCCTGGCCGCGGCGCGCGTAGCTCTGTCCAAAATCGAACTGGGCGGCGTTCTTGATATAGAGCAGGTATTGCTGCCAGAGTGGTTTATCGAGGCCGTATTTCGCCGCAATCGTCTTCTGTTCCTGCTCGGAGAGCGGGTTGTTGCCGCCCACCGGGTCCAGCGGAGAGCCGGGCGTATTGTGCATCAAAATGAAAACGACGAGCGACATCCCAATGAAGACCGGGATCATCCAGATCAGCCGCAGGACCGTGTAGCGGATCAACCCAACCTCCCCACCCCGCGCCGCCTCAAACGAGCGCGCGCCGGCCGGTACAAACCTACCGACCGTTAACCTGCCGAAAATGATAGTCCGTTATATTGCTCTGTCAAGCCCTACGCCCGGCGCAGACGCGGCGCTGAAGGCCCTGTTACAAAGTGCTCATCAAGGCGAAACATGCCCGACACATTCAACCCACAAGGTGGCGGAGAGGCCTCTCCCCCTGTTGACCTTCCTCCTGCTGGTACAAACGTACGCCCGTATGAGCGTGCGGTGAACACGTACTCCGCGCACTGGGCTTCGCTCGGCTTGTACGAGTGGGGTAGAGTATGGGTGTGATTCATCTTGCAAGCCTCCTGGACAGATCATAATAAGGTGCTCGACTTCGAGGCGTTGGCCGACGCTCCAGTCGAGGCGTTCGCCGGCTTGTCGAAGGAAGACGCTGCCATACTCAGGCAAGCGTTCAACATCAGCACGATCGGTGACCTGGGGCGCAACACGCTCATCATTGCAGCTGTCGCTGTTGCGACGCTTGCCGGCCCAATTCCGCGTGGGGCGGGCCAAGACGATACGTCGGTCCCGCGTGATGATGATCTGATCGCCCGACACATCGAGCCCAACCCACTGCGGCCGGGTGTAGAGAATGCGCGCCTGACCGACAGTGGTGTGCCTGTCTGGGCCCTGGCTGGGTATTTGGCAGCGGTTGATGGGGACGTTCGGAAGATCGCCGCTGATTATGATCTGCCGCTGGAGACGGTGCGGGCCGCGATCGCGTACTACCGGCGACACCAGGCTGCCGTGGACGCGCGCATTGCCGCGAACACGCTCTCCACGGCGTCCTAACGCGGGATGGCCAGCTTCTACCTGGACAATGATCTCGCCCGTGAACTGGCGACCCGCCTCCGGAATGGCGGTCACGACGTCACAACGGTTCGCGCGCTTGGCTTAGGTCGTGCTGGGGACGACGAACACTTTTTGCGTGCGGCACAGGACGGCCGGGTTCTGGTCACTCATAACGGACAGGACTTCATCCTGCGCCACAATGCATGGTGCCGCTGGACCGCCAGTTGGGGTGTGGCCGCGCGGCACGCGGGCGTGCTCGTGCTTCCCCAAGTACTTCCAGCGATCAGTGAGTCAGCGATCCTCACCCTGCTCAATTCAGGGCACCCGCTCGCCAACCGGCTCTATGAGTGGATTCGTGGACGCGGCTGGGCTGAGTCCCCGTAAACGCGGCGTCCAATACCTGGGCCGTACAATCCTGCCCTGGACTGCCAAACAAATCGCGTCACCCGCCGCCCAGGTCCACGACGCAAACCCTTTCGCGCCGCTTTCCAGGCAACTGTCAGCTCCCCCGCCCTGCGCCTATCCGCGCAAATGCCTCGCCGATGAACCACCGATGCCCCTCGCGCATCCGCACTTCGGCGCTCGCGTCAGCGGCCCACGCGGCAAGCTGAAAGACTGGTCGCAGCGCGGCGCAGAGGTCCCAATAGGGAAGATCGGTGAAATCCAGGTGAGTCATCTCGTCTTGATACTGGCGCGTGAAATGCGCCATCGCCTCGCGCCCGTATGCCCACAGGATTTCTAGTCTGCTCTTGCCCAAGTCTGTGAGCGGGTCGCCGAGCGCCGCATCCTCCCAGTCAATCACCGCCACAATGCGGCCGTCTCTCCACAGGATATTTCCTGGCCAGAAGTCACCATGGAGTAGTACGGGGGCGTTCCTCCGCGGCAACGGCCAGACCGCCCGCAACGCCTTCCGGATTTGTCCTTCGTCGAGTGACACATCAATGCGCTCCGGCCGCTCACGCAGCGCCCAGCTGTACGCGTCCTCGTCCGGAGCCATGAAAGACAGGTCCGTCTGCGCGTGGTCAACCCGGTGGATCAGTACGAGCTGCACCGCCAACTGGCGCGTCAGATCCGGCACACGCTCGGCGCTGAATTCCGTCTCGCCCTCGATGAACTCAACCACAACACAAGGCGTAGCAAAGATCTCGCCCGATTGGTCGAAGTAGTACGGCTCCGGTGCAGGCACATCGGCGGCGCGCAGCACCTGCAAGAGTCTGAACTCGTCCGCGGCGACCCGCGGGTTCTGCCGCAGATTCGCGGTGCCATGCCGGCGCACAACCAGCTTCTGGATCTGACCACCTGGCTGCACAATTTCGAGCGCCGTTACCTCCGCCGAGACCCCTCCCTTCAACGCCGATCGGCGCACCAGCTTGCCCTGAGGAACAGCCTTTTGCACCAGTCGCTCAAACGCGGCATCCTCGCGTGACTCGATCATCTCCCCGCCTCACTCGTACGGCGCACGCCCCTCCGCTGTGCAGCGTCGCCACACCTACCCCGATCCCCACGGCGAAAATCGTCCCCCAGCTAGCCTTCAGCAGGAGACTCGCTCGCACGCAAGCGCGGGGATCGCCAGCCGTACATCTATCTTTCTATATCTATAGAAGGATGCATTGATCCACTCCTCCCGCCCGCGTTCACACACCACCCACGAACAGACCTCGGTGTGCCGCGATTCGCTTCACGCGCGAACGCGGATTCGGTACAATACGCGCGGGGTGAGACCACTCTTCCCCACTGAACCGCCCGGTCGGAGCGTCAACGGCAACGCGGCCAATCAAGCCCACAATCAACCGTCGCCCGCGCTGCCCGAATCTGCCCCACACCCCGGTCGCCCCGTCTCAGGTTCAACCGCGGGAGAGAAAAATACACGCGCACAATCAAACCGCCCGCCGCTCACCGCCAAAATCAGCTCAAACGGCGCAAGTGAGCCATGTGCATGTCGCCCCCTCTTGCAACAGTGATTGAAGGTCGTATAATGCGCTCACGTTGCCCCAGTTGAAGCGAACGTGCGTAGGCGCGGGCGCAGATCGCTGGGGCGCAAGCGTATCGCGGGTCTGTAGCGCGAGGTCGCGCTGCGACGCGTGGCGCGGAGGAGTCTCGAGCGTCCGAGGGAGGCACGCGGACGGTCGTTCACTAGGATAACCGCCTCGCGGGTAACAGACTGCGATCGGGCTCACAAAACCCGAAGGAGGATCGATGGCTGCGCTGCTTAGCATCAAAGAACTGCGGACCAACTTCTTCACCGAAGAAGGGGTCGTCAAGGCCGTCGACGGCGTCACCTATGACGTCAACGAGGGCGAAATCCTCGGCCTGGTGGGTGAGTCCGGTTGCGGCAAGTCCGTCTCCGCCCTCTCCATCCTGCGCCTGATCCCCAACCCCCCCGGCAAGATCGTCGGCGGCGAGATCATGTTCGACGGCCAAGACCTGCTCAAGGCCGACGAAGACGAAATCCGCCACATCCGCGGCAACCGCATCGCGATGGTCTTCCAAGAGCCGATGACCTCGCTCAACCCCGTGCTCACGATCGGCCGCCAGATCACCGAGGCGGTCGAGCTCCACCTCAAGTACGACAAGGAAAAGTCGAAGAAGCGCGCCGTCGAGCTGCTGGAGATGGTCGGCATCCCCGAGGCCGCTGGCCGCCTCAACGACTATCCGCACCAGTTCTCCGGCGGCATGCGCCAACGCGTGATGATCGCGATGGCGCTCTCCTGCAACCCCAAGCTCCTCCTCGCCGACGAGCCGACCACCGCCCTCGACGTCACGATCCAGGCCCAGATCCTGGAGATCATGGCCCGCCTCTGCAAAGAACTCGGCACCGCGGTGATCATCATCACCCACAACCTCGGCGTGGTCGCGCGCTACGCGGACCGCATCAACGTGATGTACGCCGGCAAGATCATCGAAACCGGCACCGCCAAAGAGATCTTCGCCAACCCGCGCCACCCCTACACGCTCGGCCTGCTCAAGTCTGTCCCCCGCCTCGACGAAGCGCGCAAGTCAAAGCTGGAGCCGATTGAGGGCGTGCCCCCGGACCTTGTCCACCTCCCCAAGGGCTGCTCCTTCTACCCACGCTGCCGCTTCCATGTGGAAAAGTGCCTGGAGGAAGTGCCGCCGCTCTTGCTCGTCGCGGAGAACCACTTCTCCGCCTGCTGGGAGTATGAGCGCGTCATGAAGGAAGCGGTACCGGCCAAGGCCGGCGCTGAGGAGAAGAGGGCGTAAGCGATGACGACACAGATTCCGGAGACCGGCACGGGGATGGGGGGGCGCGATGCCACCGGCAAGGCCGACATCCTTGTTGATGTTAAAGACCTGCGCATGTACTTTCCCGTCACCGCCGGCCTGATCTTCCAGCGCAAGGTCGCGGATGTGAAGGCGGTTGATGGGATCAACTTCTTCATCCGCAAGGGCGAGACGCTCGGCCTCGTCGGTGAGTCCGGTTGCGGCAAGTCCACGACCGGCCGCGCGATCCTCCAACTCTACAAGCCCACCACCGGCTCGGTGATGTTCGGCAACCAAGACCTCGTCAAGCTCAAGGGCGGCGACCTGCGCCGCTTCCGCCGCAAAATGCAGATGATCTTCCAGGACCCATACGCCTCCCTCAACCCGCGTATGTCCGTCGGCTCGATCATCGCGGAGCCGCTTGCGATCCATAACCTCGCCAAGGGCAAGGCGCGCAAGGACCGGGTCCAAGAGCTGCTGACCGTTGTCGGCCTCAACCCCTACTACGCTAACCGCTACCCGCACGAGTTCTCCGGTGGCCAGCGCCAGCGCATCGGCATTGCCCGCGCGCTCGCTGTCGAGCCGGACTTCATCGTCTGCGACGAGCCCGTCTCCGCCCTGGACGTCTCGATCCAGGCGCAGATCATCAACCTGCTCGAAGACCTCCAGGAGCGCTTCGGCCTCACCTACCTCTTCATCGCCCACGACCTCTCTGTCGTGCGCCACATCTCGGACCGCGTTGCCGTCATGTACCTCGGCCGCATCGCCGAGCTGGCCGACCGCGACGAGATCTATGAGAACCCGCTCCACCCCTACACGAAGGCGCTCCTCTCCGCCGTGCCCGTGCCCGACCCCTCGGTTGAGTCGCGGCGCGAGCGCATCATCCTCACTGGTGACGTGCCCAGCCCGCTGCGCCCGCCACCCGGTTGCGTCTTCAACACGCGCTGCCCGATCGCGATCGACGTCTGCCGCCAGCAGATCCCCGAATGGCGCGAGATCACCCACGACCACTGGGTCGCCTGCCACCGCGTCTAGCACTACCGTAGATTGCAGGCAGTAGGCAGAAAGGGGCGGTCAATACTGGCCGCCCCTTTCTGTGACACGGGACGGCGGGGGAAGTTGAGATCGAAACGCTGTTCCCGGACGAAGCGCAGGCACGGCCGAGTGACACCGCGGAAATTCGGTTGGGGCTAGCTCGGACGCCGCGCGATGCGTTGCATGAAGTCATCGCGTGACACGCTGCATTCGATCACGCCGCGAAAGTCGGCCGTGCGGACGCCCATCTGCTTCGCCATCTGAGAGATCAGTCCAATGTGAATCGGTGCATCCCCGTGTGAGATGTGTGTTTGCACGAGGAACTGACCGTTGGAGTCGTAGAAGTTGAAGAAAATGTGCCTTCGACTCTCCGTCTCCTGAGCGGCCAGTTTGCCCGCGAGGCATTGCCGAACTTCGCGGGGTTTGTAGTCTGGCACGCCTGTCAGTGCTCCACAATCAGCCGTTCAAGAATCTGGAGATGACGAGCGGCGGCGGGAGCGAGTCTCTCTCGGTTGGTCTGAAGAGTCTTAAAATACCCGATCAGCGAATCAACATAGCTTTCCAGGGCTTCCGCTAGAGTGAGGCCGTCCCCGAATCGTGCCGTCTCATGGTCGGACACGATGAATCCATCTGCCGACTGCTCAACAGCCAGCTCAATTGGTCCGCGGAGCGCATACCTACCGACCAGGTGAGCGAGTGTCGCTGGAAACCGCGCGATTTGAGACGCGGGATACCAAACACAGGCTCGCTGGTCATCGCGCGGGCAGCTGGGGAAGTACGTGGTCGAGCTACTGCTGGTCGCAGCGCTTAGGGGAACCGTCATCTGCATCATTCGTCTCGCTCGCTGCTCTCCCCTTCGCCGGTGCCACCGACCTGAGTCTCCCAGCGCTCGTAGTTCGACTGAAGAACAGCGATCAACTCCTTCATACGGCGTGGCGTGAGCGCAACCTGAGCGACTACCACGACAGGCAATGTGGAGATGGTGGCAATCTCTTCCGCGGACTTGTCGAAAGTGTTCGGTGGTTGGACCTGGCCGAAGCTCAGGTAAAACGCATCCTGATCGAACCGCGAGAGCATTGCGTTCGCCAGCGGCGCAATTCCTTGATTCTCGCTCGGCCAGACGGCCCGGATCAGCCGTGCCGGGAGTACCCCAACATCTTCGTCAATCTCATGATCACGCGGATTCACGGCACCGTCTCCCTGAGCGGAGCTTGGAACGTGCAAAGCAGCATGACGTGAGCGCCGCCATCACAGCATAGCACTCACTGACGGCAACGACCGCAGCCTGATCATAGAGGGTGGAAACGTGCAGCCTGCACAATTTGGCAGCGTCATTTTATCCCGCCCCTCTGGAGAATGTTGATCCGCATTCACGTTCGGCCCCGGCCGCTTCCGTTGGCTTAATTCCCTCTTAACACCTTCCCCCACCCGCGCCCGCTACCGTGGAGGCAGATCCCATCTGGGACCGTCTCCTATTCTCTGGAGGCGCGCGATGCGTGCATCAGTTCGTGCGAAGCTTGCCGCCACCGCGCTCGCGGTCGCGATTATCATCGGCCTCGCGAGCGGCCCCACATCGCTCCATGCCCAGCAGCTGCCCGCGCAAGAGCAGCCGGGACCGGGGAACCAGCGCGCGGTGATCGCCCGCCTCGCGGAGCTGGCCGGCGTGCCGCCGCGTGACCTACTCGCGGCCGTCCAGGAGCATGGCGGCCTCCATCAGGCGCTCAACGCGCTCGGCGTGGACGATCAGCAACTGCTCGCCGCGCTCACGGAGGTGGTGATGCAACGCTATGCGCCCGCGGTCGCGGAGGGCCGCCTCACCACGGCGCAGGCCCGCCAGGTCTCGCGCCGGGGAGCACAACGGCTGCTGCGTGGTCTCAACCGCCTCGTTCAGCCGATGCGCCGCCCGTGATCCGCACTGATCCACCCGCACTCCCTTGTGAAACCGGCGGCGGTCGTGTTCAATCCCCCTGAAGGTGGGATGATGCAGCCTGAGCACGCCGCCCAACCGCTGATCCTCGTCGCGGACGATGACCCAAACATCGGCCGCCTCGTCGGCCTCTACCTGGTCAAGGCCGGCTACCGCGTCGCGCATGCAGCCGATGGCGACCAGACCTTGAAGATGCTGCGCGACCTGAGCCCAGACCTGCTCATCCTGGACGTGATGATGCCCGGCCCGGACGGCCTCGAAGTCTGCCGCGATGTGCGCCGCGCCAGCGACCTGCCGATCATCATCCTCTCCGCGCGCGGCGGTGATGTGGACAAGATCGCCGGCCTCCAGTTCGGCGCGGACGACTACGTCACCAAGCCCTTCAACCCGGTCGAGCTCGTCGCGCGCGTCCAGTCCGTGCTCCGGCGCGCGGCTGCACGCCGCGGCGGACCGGCGCCACCCTCGCGTCTCAGCGTCGCGGACCTGACCGTGGACCTGGATCAACATACCGCCGCGCTGGACGGCCGCCCGCTCCAACTGCGTCCGAAGGAATTCGAACTGCTCGCCACCTTTGCCCGCTTCCCCGGCTTCGCGATGGACCGCGACCGCCTCCTCGACCTCGTTTGGGGCAGCCGCTACTACGGCGACCAGCGTACGGTGGACGTGCATGTCGCCTGGCTGCGCGAAAAGCTCAGCCCCAGCCGGCTCAGAATCGAAACGGTCTGGGGCATCGGCTATAAGCTGGTCGAGCAAGGCGAGCAGCGGGAGCGCCCACGCCGACGTGCGCCACGCGCGGAGACCTAACGTCGTGAAACCCTATGCTCGGGCGGGCAACGGACGTGTACCTACCGGAAAGGGGGGGCGATGAGTATCCTCACCAAGCTCTCGCTTGCCTTCGTCACCCTGATCGTGCTCGCGCTCTTCCTCTCCGGTGCCGCCTTTGTCGCGCTCAAGCGGGACTCACGCGCGCAGCAGACGCTCGAGCACCTCGCCGCCGTCGCGCCACAGGTCACGCTCGAACTTCGTGCCTTCCAACGCGCCGGTGCCAGCCCGGAGCAGGTCGGAGACTTGATCCGCCAAGCAGCGCGCGCCCAGGATGTGCGCGTCTTGCTCGTGGACCGCGCCGGCACGGTCGTCGAGGATAGCGGTAGCGCCCTGCGTGGACACACGCTCGCGATCCCGTCGCCTCTTGCAAACCGTCGCACGCTCTACCGAACGTGGACGGGAACCGGTGTCCAGGACGAGCGCCTGGTCTACCTCTACGTGCCACCGTTCCAGATTGGCCGCCTGCCACGCTCCGCGAGCGAGCCGTTTGAGACGGTTGTGCTCGCCGTTCCTGAGGCGACCATCGCCGGTGCCTGGCGCGACCTGCTGCCGAGCCTGCTCTGGGCGGGCGCGATCGCGCTCTGTATCTCGCTCGTCGCGGCAGCGCTGCTCGCGCGCTCGCTTGCGCGTCCGCTCGTGCTGCTCACGCGCGCCTCAACCGCGATGGCGCGCGGCCAGTACGACCAAGAGATCCCGGTGCGGCGGCGCGATGAAGTCGGCCGTCTCGCCCAAGCGTTCAACCTGATGGCACGCGAGGTCGGTCGCAGCCACCTCCAGATGCGCGCCCTCTTCGCCAACGTCTCGCATGACCTCAAGACGCCGCTCACCTCGATCCTCGGTTTCTCCCAGGCGCTGCGCGACCGCGCCGTCGAGGAGCCTGATCAGGTCGTCGAAGCGGCGACGATCATCCATGACGAAGCGGAGCGCGTCCAGTCGCTCGTCGAAGATCTGCTCTTCCTCTCCGAGATCGAGTCCGGCCAGGTGCCGCTCGCGGCGGAGGCAGTGGACCTCAGCGCGCTCGCCGGGCGAGTCGCGCGCCGCTTCATGCCCCGCTTTGAGGAGCACGGTATTGCCTTCGCACTCGCACCGGGCGCGTCGCTCGTCGTCAGTGGTGACGCGAGCAAGCTCCAGCGCATCCTCGATAACCTGCTCGATAACGCCGTCAAGTACTCGCCGCACGGCAGCGAGATCCGGATGCAGGTCAGCGCGGGCGACGATCTCGCCGTGACGATCTTCAATAGCGGCTCCACGATCCCGACGGCTGAACTGCCCCGCATCTTTGACCGTTTCCACCGCCTCGACCGCGCCCGCTCTGGCGCCCCCCACGGCAGCGGCCTCGGCCTCGCGATCGCGCGCGAGCTGGCGGAATTGCACGGCGGCACGCTCGAGGCGACGAGCGACGCGCGGGGAACCACGTTCACGCTCCGCTTGCCCCGCCCGGAGGATGACCCGCGGGCGCGTCGTTGGCGCGACCTGGGCGCACCGGCGCCGCCACCCGCACGGGCGGCAGAGGCAAGCCGCTGATTGCGGGCGCGTTCGCTTCGGCGTAGCGTTAGCCAATGACACGTCACCCCCATGCGACTGATCCCCGCTGGTGTTGCGGTCCCACATGCGTTTGATGCCGCGCAGCGCCACGCCGGACGCAACGCGCCTGCTCAGCGCACGCGCCCTGCGCGGTTTTGCGGACGGCTTCGTCAGCGTCCTGCTCGCCGCCTATCTCACCGAGATCGGCTTCTCACCGCTCAAGATTACCGCCCTGATCACGGGGACGCTGCTCGGATCGGCGGCGCTCACGCTCTTTGCCGGGCTGATCGGACACCGGCTCTCGCCGCGCCGCCTCCTGCTCTGGGCCTGCCTGCTGATGGCTGCCACCGGCCTTGGCTTTGCCGGGGTAACGGCCTTCTGGCCGCTGCTCGTGATTGCCGTGGTGGGCACGCTCAACCCCTCCGCCGGCGATGTGAGCGTCTTTCTGCCCACGGAACAAGCGCTCCTCCCGCTCGCCGTTGACCCACGCGAGCGCACCGCCCTCTTCGCGCGCTATAACCTCGCGGGCACCTTTGCTGGCGCGCTCGGCGCGCTCGCCAGCGGCGTACCCTCGATCCTCGCGCGTCGCGAGGGCTGGGACCTCGCCGCTGCCCAACGAAGCGGCTTCTTCCTCTACGCCGCGATCGCCGTCGCCGTCGCCCTGCTCTATCGCGGGCTCTCGCCGGTGATAGACCTGCGGCGCGCGGTCGTCGCGGGCGGACCGCTGGCGCAGTCGCGCGGGATCGTCCTGCGGCTCGCGGCGCTCTTCAGCCTAGACTCGCTCGGCGGCGGCTTCGTCATCCAGTCCGTGCTCGCGCTCTGGCTCTTCCAACGCTTTGCGATGAACCCGGAAACGGTGGGCGCCGTCTTCTTTGTCGCCGGGCTGCTCGCAGGCTGGTCACAGCTCGTCGCCGGCCGGCTCGCGGCGCGCATCGGCCTGATCAACACGATGGTCTGGACGCATATCCCCTCCAACATCCTCCTCATCCTCGCCGCCCTGATGCCCACCGCCCCACTCGCGATCGCCCTCTTCCTGCTGCGGATGTCGCTCAGCCAGATGGATGTGCCCGCGCGCCAAAGCTACGTGATGGCGGTCGTCCCGCCGGAAGAGCGCGCCGCCGCCGCCAGCGTCACCAACGTCCCGCGCAGCCTTGCCGCCGCGCTCACCCCGCTCGCCTCCGGCGTGCTCCTCAGCCTCACCTCGTTCGGCTGGCCCCTGATCTGCGGCGGCCTCTGCAAGGGCGTCTACGACGTCCTCCTTTGGCGTCAGTTCCACAGCGTCAAGCCGCCAGAGGAACAGACGTAACATGCTACCCTCTCTCCACATCCTGCCCGCGAGGCTTTGCCGTGACCAGACCGCGTTTGCGTGTTGTTGTGCCCGATGACTTCCCCGCTGTCGTTGCCGGACATCCGGACCTGGCACGACTGTGGGCGATCAGCGAGCTCAAAATTTATGGTGAGCGTGCGGAGAGCACCGAGGAACTGCTGCGCCGCGTGGAGGGGGCGCAGGTGATCTTCAATATCCGCGCCTTCACGCGCATTGACGAGAGCCTGCTCGCACGCCTGCCGGACCTCCGCCTGATCACGGTGATGGGCACGGGCGTGGACAACATTGACCTCGCTGCCGCGACGCGCGCGGGCGTGCTCGTCTGCAACGCGCCGGGCGCAAACGCGCGCAGCGTTGCCGAGCATACGTTTGCGCTCCTCCTCGCCGCCGCGCGTCATATCGCCCGCGGCGACCGTGAACTGCGCGCGGGTGAATGGCGCCACCACGACGCACTGGAGCTTGAAGGGAAGACGCTGGGACTGATTGGCCTGGGCGCGATCGGTAGCCGTGTGGCGCGCATGGCGTGTGGCTTTGAGATGCGCGTGCTCGCCTGGTCGCGCACGCCGAACCAGGAGCGCGCGGCGCTCTGCGGCGCGACCCTCACCGACCTCGCCACACTCCTGCGCGAATCGGACGCGGTCTGTATCTGTCTTGCCCTCACGGCGGAGACACGCCACATCGTAGACGAGGCGGCGTTGGCGCAGATGAAGCGCGATGCGGTGCTCGTGAACACGGCACGCGGCGCGCTTGTTGATGAGGTGGCGCTGGTCGCCGCCCTCCGCTCCGGCCGGCTGCGCGCCGCCGGGCTGGACGTCTTTGAACAGGAGCCGCTGCCGCCGGGTAGTCCGCTGCGAGAGCTGGACAACGTCGTCATCACCCCGCACGCGGGCTGGGTCAGCCGCGAGGCACGCGACCGGCTCGTGCGCGTCCCGATTGACAACATCTTCGCCTGGCTGGACAACCGCCCCCAGCATGTGGTGAACCGCGACGTGCTGATGCGTTCGCCCGGCCCCCATGGCCAGGTCTCAGCAGGCTGAGCCGCACGCTAGCGTGCCGGGATGATGCGCCACTCCAGACGCTTCACCCCGGCACGCTGCGCGCGCTCCCGTGTCCTCCGTGGTTCGCTCGAACCGACCACGTTAGCGCACGCCGTTCGTGATTCCCTCCGCTACGTCCGGCGCCGGGGCCGAACGGCGGAGATCATAAACCTTTACGCTTTCACCGCCCACCTCGGAGCGGAGGTCCCGAATCAACTGCGGGATCAACACCGCGTCCTCCTCTGATTCGGAGACGAACACGTCGCGGCCCAGGGGCTGCAGGCCCATGTCGGCCCGGATCGCGTCTCCTTCGCCGAGCAGCCGCTGGATCGCTTCCGCCTGCGCGCGGTCGGCGACCACGTAGACGGCATAGCTGTCGTCCGCTGCCGCGTTCACTCGGTCGGGCCGCGGCGGCGAGACACTACTTGGCGCTGTCGCCGCACGCGGTGGAGCAACGCTGTCCTCGCGGAAGAGTGCGAGTCCGGCGCCGACGAGCGCCGCAATCGTGATCACGGCGCTGACGACCAGTGCCGTTGTAAGCAGGTTCTGACGAGACTGGCCGTTGCGACCCGCGGTCCTCGTTGACATGGTGTACCTCTTTCCTGTGCGCTGTTGGTGCGTCAACCGGCTCGGCACCGGTTCTCCTAAAATGTTGGCGCGCTGCGCGCTCTTGCCCTGCGCCATCTGCCCTCCTTGCTCACGGTTGTTCCAGGCGTATCAACGGCCGTGATCGGCGCTTTTGCGTACCGATTCGCCGCCCTCTGTGCGACGGTCACAGACGCAGAAATCAGCCACAGCCGCGCGCTGGGATGCCCCAAACCAGGCGTGCCGACGCGTTTATCTATGCGGAACCGATCGCAAAGGGGCGTAAGGAAGCACAATGGAGAGGCCGCACGCGTCTCACGCTCGCCTGCCGCTCGTGCAATGCGCTCGATCTGGTAGGCTGCGCTATCAAGGGAGACGGCGACGCCTCCCGCCCTCCGCATCAGAGAGGGCACCATGCTGAGGAGTGCAATGCTCGATGCCGACGCGCCGCGCACACTCTCGGCGGCCGAGCTCTGCCGGCGCTGCCGCGAGGAGACCGCGCGCTTCCGCCGCCGCGAGCCGCACGACGACCGCCCCTGCCTGGACTTGATCCGGCGCGCGGTGAACGAGCGGGACGATCCCTGCTGGCAGGCGCTCACCGAGGTCTACGGTGATCAGGTCGCGGCCTGGTGCCGTCGCGCGGGCGGCGCAACGGCGGACCTGGACGAGCTGGTCGCGCTTGCCTGGGCCAAGTTCTGGCAATACTTCACGCCCGCCAAGCTCGCTGCCTCCGCCGGAGCCGCCGGCGTGCTCCGCTATTTACAGATGTGTGCGCAGAGCGCCGCACTCGACCTCGTCCGCGCCCGCCCGCGTGAACTGCCGCTGGAATGGGGTGTCTCGCATCACGCTGAGGGCGCCAGCCGCGATCACGACCCCCTCGCGTACCGCTACCCCGATCCGTCGCCCACGCCGGAGGAGATCGTCACGGCGCGGGCGGCTGGCGCGGAGGTGCGGGCAGTGATCGGGAGCCTCCTCCGCGGTGAGCGTGAGCAGGTGCTGGTCTACCTGATGTACGAACTGGGGCTCCGCTCTGCTGAAGTCCAAGCGAAGCGGCCCGACCTCTTTGCAAGCGTGCGCGAGGTTTACGCCACCACGCGCAACGTCCAGGACCGGCTCAGCCGCAGCGCCGCGCTGCGCGCCTGGCTGGCGCGCGAACAGGAGTAGGATGATGGGTTTGGTAAACCACCGCACGACCCCGGAAGGATCGCCACTATGACCAATCGCTCCCCCCGCTGCACTGATCCCGGCGCATCATCGCCGGAAGACCGGATCGCCCAAGCGCGCGGGGAGGCACCCGCGGCGGCAGCAGGCCACATCGCCGCCTGCGTCGCGTGTCAGGCTGATGCAGTGGAGCAGGCGCGTCTGGGAGCGCTGCTCGGCGCGGCGCTCTTCCGCCATGCCTGCCCGCCGACGCACGAAATCGGCGAGTATGCGCTCGGCGTCCTCGCGCCGGAGGCGGCGCAGCAGCTCGCGACGCATCTCCTAGACTGCCCGCGCTGCGCCCTGGAGCGCCGCACGTTCGCGGACTTCTTCAAAGAGGAAGCGGCAGCGCCCGCCATCGGTCTGCTCACTGGGTTGCGCCGGCTGCTCGCGGTCCCGCTCCAGCCGCGTTCACCGGCACTAACCGGTCTGCGCGGCGCGGACAGCGGCAGCAGCACGACCTACGCGGCCGGCGATCTCCGCCTCACGATCAGCGTTGAGCGTGCCCCACGCGGCGGCAACCGGCTGATCGCGGGGTTGGTAGAGCTCGACGTGGAACCGGCGCGCACAGCGCTGGCTTCGCTGTACGCGGACGGCCGTCTCGTAGAGACCGAGCCGGTTGATGACCTCGGCTCGTTCTCCTTCGCAGACGTGCCGCCCGCGCGCTACGTGCTTGAGCTTGCACTCGACGACGCGCTCGTCGTGGTCGAGGACGTAAACGCGCAACAGGCTTGACCGACCACCTCCTGCCCCAATCTGCGCGCCCTTCTTGTGCATACCCCTGACGCCACTACGCGGTCACGGACCAATGTGTGCGGCGCGTGTACGCGGGCGGCAGCGCCATATTGGAAGCGGTCTGGTTGAAGCGAATTGCGCCCGCTCCCCACGCGGGAGCGGGTTGGGGTGAGGGGGCATTCCCGCTTCGGGCACGTACTCACCATCCTCGACCGTAGAAAGTGATAGACTTCCGCTCGATGCGGAGGGTTGTGGTAAACCTCGATCCGGGAGCACACCAACGTGGCGACGGCCGCGCCGCCCGAAGCATTTGCTGACCGTCTTCTGCGCACGGAGAACGCGGCAGAGCGCCGTGCCTTGATTGCGGAGACCGCGCTCTCTGCCGAGGCGCTGCGTGAGGCGGTGCTGCGCCTGGAGGTTGAGGCGGAGCGCCTACACAGCGCCAACCCTGGGCGCGCGGAACAGATGGCGCGTGATGCGCTCGCGCTGGCCGGCCGCGCTGCCGACCCCTACCTTGAGGCAATTGCGCGCCGCCGGCTAGGCGATGCCCTCCGCGTCCAGAGCCGCAACGAGGATGCCCGGCACGAACTTGACCGGGCCGCGGCGCTCTTTACCAGCCTCGGGCGCAGCGTGGACGCGGCCCGGACGCGCATCACCTGGGTTGTGGCAACTTCCAGCCTCGGCATGGCCGCCGAGGCGCGCGCGACGGCCCGCGCGACGCGCCCCGTCCTCCTCGCTGCCGGTGAGCTGGCGCGCGTTGCCACGCTCGATCAGGCAATCGGTTTCACCTACATGCAGGAAGGCCGCTACCGGCTGGCCGCAACCAGCTTTGGCCGGGCCGTGCGCGTCTTCGCGGCGCTTGGTGCGGATGGGCGCCTGAATGCCGCACGCTCCCGGCAGAACCATGGGCTCGCGCTCGTCCGCTTGGGCCGCTTTCAGGAAGGACTGACGGACCTGGAACAAGCGCGCGACATCTACCACGCGCTTGACCAGCAACTCGGCGTTGCGTTTGCGGCGATGAGCATCGGCGAACAATACCAGGGATTGGGGAAATACGCACCCGCGCTGCGCAGCTTTGAGGAGGCGGGTGAGGTCTTTCGTCGTCTCGGTACCTCTGGCAGCGAGGTTGCGCTGGCACGGAACCTGGCGGACTGCTACGTGCAGCTCAACCGTCCGGCGGACGCGCTCGCCTCGCTGGACGCGGCGGCGGACGCGATCGCCCGCGTCACGATCCCGCGTCAAGCGCTTGGGGTCGCGGTGTTGCGTGTGACCGCCTTGATTCAGACCGGGCGGGTGAGCGAGGCGCTGGCGACGATTGAGGACACGGATGCGCGCTATCCCGCTGGGACGCTCGAACTGCGCTGCCGACTGGCGCTCCAACGGGCTGCGATTCTGCGTTCCGCCAACGATCTGGACGCCGCCTTGAATCACGCGCAGCGAGCAATGCGACTCGCCCGCGCTAGTGGGTTCCGTTCGCTCCGCGCCGAGGCGCGGCTCTGTTTGGGCGACGTGCTGCTCGCGCGGGGGGACCTCAGCGGCGCAGGCCGCGCCGCCACCACTGGACGGCGGATCGCAACGCTCGCTGACATGCCGGCGCTCCGCTACCACGCACATGAATTGGCCGGGCGGATTGCCGAGGCGGGCGGAGCTATCTCATCCGCGCGCCGCCACTACGCGCAGGCGATCGGCCAGTTGGAGCGCGAGCAGCGCGGTGTGATCTTCGCGCACCGCGCCGGTTTTGCGGAGGACCGGAATACCGTCTATGAGCGCCTCGCCGTGCTCCAACTCGCGCACGGCGACGCGCGCGCTGCCTGGCGCACGGTCGAGCGGGCGAAGTCTCGCGCGCTCGCCGAGGCAATCGCCGGTACGCTCGACGTGATCCCGCGGCGCGCGTGGCGACCGAATCTGCGCGCCGTCGCCGCACGGCTGGCGGCGGCACGCGAGGAGTACGCCGCCGCCAGCCGTGCGCGCTCAGACACGGAACCTGATGCCGGTGCGGGACGAGTCGAGCTTGCCGCGATCGAAGAGCGCATCAGCACACTGCTGACACGGCTCCAGGTGTTGGGTGCTGGGGATGGGATCGCCGCCCTGATCGGCGGCCCAAGTGATGCCACTCCTGATTTGCCTCCTGGTACGGCGCTCGTTGAGTTCTTCCGCAGCGGCGACGATCTCCTCCGTCTGGTGGTGGTGGGGAACCGCGTGCAAGGTGCCCTTCTCCGCGGTGGCGCGCGCGAGAGTGAGCGGCTGGTGCGCGCGTTCCGCCTCAACCTGGATGCTGCGGAGCGGGCGCATAGCAACGGCGCAGACCTGGCGGCGCTCAGCCGGCAGGCGCGGCTCGCGCTTGGTCGGCTCTATGACTTCCTGCTGCGCGAGGTGCTGGACGGCACGGCCTACCAGGCGCTGGTGGTGGTACCGCACGGCGTCCTGCACTATCTTCCCTTCCACGCGCTGCACGACGGAGCGCGTTACCTGATCGAGCGCCTGCCGGTCAGCTACGCACCTTCAGCCGCGCTTTACACGGCCTGCCAGGAACGCGGCCAGAGCGGGAGGCACCAGGGACGGGCGCTGGTGCTGGCGCACTCGTCCGGCGGCGCGCTCCCCTCGGTGACGGACGAAGCGGTCGCGGTCGGCGCAGTGCTGCGCGCCATCGTCCGAACCGAGGAGATGGCGACGCGCGGTGCGCTTCGCTCCGCAGGGTCAAACGCACGCACCGTCCACATCGCCGCCCACGGTCGTTTTCGCCCCGATGCGCCCCTCTTTTCCGCGATCGAACTGGCAGATGGGCCGCTCACGGTCGCCGATGTCTTCAGCCTGCGCCTGCGCGCGGAGCTGGTCACGCTCTCCGCCTGCGAAACCGGCCGCGCCGTGCTCGGCGGCGGCGATGAGTTGGAGGGTTTGGCGCGCGCCTTCCTCTATGCGGGCGCCGGGGCGCTGGTCGTAAGCCAGTGGCGCGTGGAGGACACGACCACGGCCATGCTGATGGCACGCTTCTATCGCGCAGTCGCCGCGGGGGCTGGCCAGGCAGCGGCGCTGCGTACCGCACAGACCGCCTGCTTGAACAGTAAGGATGCTCTGCCTGGGCGGAGCCATCCACTTTACTGGGCGGGGTTTCAGCTAATCGGCGATGGTCTAGGACAGTCACGACCAGGCCACCCACGGAAGGAGTAACGGCGATGGTGTCAGGAAATGGGGAACGCGGGATCGCATTCTACCGACCGGCGGAGGTGACGCTGGTGCTGGAAGTGGACCCGACGCTCAGCGCGCCGGAAAGGCTCTGGGATGACCCCGCCGCCGTGGATGCGCTCGAACAGCTCTTTCATACCGCCGGTCGGGGTCTCCACCCGGACGCGGCCATCCGTCAGCAACGCACCTATGGGCGCGGTGGACGGAAACCGCTCGCGTTCAGGCGGGAGGACAAGAATTACCTCGTGCATACCCTCAATCTGTATGGCTGGGAGGAGATTCCGCCGCCGCTCAGTTCAAACGCCCTCCCAAGCACGATTGCCGATGTCGCCCTCGTGGTCGCCGCGATCAACCACCTTATCCAGGCCGAGGAGGAGCAGCGGCTCGCAATCGGCGGACACTGGCTGCTCGCGGTGGCTCCGAACTGGCTCGCGTCGGTCTCAGAGGATGTTGATATCGGTCCCTGTCCAGGCGCGGCACCAGAGCTGGCGCTGACGGGCGGAACGCTGGCCGCTCCGACGCGCCCGCCTCGCTTCCGCCGCGAGCGCGGGCTGCAAGCCGATGACGTCACCGCGAAGGTCGCCACCATGCTCCCCGCGATCCCGCTGGAACTGAGCGACAATGCGACCGGGCGCCGCACGGTGATCGTGATGTTTGATACCTGGCCCGCCGCGCCGCCGGTTGCGGCGGTTCCGCCCGCGACCGGCATGGAGATCGGTGCGGCGCTGGCCGATCCCTTCGGCAAGATCCTTCAGCGGATCGGGACGCTGGCAAACGCCGGGATTGACCTGGCTGACCTAAACGCCGCGGGAAGCGGTGGACTGGTGGTGGCGGGTCAGGTGCTGGACTTCGTGGGGAAGCTCGCGGATGATCCGACCCTCCTCTCCCGGCGCTCCTGTGGCGCGGACCTCGAAGAGCCGTATGACCTCTCGGACCATGGGCTCTTCGTGGCGAGCATCCTCAAGGATCTCGCGCCGGAGACAGACCTCTGGGTCTACCGCGTCTTCTCAGACCGCGGTGTGAGCGATCTGGACGTCTTGGCTGAGGCGCTCGCCCACGCGGAGCAGACGCTGGTGCACGCTCACCCCCAGACGCCGGTCGTGTTCAACCTCAGCCTCGGCTATGCATCCGACCTGCTTATGATCGGAACGCTCTTTGCCAACGCCACAGGGACCGGTGAATTCGATAGTCTGATCCGAAACCTGGAAGGTCTGTGGATTGGGGACCCTGTGACCTGGAGGGAGTTCCTTACCCGCCTCCCTGCCTACGACAGCTGCGATGCACGAGACGAGAAAGGGATAGAGGCGGAGATTCTCATGCTTGAAACCGCTGGCGTTGTGGAGAAGCGCGCCGGAAGCTATCGCCTGCGCGGTGCGCTGCTGGTGCTCGACCTGTTGCATCGCCTGCGTGACCTGGATAATGTGCTCCTCGTCGCCGCCGCGGGGAATGACCGCTGTGAGGGTACCTGCCCACCGCCGCGCATCCCCGCGGCGGTGGAGGGTGTGCTCGGTGTTTCCGCCACGCGTAGCGGAGGCGGCGAGCGCGCCAGCTACTCGAACGCCGATGACATCTTCCCCCCGGATGACGGGATCAGCGCGCTTGGTGGGGATCTTGCCCTGGGTGCCGGGCCTGCGGCGGAGGATGTGATCGGCATCTTCCTCGGTGAGACGATCCCGTCGCCACCGGCCCCGGTGAGCAGCACCCCGCTGCCGCTGGCACTGCCCAACACCACCGGGTACGCGCGCTGGGCCGGGACATCCTTTGCCACGCCGGTTGTGGCGGGCTTTGCCGCCTGCCTCTGGAGCCAGAGCCTGAACCGTGTCGGTCCCCCGCAATTTACGGGGCAGGAGATCCTCTCGTTGATCGTCAAGGATGCAACGCTGCCGTTTGTACAGTCATGAGCGCGTGTCTGGGAGTAGGCGATGCGCACGCACACATCTCACGCCAGACGCGACCTAACCCCCCGACCCCCTTCCCTGCGAGGGAAGGGGGCGCACCTCGTTGATCCGCTCACACATCGTCTCCCCCTTCCCTCGCAGGGAAGGGGGTCGGGGGGTTAGGTCAGACGGCCTCACGATCACGCTGGAACGCTGAGCAGCCCCAATCGGCTCGCGCTCCGCTCTGCGAGCAGCACGGCAACCGCTGAGATTGCGGAGAGGACGACCAGGCTCCAGAAAACGATCTCATAGCCGCCCGCTGCATCGTAGATTAGGCCCGCGCCGACCGGCGCCAGTGCCCGCGCACCGGTGAGGAAGAAGGCGATTAGACCGCTGATCGCGCCATAGTTGGCCGGGCCGTAATACTCCGCTGCGAGCGCCGCCCGTGCCGGCGTGACCGCGCCGAACCCCGCGCCGAACAGCACCACGAACGCCCAGATCCCACCCTCGCCATGCCAGAGCAGCAGCACCAGCAGCGCCACGCACTGGAGTGCGAAGATTCCCGCCGCCACCCAACTCCGCGGCACCCGGTCGCCGAGCGGCGTCAGCACGAGCCGTCCCGGCAGCGCCATCACCCCGACCAGCCCCACCGCCACCGCAGCGTACGCGGCGGAATAGCCGTGGTCGGTGAGGTACGGCACAAGATGGACGAAGACCGCGCCCACGCCGAGCGCGTTGAGGAAGAAGGCGGCGGTGAGCAGCCAGAAGGTCGCGCCATGCAACGCCTCACGCGAGCTGATCGATCGCTCCGCGGCGGCAGGGCCGCCTGCCGCCGCCTGCCGCGCGCCTTGATCCGGCCGCTCACCATCCGGGAGCAGGCCGAGGTCGGCGGGGCGGCGGCGCAGCACGAGCGCGTGAAGCGGGATCGTGACCGCGCTGAGGATCACGGCGAGTACCACCAGCGCCGCGCGCCAACCCTGCGTCTCGACCAAGAGGCCGGAGAGCGGGATGAAGATCACGCTTGCGAAACCGGCGATGAAGGTCAGCACCGTGAGCGCACGTCCACGCCTGCGCCGGAACCAGGTCGCCACAACAAAGAACGCCGGCTCATAGAGCACCGCGGCGAGCGTTACGCCGATCCCAGCCCAGACAAGGTACAGCGCGGCGATGCTTTGCACGTTCGCCCAGAGCAGTACCAGCAGCGTTGCGGCGACCGAGCCGCCCGTCATCAACGCGCGCGGGCCGTGACGGTCCAGCCAACGCCCGGCGAGGACACCCGCGAAGCCGGAGAGCAGTAAGGCGAGCGAGAACGCCCCCGTCATCGCCCCGCGTGACCAGCCAAACTCCGCCTGCATCGGCGTGAGAAAGACCGTGAATGCGTAGTAGAGAATCCCCCACGACACCGTTTCCGTCACCGCGAGCGTGACGACGAGCGGCCAGCCGTAATAGAGCGTGCTGATTCTGCGTGCGGGCATCATGATCGCGGTCCTCGCTTGACGCAGGCTGTAGTCTACACCATAATCGGGAAAACGGGAAAATCCGGAGTATACGATGAAGGTGCTGGAGCAGACGGCGGCCGAGGCGCGGGCGGTGCGAATGCTGCGTGCGCTCGCCAGCCCCGCGCGCTTTCGCATCGTCGCCCTGCTGGCGGAGCGCAAGGAAGCGACCACCGCCGGCCTGCTTGAGGCGTTGCCGCTGGGGCAGTCCAGCCTCTTTGAGCACCTCGCCGCGCTCAAGGAGGCCGGGATCGTCCAGGGAGCAGGCGAAGGTGCGGCGCGCTGCGTCTGCCTGGACCCGCGCGCGCTCGAGTTCCTCGCTGGCTATCTCAGCGGCCTGGGGCAGCGCGCCCGCTCCTGGACCGGCCTCGTTGACCATACGCGGAGGGAGAGCGGCATGGAGGTCCGGGACGCTTCACCAGCGGATGCAGCCGCGATCGCGCGCATCTACAACCAAGGAATCGAGGATCGGGTCGCCACGCTGGAGACGGTGCCGCGCTCCCCGGAGGAGCGTGCGGAGTGGATCGCCACCAGAGGGCCGCGCCATCCCGTGCTCGTCGCCGTGGACGGTGCGGGCGCGGTCTGCGGCTGGGCATCGCTCAACCCCTTCAACCCGCGCCCGGCCTACGACCACGTCGCGGACCTCTCCGTCTACGTCGGGCGGGAACTGCGCGGGCGCGGTCTGGGCGATGCGCTGCTGGGCGCGCTGGAGGCGCGCGCGCGCGCGCTTGGCTACCACAAGCTTGTGCTGGCAGCCTTCCCCACAAACGCACCCGGCATGCGACTCTACGAACGCCACGGCTTCAGCACGGTCGGCGTCTACCACGAGCAGGGTCTGTTGGACGGCCGCTGGATAGATGTAATCGTGATGGAGAAGCTCCTCGCCTGAGCACTCTCCTTTGAGCTATCCAGCCCCGACCGCTTGGGCGGTGCGCGCTGCGGCTGGGATTAGGTAACGGTCGAGGAAATGGGCGATCTCGGCCGCGCAGAGGTCCAGGAATTCGGGCTGACCGGCGAAGCCGTGCGGTTGCTCCGCGTACATATGCATCTCCACTGGTACGTGCGCAGCGACGAGCGCCTCATACATCACCATGCTGGCGGAGGCGGGCACAAGCTTATCCGCCGTGCCGTGGAGGAGGAACGTCGGTGGAAAGCCGGGACGAGCATAGCTCACGGGACTGGCGGCGCGGGCAAGCTCGGCGGTGGCCGCGTCCCCCAGCAGCGAATGCGCCGGTGAGCCGCCGTGGACGCGTTCCTCGCCGAGGAAGAAGAGCGTCGGCGGGAAGATCGCAATCGAGGCGGCGACGGCGCTGCTGACGCCCGCGTTGCCGCCCACGCCGTCAAAGTCCGCCAGGTCCGGCGCGCCCGCCACCAGCAGCGCCAGATGCGCGCCCGCGGAGCGACCGAGGATTGCGATCCGCTCCGGGTCAACGCCCAACTCGTCCGCGTTGGCGCGCACCCAGCGCACGGCGGCCTTGATGTCGTGGATCTGGGCGGGCCAGGCGGATTCTGGCGTGAGGCGATACTCCGGTGCAACGCCCACAAAGCCCGCCGCCGCGAGGCGCTCGCCGTAGCCGCGCATCACGCCGCGCTCGCCCTGCCGCCAGCCGCCGCCGTGGACGAGCAGGATCGCCGGGGCCTTCGCCGTCGCGCCCGGCGGCGTATAGATGTCACACTTGAGCTCGCGACCGCCGCCGCTGCCGTAGACCACGCTCTGCCGTACCTTGACCTCGCTCACTGAGTCCTCCCGTTTCGCGCTGCACCTTCAAGTTTGAGACCGCCGGCCGGTAGCGGGCGAGCGGCGGGGGCTGCCCCTGGGCGCTACACCACTAGTGGGTCAGTTGTCACGGACATAGCCTTTACACATGCAATTGGCTGGTCGGCGTGAGCGGCGGATCGGCTGGCGGGTGCAGGCACCGGAGCCGCCCAGGCGATGGTGCCGTGCGCGGG
>Ga0136611_10000572_pt1 | contig 24529 bp, 19 predicted proteins | sample AntDrymUQ2232306_2_FD_106645 | JGI IMG/M metagenome (GOLD analysis project Ga0136611, IMG submission 106645) | Polar desert sand microbial communities from Dry Valleys, Antarctica - metaG UQ223 (23.06) | ecosystem: Environmental > Terrestrial > Soil > Desert | place: Antarctica: Dry Valley...
CGGTGAGGTTGTGATTCGGGCGGCACGATCCGAGGATTATGGCGCGGCGTCTGGCCTCGTACTGCTCGCCCGCTTGATCGGCATGACCGTCGGCCTGTCCGCGATCACCGCTTACGGTCTGGAGATGCTCGGTCGGCGTCAGACCAGCATCAGCGTTCTGTCGCCGCTGCCCGATGAGACGACCGCTGCCTATTTCGAGCGCCTTGAGGACTTCGCGAACGCGCAGCTCATCCCACTGACGCTCGACATCATCGGCGAGACATTCATTATCGCGGCGGTCATCTGTCTCGTCGCCGTGTTCGTCGTCACCCGGATCCGGCAGGGCGACGAGAGCGAGGCCTAATCGCCAGAGACCGTGTTGCGGATCCGTTGTACTGCGGCAACAACACCGTCGTCCGCACCAAAGATTGCTGTTCCGGAAACCAGTATGTCGGCACCAGCCTCCGCGATCTCACGCGCGTTGGCAGCCGATACACCACCATCGACTTCGATGAGTGTATGAAAGTCGCCCTCATCGATTGCGGAACGCAGCGTTCGCAGGCGGTCCATCGTTGTGGGGATGAACGTCTGACCACCAAAACCCGGGTTCACGCTCATCACGAGTATCAGGTCCGCGATCGACAGGAGTTCGATCGCATGACTCATGGGCGTTCCAGGATTCAACGCAAGGCCCGATCGCGCTCCAGCTTCCCGAATAGCCTGCAATGCCCGATGCGGGTGTCGCGTCGCTTCGACGTGAACGGTCAGAATATTGGCACCAGCCTCCACAAACTGCGAAATGTAGCGTTCTGGCTCATCAATCATCAGATGCACGTCCAACGGCAATCTGGTCGCTGCTCGCACCGACGCGACGACTGGAACGCCAATTGAGATGTTCGGCACGAAGCGACCATCCATCACGTCCAGATGGACGTACTCCACCTGCGCCTCTTCAAGCATCTGCAGCGACTCGTGCAAGCGTGTCAGGTCGCTGTTCAGGATCGACGGCGATAGCGAGAAGTCGCGAGTCATCATCGGCCTCCGGTAGGTACTGTCGACGGCGCAGACACCTGCATTGCGGTTGCCAGCTAACCGTACGCTCACGTATTCGTGATGTCGAGAGTCCGTCGAACTGGCTATACTCAGTCACAGTATGAGAACGCACGTGGCGATCCAACAATCAAAATCTCTGGCCTTGGCTCACGGTATGCGGTTGATAGTCGGACTCGCGCTGATCGCGTTCTGGTGGCCCGTTGCGTGGCGTGAGATCAGACCGATCTCAGACTACTACTTCTTCCCACTCTGGCTTGGCTACATACTCACAGTTGACGGACTCGTCGGTCTGCGTACTGGCACCTCCCCGATTGCCCGTTACGGCTCGCGCGTACTGTGGATGTTCGTTGCCTCTAGCGCGCTCTGGTGGGTATTTGAGCTCATCAACGAGGTTGTCGGAAACTGGCACTATCAAACTCCCGTTGTGTATACCCCCTTCGAGTATTTTCTGTTGGCCAGCCTGGCATTCTCCACGGTAATCCCCGCTATGCTCACGACCGCCGAGCTTGTCCGCTCGTTGAAGCTTGATGCTTTGAAATCGCTCCCCCGCCTGAGGGTGACGAATCGTCGCCTGATCGGGTATCACCTGCTCGGCTGGATTATCGTCGTCGTAACGATCATCGCGCCGTCCGTGTTCTTCCCATTTGTCTGGTTCACCCTGATCTTCCTGCTTGATCCGATACTCACGCTCCTTGGCGGTCGTTCGATCGCCCGCTATCTCGAACGCGGCGACTGGTCGGTCGTGTTCAATCTTGGCCTTGCGACGCTGGTGTGTGGCTTCTTCTGGGAGATGTGGAACATCTTCTCGATGCCCAAGTGGACCTACGAGATCCCCTACGCGGAATGGCTGCATGTCTTTGAGATGCCAATTCTGGGCTACGGTGGGTACATCCCGTTCGGTCTTGAAGTATATGTGTTCTACGAATTATGTCGAGTACTGGCTGGCCGATTTACGTTGCCCGTCACGCCAGTGTCCAATCGCGACGAATCGAACGACCACAACTCAGTACTCGCGGCTGATTGAATCTGTTTTCGCATGGCACCTATAATCCGAGACAAGGGGCAGCGCCGCACCGGAACGGCACGCTCACAAGCATGAGTCGGGAGCCAGCGGGCCAATGAACGGTCTCGCGAAGTTCGAACGCTTCTTCGAGCAGGTGATGGAAGGCACCGTCGGTCGAATTTTTCGCTCGCCGATTCAGCCTGCCGAAATTGGCAGGCGCCTGGAACGTGCCATGGAGTCCAACCAGGTGGTTTCGGTCGACGGAATCATCGTTCCCAACGACTATAACGTGCAGATGAATTCGCTCGACATGGTGGTGTTCGCGGACTTTGTCCCCGTCCTGTGTCATCAGATGGAGGACTGGCTGATCGATCTTGCCTCACAGCGCGAGTATGGTTTCATCGATCACGTGCGGGTGCAGATTTTCGGAGACGATACCGTGCCACGCCGCGCGATCAACGTCGATGCGACCATCTCCGAGCTTCCGAACTACGACAAGGCGAAGCAGGATGAAGTACAGCGCACCGAAGTCTATCGAGTTGTTAAGAACACTGGAGATGTCGCGCCAAAGCTGTTGCGGTTTACATCTGGGGACATCGCCGGCGAAACCGTCATCATCCGGCGGCCAGTCGTGACAATCGGACGGGCGCTCAACAACGATGTCATTATCGATTCCGCCGAGGTATCACGCCATCACGCGCGCATCGAGCTTCGCGACGGGCAGTTCCATATCCTCGATCTGGGTAGTACGAATGGAACGACGGTCAACGGTCACACCGCCAACACAACGCGCCTGAACCACGGGGACTCGATCTCGTTCGGAACGATCAGTCTCCAGTTCCTGCCCTATACCGGCCCGGGTACATCGCAGACATCGGCGCGTTGATGTTGACGTGGTTGACGCGTGGCGCGAGCCTGCGAACGATCAATGCGGAGGTGAGCGCCAGTGCTTTCTGATCTGCCGTTCGAGTGGTTCGTTCTTCTCCTGCGCATCATTTTCATCTTCCTGCTCTACTTCTTCGTCTATCAGGTCATTCGGGTAGTCTCGCGGGAACTGCGAACGACCGCGATGGGTGGCGGTGGCAACGTTGCTGCGACCGCCCCAGCCGCGCGTGGGACGCTGCTGGTCGCCGACGCCGGTGAATCGAATCTCCGTCGTGGGGAGGTGTACGACCTTGAGCCAGTGACGGTTATTGGTCGTCATCCGCGCGCCACGATCCTCGTTGAGAGCTCGTTCATCTCGTCCGAACACGCCCAACTTACCTGGGATCAGGATCGCTGGTGGGTCACCGATCTCCGCAGCACGAATGGCACGACCGTCAACGGCCAACCCATTCGCGTCGCAACCGGCATTCGTCTCGGTGACTCGATCGAATTGGGCGGAGTACGCTTCGAGTTGGTACGCTAGCCACACCACACGGTTGCCAGCGTCACCAGGGCCGGCCCGACAATGACCGATCGAATGTCAGGGAGTCATATGCTGTTCACGCGAATCTCCACACCGTTGCGCGCGCTACTATTGGTGATCGTTCTCACGGCTGGGCATGGGTCGCTACTCGCTCCCGAAACGGCAGCGGCAGAGAACAGCGAATACCGCGTCCCGGTCTACTTCGATGCCACCGGCTTTTGGCTCCAGGGACCGTTCCGCGAATACTGGGAAACGAACGGCGGCCTCTACGTCTTCGGCATGCCGATAACCGGTATCTTCCTCGACGACGGCATGCAGAAGCAGTACTTCGAGCGCGCCATCTTTGAGTTTCATACAGAAAACGCCGGCACTGAGTACGAGGTCCTGCTCCAGCGCCTCGGCGCGGTGCGAACCGTGGGCCGGGAGACCGAAGACCCATTCGAGCCGGTGAATGTCCAGCCGGATGCCAATTGCGACTTCTATCCAGAGACCGGGCATCGGCTCTGTTTTGGCTTCCGTACATTCTGGGAAGCGAACGGTGGATTGTCGAACTTTGGCTACCCCATCTCCGAGGAATTCACTGAGCGCAACAATTCCCCACCAGCTGGGGACGGCCAGGAACACACGGTTCAATACTTCGAGCGTACCCGCTTCGAATATCACCCTGAGTACGCCGGGACGCAGTACGAAGTTCTTCTGGGCTTGCTCGGGACCGAATACCTCGCCGCTAATGGTGCGCCTGCCGACGCACTCGTGCCCCAGCCGAAAGACATGCCTCCGGGCGATCCCACGAGTTCCGTGCGCTATGGTCCCCATGTTGGGTACGGATTCAACCTCGCCTGGCGCGGAGACGAAGCCGGTGGCCCATTCCACGAGCAGACGCTGAACGCGGTCAATGACGCCGGATTCTCCTGGGTTCGTATTCAGGTGACGTGGCGAGATGTCGAAGTCGTCCGGGGTCAATATCACTTCGCACACATCGATCGCCTGGTCGACATGGCACGTGGGAAGAACATTCGCGTCCTCGCCAGTATCGCGAAGGCTCCCACCTGGGCGACCGAGAACGGCACCGACGGTATTCCCGTCGACACCGCCGCGTTCTCAGCAATGATGGAACGTCTCGCCCAGCGTTTCAACGGTCGAATCAACGCATACGAGATATGGAACGAGCAGAATCTTGCCTTCGAGACAGGCGGAACTGTCGACGTCGGTCGCTACGTCAATTTGCTGAGGGCCGGATACACCGCGGTCAAATCGAAAGATGCGAGCGCGGTCGTGCTCTACGGCGGGATGACACCAACGGGGGTTGACATCCCGACCCTCGCCGTTGACGACGTGCTGTTCCTGCAGCGCATCTACGAGTACAACGGTGGTGAGATCAAGAACTACTATGACGCTCTCGGCGCTCACCCGGGTTCGAATTGCAACTCCCCTGATGGCTTCTGGCCGGGCAATCCAGAGTGCGAAGCTGGGTGGAACGATCACAATTCGTTCTACTTCCGCCGCATTGAGGAGCTACGCCGGGTCATGGTAGAGAACGGTGAGGCGCATAAGCAGATATGGCTCACCGAGTTCGGCTGGACCACCGCCAATCCGGCTCCAGGCTATGAGTACGGGCAGTACAACTCTGAACAGGACCAAGCCGATTACCTCGTGCGCGCCTATCAGATCGGCAAGTGGGAATGGCCCGGGTTGGCGTGATGTTCGTCTGGAACCTCAACTTCGCTGTCGTCGTCGAACCGAGTGACGAAAAGGGGCCGTGGAGCGTTCTTAATCCCGACTGGTCGCCGCGCCCGTCATATGACGCACTGAAAAACATGCCAAAGTAGGCACGAGCAGCAGCCGTTGGCTATTTCCAGGGCTGGCGAGAACGAAGGAGTATTAATGGTGCCTGCTAGTGACGATCGCACGTTTTCTGGCACGCTCGCGAGCGGCAACCTGTTTCGCGTGACCTCGTATATGGTCGAAGTTACCAAGCCGACTGGAGAACCGATCCGCCAGATCGACGCGAACGCCATCACAGGCCTGAGTCGCGACGGTGACGCGGTCAGCATCGAGCGCACGGGCGGCGAACTTACCGATCTGCGCTGCCTCTCGCTCGACGATGCTGGCAGGATCGAGGCACTCCTGCGACCGAATCTCCGCACGCAGACGAATATGCGCGATTTCAACGTCGTGCAGCGGGTTACGAGCGTCGGCGGCATCATCGGTCTGTTCCGCTCACAGAAGAACGCCGTCGAAGCGCAGGTTGGGATACTCAACCGCAGCGGCTATCGCGTCACACTGATCGTGCCGGAAAGCAGATCGATCCTCCAGGTACTGCTGTCGATCCTGTTACTCATCATCACCCTCGGGATATACTCGACATCACCGGATTTACTGATCATCGGTGAACGCGTGTCATAGCATCGTGCGACTGATCGCGTGGCGTAACCGTCAAACGCGTGGAGTTGCCAACGGCCAACAGTGAGTCGGCTACGTCGTATACTTCGTGACAAGAGAACGGCCCCGCGGCTGCCACGTACGCGTCGCGGGGTTTGTGTGTGAGCCGCCGAGCCAAACGTGGTTCGGCCAGGCGGAGGATGAATGCTCGACCATACGCTCTCGCTTGTGTTGCCGGCGCATAACGAGGCCGAGAACATCGAAGCGGTCGTGACCCGTGCCAACGAGCTGTTGCCAAAGGTCACTCGCCATCACGAAATCATCGTGGTCGATGACGGTAGCCAGGACGCGACGGCTGAGATTGTCGATCGCCTCGCGGCTGCCGATGCTCGCGTGCGGGTCGTTCACCACGGCGACAATCGCGGCTATGGCGCGGCGCTCACATCGGGCTTTCGGACCGCGACTGGCGATTCGATCATGTTCATGGACGCCGACCGGCAGTTCGATATTGCCGACATCAACGCCCTGCTTCCCTATGTCCCCTTCTACGACATCGTGGCGGGCTATCGCATTCAGCGCCGCGACCCGCTCTATCGACGACTCTATGGGAAGCTCTTCGGCCTCTGTGTAACGCTCCTGTTCGGCATCCGCATGCGCGATACGGACTGCGCTTTCAAGATTTATCGCGCTGAATTGCTGCGTGATATGCCGCTCACATCGCCTGGAGCGCTCATCAACACCGAGATGATCGCGCGCTCAAAGCGGCGCGGCGCGACGGTCGTGCAGGTCGGCGTCCACCACTATCCCCGTGAAGCCGGGGAATCATCTGGTGGCAGTCCGCGCGTCGTCTTCCGCGCGCTGGGCGAGACAGCCCGCCTCTGGCTGCGCCTGCGACGTGAACCACCGCCAAAGCGTCTCGATCACGACACTGACGATATTGTTTCATCTGAGCATGGTTCGTCGGCTGGCCTGCGGGTTCTGCTCGGAGTGATGGTAGCGGTCGTCATCCTGTTGATCGCCGTCAAGCGACTGAAGCGCTGAAGGATGCTGAAAGCAGCTACGACGCCTCGGTGAATGTGTCTCTGTCCTGTAGTGGCGGGTTTCTTCCCCGAACGTCAGATGCGCGACCAACCTGCAACTCGCCAGCATAGCCGCTACAGTGGTTCGTTATTCGGAACCGCGTTACCACGGAGTGATGGCTCACCGGCGTGTCCGGCCGCCGACCGGGCGGGCTGCAAGTTGGTTCGGTCGATCACGTTCGGGGAAGAATCCCGCGCCTGCACGACAGAGGCATATACCCGGTGGCGGACTACTCAGCTACGATGCGCCAGCGACGTTCGCCAGTGGTTCGAGCAGCTTCGCACGTACATCCTCGGCCTGCATATCATGCACCAGGAGCCGTTTTCGTCTTCCACGATGCCCGGAGATCAGTTCTACGCGCGTCTTACTGACCCTCAGTTCCTTCGCAAGAAAGGCGACCACCTCGGCATTGGCGGCACCATCGACTGGTGGTGCCGTAATCCGTAGACGCAGTGCCCCATCGTGAAGCCCAACGGTCTCCGAGCGCGCCGCGCGTGGTTGAACGTACAAGTCGATCGTCGTGCCATCACGATGCGGCTCGACTGGAGAGCCACTGCTCAATTCGCGGATTCGCTCAGAGCGATTTCAGCCGCCATGGCTGCACCGATGATTCCGGCCTCGTTCCTGAGCTGCGCAGGGACGATGGACGCGCGAGTCTCCAAGAGCTGGCCGAAGTGCTTCCACTCCTTCGACACTCCTCCCCCGAGGATGAACAGGTCTGGCGAAAACAACGCTTCGTATCGTCCAAGCACTTCGTTGACGCGCCCCGCCCAGTCTTCCCAGGAATAGTCCTTCTGCTCTCTGGCGCGGTCGGACGCACGCTCCTCGGCGTCCTTGCCGCGCACTTCTAGATGTCCCAGTTCGGTATTCGGCAGCAGGACGCCCTGGTTGAAGATCGCACTGCCGATGCCAGTGCCGAACGTCAGGATTATCACCACACCGTCGTGTCCCTCACCAGCGCCGAACCGCATCTCACAGATTCCAGCAGCATCCGCATCGTTCAGAACGTGCACGCTCTGGCGGGTGTGCTGCTCGAACAAGGCGTCAGCATCTACTCCAATCCAGGACGTGTCGACGTTCGCGGCGGTCAGAACGATGCCGTGCTGGACGACGGCGGGAAACGTGCAGCCAATCGGACCCCGCCAATTGAACTTCTCAACGAGCTGCGCCACGACCTCGGCGATAGCTTCTGGCCCAGATGGTTGGGGTGTCGGAATTCGGATGCGTGACTCAACGAGCGTGCCCGTCTCTGTATCGACTGGCGCGCTCTTGATCCCGGAACCACCGATGTCGATGCCCAGTACCTGCAAATTCTCCTCCATAGTGATGTTCGAGTCCGATATACGTTCGGGGCTGTGAAGCGCTGACGCTCAGGCGACAGCCGCTGGTTGCAAGCGTAGTGCCGCCGCGACATCCGACAGATGCTCCGCCACGATGACATCGCGGCGCAGTGCCGTCCTCAGGTCTTCAATACTCATATCATCGAGCAGCGTGTTCGTCCGGCGCGAGATCATCGTGGTCGAGATGAACAGCGGCTCACTGCCTGGCCGGTCGCCAAAGACACGCACCAGTTCTCCGCCCGTCAGCAGGCCGGAGATGTTGATCTCTCCGCCAAAGAATGTGTTCTCGATCGGCACGACCTCGACCTTCGCCCCGGTCGTCCGGTTCAACCGCGCGACTTCCTGCGCCATTGTCGGCCCGATCAACGTGCCGCAGGCGATGATGCCCGGCACGTCTGCAATCGCGGCCCGCTTGCCACCTCGGACGAGCCGATCAGCGTCGTTGAGGAATTGTCGCGTGATACCAATGCCGTCCTCAATCTGTGCGAACTCGTCGTAGTGGTCAGTTGGCGGGATCGGAGATTCGGTCATCAGGTAGAACTCGTCGCCGAGATAGAAGAACGTCTCGTCACGGGCGGCGCGGAACCTCTCCTGCCATCGTTCCGACTGTTCGATGACTGCACGCGCTTCGTCGGGGGTGTGTCGTCGCATTTCCAGCATCGAGCCAGGCATGGTGCGCAGACATGGGCGCGACAAACGTACCCTGCGCGACTGTCGCTCCAGTCCGAAGCGCGTCAGCCCGACCGGGACGCCAGCAATTGAGCGTAGATGCGGTCCACAATTCGACAGGTCTTCGAGCGATCGGTCAAGTTCGGGGCCATCGTTGACGCCGGGACAGAGTACGAGTTGCGCGTGGTAGTCGATACCGGCCCGTTCCAGCCGCGCCAGATGCTCCATGATCAGCGCGCCCTTGGGATTGCCGACCAACTGGGAACGCAGCTCTGGATTCGTCGCATGGACAGAAACGTGCATCGGCCCGAGACGTTGCTCTTCAATTCGTTGCCAGTCGTCTTCGGTGAGGTTCGTCAGCGTGACGAACGAGCCATGCAGCATCGAGTGCCGATAATCATCATCCATGACATACAGACTGCGCCGCATGCCCTTCGGGATCTGCTTGATGAAGCAGAACGGGCAGGCGTTCTCGCAGATGTGAATGCCGTCGTTGGTCGGATCGGCGAATGTGATGCCCCATGGCTCATCGAGGTCACGCTCGACTTCGCACTGATGGAGCTGACCGTCACGCTCGATTTCGAGGATCACCTCTTCGTCAGCAGCATAGAACTGGAAGTCGAGAATATCTCGCAGTGGATGACCGTTGACCTTCACGATCTGATCGCCCGGTTCGATTCCGATCTCTTCGCCCAGCGTCCCCGGAGCAATATGCGCGACCAGGCCCGGACGCTCGGGCGCGAGAGCCGTGCGCCGGCGTCGTTCCGGTATTGCAATGTCCTGAATGCGTACGACGCCCACGTGACTCCTGCCCGCTATTCACTATCTAAAGTTCGGAAGATTCGCCCCACCTGGTTGCCCACGCCCGTTGCACAAGTGTGCCTGCCGCGACGATTGCAGCCGTCTCGGCCCGAAGGATCAAGCTCCCCAGCGATCCGCTTATGCCGCACGTGTTCTGGAACGCATCCCGCTCACGATCAGTCCAGCCACCCTCCGGACCGATCGCGATTGCTAGTTCGCGAATGAGTACAACATCAGCAATATGCACCGCGTCCGCGCGTTCGATCAGGGCAATCGTTGGTTGCCGACCGAAAAACTCGGAGGGTGGGACGGGAGATTCAAGCGCAACAAGCGTCAATCGCTCTGATTGTTCGGCGGCTTCGCGGATGATGCGCTCGTACCGTTCCCGTCGGCGCGGCCATTCGCGCGCAACGTCGAAGGATACCACGCAGCGTTGCGCGGCTAGCGGCACGATGCACGCGACACCAATCTCTGTCAGCTTCTGTAAGGCGAATTCGAAGCGCTCTCCACGGAGGAGCGCCAGACCTACAGTGAGGTGTATCGGTGGTTCCCGTTCTGGAGTCGACATCTCGACTACCTCGAACGTCGCGGCATCCTTCCCCGTCGGGACGTATAGGGCGTCGGCTTCAACGCCGGTTCCGTCGAACAGCGTGACACGCTCTCCGCCGGCCATCCGCAGCACCGTTCGCAGCTGTCGGATCTGCATCCGGTCGAAGACGCCCGTCGCTCCCACGCTGAGCTGATGTGGGACGAACAGCCGGGGTGCCGTCACGGTAGCTCAGCGTCGCTTCAACAGTAACGCGATCCAGTCGCGGGATTGCTTCCGCTCCGCGACATCGAAGCCCAGAATGGTGAAGGCGTCGATGACCAGTGCTTCACGCTCCTCGATAATGCCGCTTGCGATCACGACGCCGCCTGGAGCGACATGGCTGGCGATCGCTTCAGCGTTGTCCGCGAGAATTCGTGCGATCAGGTTGGCCAGTACCACTGGAAATGTTCGTGAAGCGTCGAGCGCGACCTTGATGTCGCCACTGATAACTTCGATCTGATCGCCCATCTCGTTCAACGTTACGTTCTCGGCCAGCGAGCAAGCCGCCACAGGGTCAATCTCGACCGCGACCGCGCGCGTCGCGCCGGAACGAATTGCGCCAATCGACAGGATGCCCGAACCAGCGCCGACATCGAGAACTTCGATGCCGTTGAGGTCGACTTCCTCCATGAACAGCATGCACATCTCGGTCGAGGGATGCAGCCCCGTTCCGAACGCCATGCCAGGATCGAGATGAATGACTCGATCATCTGGCGCAGGAGTCAGTTCCCGCCAGCTTGGGCGTACCACAAAGTTTCGTCCGATGCGAAGAATCGGGAAGTGCTCTTTCCAATTGTTGGCCCAATCCTCCTCTGCGCGCTCGGAGTAGGTTGGCTCGCCAACACCGCCGATTGTGCGCAGGAAATACAGTCCCTGTACCATCGCCGCGCGGCGCTCTGGCAACGTCGCATCGACGGCCAGATACGTTCGGACGATGACGTGTCGGGTCGTGTCGATTTCGAGATTGTCCCCGTCCTCATCCTGCCGGTACGGCTCTTCGATGACGACGCCCTCGTTGTAGCCGTATCGGGCCAGTAGCTCGCTGACCGATTCGACGGACTCCGCGTTTGCGGGGACGCTCACTTCAAGCCACTGGGGATCAGGAGTCATTGCACTATCGTTGTTGTCAGCCACGGCCATTCTCACTTGCTGGACGCAAATCAATATCAGAGGAATCCCCAACGTTGACCCGCAGCGGTTCTCCTCGAACCAGCGCGTTTCGGCCAACAATCGAACGCGTCAACATCGCTGCATCGATGGTGGCCCCGGAATCGACAATCGAATCACGCACAATCGCGTTCTCGACAACCACGTCATCCCCGATACTTGCGTACGGCCCGATGACCGAATGCTCGATGCGCGCCGTCTTCGAGATATAGACCGGCGGGACGATAACCGAGCCTTCTACAACCGGAGCCGAGTCCGACCTCGATAGCAGGAACCGATTGGTGTCCAGCAGCGCCGTCGGGGTGCCGCAGTCTTCCCAGACAGTCGCTGAAATCGTCGTGAACGTTTCGCCATCGTCGATCATCAGCTGCATGGCATCGGCCAGGAAGAACTCGCCCTTAGTCTTAATCTCCTGCGTCAACTGCCGGTCGATTGCTGCGAACAGCTTTTCGATCTCTGCGATGTAATAGATACCCATGATCGCCAGGTTCGACACTGGATTCTCGGGCTTTTCGATGAATCTGGTGACGACGGAACCGTTGAGCTCAACAATGCCGAACCGGCGCGGATCGGCGACCTCTTTTACAAATATGGCTCCGTCAGCTGAAATGGTCTTCAACACGTCAAGGTCGGCCTCAAAGATCATGTCAGGAAAGATGATGATCGTTGGCCCTGATATCTGGCCGCGTGCTTGGATGATCGCGTGCGATTGACCGAGCGGTTCATCCTGCTTAACGAAGACCGCGTCGAAATCATAGTTCTTCTCGATGTATTCCTGAATCTGTTCGCCCAGGAAGCCGGTGACAAAGACCATCCGGTCAATCGAGAGTGACGAAAGGGAGTCGATAACGTGTCCGAGGACCGGCTTCCCCGCGACACTCACCAACGGCTTGGGGCGGCTCCAGGTGTGCGGTCGGAGCCGGGTTCCCAACCCGCCGACAGGGATAACTACGTTTATTCCGCGTCCCACGTCAGTTCACCCCCGCATAGTTACGACTTCGCAACTCGAACGTTTCGACAGCATGCCCGTCTCGACAACTGGCCCTACCGTCGGTTGACGATATGTTGGTAACCGGCACGATTCGGTAGTGTACCCGAATACCTCCTGAACAAGCGCGAACAATCCTCACGCTCGCCCATGACACAGGTAGAATGATGGCCAGACAGTTCACCGTGCCGAGCTACACCATGTGTCGAGTATTCCGGTCGCCGCTGTGAATTGGCGAGGGAGAGAATGGAGGCTGCGGCCAAGTGCACGTATCGGCGAAGGCAGACTACGCACTTCGGGCAATGGTTGAGCTCGCGTCAGCCGAACAGCTGCCGCTAAAGGGAGATCAAATCGCCAAGGCGCAGGACATCCCGCTGAAGTTCCTGGAGAACATTCTGCTTCAACTCAAGCACTCCGGCATCGTGTTTGCGCAACGCGGCGCGCATGGGGGCTACTGGCTCGGTCGCCCTGCGGAGGAGATCACCCTTGCGGATATCTTCCGAGCGGTCGAGGGTCCATTAGTCAAGATTCATGGCCTTCGTCCGGAAGATGTGGCCTACTCCGGCACGGCGATGCCGTTGCGTGATATCTGGATTGCAGTCCGTGTCAGCCTGCGCGTGGTACTCGAATCGGTCACACTGGCCGATCTCCAGAGCGGGAAGCTCCCCCAGGACATACTCGACCTGACGCTCCACCCGGAGGCCTGGACACGACGCTGAACCGGTTTCGTTGCGCTCGGTTTCCACCTACATGATGAGATGCGCCCTCCAGTTTAATCGTCACAATAGTTGCAAAGATCATGGCGATGCATGCACGACACAACCGATCCACCCTCACGTGGCCTGGCTCCCATGATCGCACCGGATTTCGACCTTGTCGCCCCATTTCGATCAGAATCGTCGCCCCGCAACGTACTGACGAACGAACAGGCGCGATACATGCGACCCGCCCCGGAACTGACCGAGCCGTTGGTCGGTCGTGAGACTGAGTTGACACTGCTTTCAGCGGTTCTCTTGCACCCAGATGTGCGGGTGTTGTCGTTGACCGGACCGGCAGGTATTGGAAAGACGAGTCTTGCTCTCTCTCCTAAGCCGCGTTAGGCTCTCATTTCCCGGCGGTGTGGCATTCGCAGGGCCGACGATCTCCGGCGATCGTGCTGATCTCCTGCGCGGAATAGCGGATGCACTTGGCGTCCGAACGACGACTGATGCGACGCTGATCGGAACGATCGCGACCGCGTTGGGTGATAGCGATAGACCCGTGCTACTCATGCTCGATGATCCGTCGATCGATCATCAGGACATTAATCATCTGAATCAGTTGTTGGGACGAGTTACCAGGTTAAAGCTCCTGGCAACCAGCCACACTGCGTTGGGAGTACTGGACGAACGCGAGTTCGTCATTCCCGCACTGTCACTACCAACCTCGGATGAATCGCTCGCCCTCGCAGCGATCGAACGCGAGGCTGCGGTCTCGCTATTCGTCGAGCGCGCGCAAGCTATGCAGCCGGGTTTCGCTCTTAACCTTGGCAACGCAGTTACCGTCGCGGAAATCTGTCGGCGTCTGCAGGGTGTTCCCTTGGCCATCGAGATCGCGGCGGCGCGTAGCCGAGCATTTCCTCCACGGGCTCTGTTGGCGCGAATGGAAGAACAGCGTGGCGGCAAGGCAAACCCCGGACGACACCAGGACGTTGGTTTTGGTTCACTCGACACGCTTATTGTCTGGGCTATCTCGACGCTCGATCCGGAAGATCAGCAGTCCCTGATCTCGTTGTCGGTATTTCCGGATTCGTTTGACGCGTCAACCGCCCGATCCGTTGCACATCCGGAGGTCGATCAGCAAGCTATCGACCAACAACTCGCGGTTCTGGTCGATGCCCGACTATTACAACGTCAGGGTGCTCGTGAGGCTCAGGTGCGTTACGCCATGCCGAAGCCGGTCTACAGCCTGGCTGAGAATATGTTTCTCACGACAGACGCGCTCAACGAAACCCGCGAGCGTCATGCCCGCGCGTTCGCTGACATGGCACGCGAGGCAGCTGCAGCGTTCTGCACGAGCGGCCAGCGGATATGGGTGACCCGTCTTCATACTGAGATCAGGAACATTCGGACGGCGCTCGAATGGTGGTATGGATCCAGAATGACCGACGAGGCGCTCGCGATGGCGACAAATCTCAGCCGATTCTGGGCTAGCCGGACGAGACTCAGCGAAGGTCGCGCGTGGCTTGAACGAGGCATCTCTGACGCCGCACATGTGCGCGACGAGACGCTCGTTGCGGCGCGTGACACGACGAGTTGGCTGCTGCTGCTCCAAGGAGATGCAGATGGGTCAAAGGATCTGGTCGAAGCGAACCTCGATTTGTACCGATCGACAGGGAACGGCCGCGGTGTCGCGACCACGCTTGATAGCCTCGGTGAACTAGCGTTGAGCCGTGGAGCCTTCGACGATGCGATTAAGTGCTTCTCGGAAAGCCTCGCGCTCTGGCTGCCAGAGAATGCCGACTGGAATGTCGCGATGACGCGCATCAGCCTCGGCTGCGCGACGCTTAACCTCGGTCAGATTGATGAGGCCAGCGCGCTCTTCGCGCTCGCGCGTTCCGAGCTCAGCCGACTCGGCGATCGCCGCGCCGCGAACGTTGCGCTGGTCGCCGAAGCGTGGATGCACATACACTCCGGAGCGCTGCCAGACGCCGAGCGCGAACTGTTGACTGCGCTCCGGACCTTCCGCGAGCTCGGAGTCGTGCTTGAAACCGCAGAAGCGCTGGAAGGTCTATCAGTTATCGCTCATCTTGCCGATGATTCTCAACGCGCGTGTGAACTCCTGGTAGCCACGCTCGTTCTGCGCCGCGAAAACGGCATCCATCCCGCGTTCATCTCCCGCCTGGGATGCCTTGCAGAACGATCAGCAGTTCGATCGTTACTCATGACGTCGCTTACGGCTGACGATTACCGTGTCACTCGCGATAGCGCAGAACAGCTAGTGGAATCGCTCGTTACCGTCGGTTGACGCATGGCACCGCTGGCATCACCTCGTGCCCACAAGCACGTGCTTGTGGTTTTGCTTTTTGGGAAATGTACCCCCAAGGGGATTCGAACCCCTGATCTCCTCCTTGAAAGGGAGGTGTCCTAGGCCTCTAGACGATGGGGGCATGGTTGACACTGCACCGGCAGCGCGACCGGGACGTAGGATACTCAGCGTCGCCACGCGTTGTCAAACGCAGCATCTGGACGCACGTGTTCATGACACAACCAGCATGACGCCCAGCACGCCGACGAACACGAGTGTCGCCGCGGTCGCGGGTTGCGGTTCACGCTGAATCCAGGCACCGAGATTACGCGCGGCAACACGGCCTTCGGGTAGTGCCGCCGTGAGTGCCAGGAGGCCAACTGCGTACAGAGCCAGCGTGGATTCCGCTGAGATTGGCGCGAACTTCATTTGCCCGAAGCGCAGTTCCGATGTAACGCGTGCAATTGCCAGGACCACAGAACACACCGTCCACGCAACCCAGCCGATCAATTCGGCGATCGCCGGTATGGGTGATGTCAGACACACCACGACGGCCAGAATAGTCGCTGGCGCCGCGAGCGGTGCAGCCATAAGGTTGGCTGGAATCATCGGTGGCGTGAACGTCCCGATCTGAAGCGCAACCACTGGTGCCGTCGCAAGCCCAACAATGGCGGTCGTGGCGATGGGTGTCACCAGCGCAGCGACTCCTCGCGATGCGTTCATCGTGCAGCGCGCTCCGAGAATGACGCCGATGGTCGCGAGCAGGCTCAGCTGGAACGACAGCGATGTCAGCGCCTCCGGCGAGGCAGCAACCATCGTCGCTGCCGCCAGGACCAGCACGGTGAACGAATGGGCGGGTCGCCCAAGACGCGCCGCCACGATCGCAGCCACACCCATGATTGCTGCCCGAACGACAGGTGGATCTCCGCCAACCAGCCAGACGAACATCGCCAGAGCGACAACCTGTATCCCCGCCGACCGCCAGCCCCGCCACCCGATAGCCAGGACCAACGAGCCGATCGTCGCGGTGACGAACGACACATTCCAACCACTGACAGCCGTGAGATGCGACAACCCCGCACCGCGCAGCTCTTCCCGTTCGTCAAACGTTAGAGCGCTATCGTCGCCGATCAGCAGTCCCATCGCTAACGCCCCAGACGAGCCTGGCACATGCGTCCGAACCGCCCGTGCGATTGATGCTCTTGCCCTGGCCCTGAGTCGTTCGATCGCGTCACCCTGCTGCGTGACCGTCAGGCTGGACGCCTCGATTGCATCCCCGGTCACGCCATCGACATATCCAGTCACCGCCACCTGGTCTCCGCGGATAACGGTCGAGGATAAGGGAAGCGATAGACGCGACCGCCGATCTGCTCCATCTGGCGAGGTCCAGGTCATCCAGGCCCACGCACCCTTCGTCGCAAGCTGTGGATCGCTGGCAATACGCCCGTCAATCGGCATCGGAGGGTTGCCAGAAATTGGTGTCTCGGTCGGCGAGCCGGCGAATACTCCAGCCAGCGCGCCAATCACGCATCCCACGCACGCACTCAGAAAGAACGGTCGGGCTGCTCGTCCAACTATCAGCGCGAGACCCAGGAATGTTGCAATACACACCCCCGCCAGAACGACGGAGCCAGCCTGCACTGCCTTCGCTCCGAATACGATTCCAACACCGAGCAAGATGCCCACGCTACGACCCGACAGTCACGAGAGGACGCATTTCGTCGACCATGCGCGCGGAAATACCCCGGACATCTTCCAGTTCATCGACCGACTGAAATGGTCCCTCAACCGTGCGGTAATCAATAATGCGTTGGGCAATCGACGGTCCTACACCGGGCAGCGTGTCGAGTGCGGCGATATCGGCGGAGTTCAGGTCGACCAGCGTCGACGTGCCTTGTACTGGCTGAACGATCGCCGCTGAAGTAACTATTACGGCTGCATCCTCAGGGGGCGTCGGACCAAGGATTGACTGCGAGCTGGCCGGTGTCACGACTGCGGTTGACGTGACTACAATCCTAGCGATCGAAGGAACGATGATCTGATCTGAATCAGCGAGCATGGCCGCCATCCCGAGCGAAGAGATGTCAGCCGTCTCGGTGGTGCCCCCGGCGGCGGTGATCGCGTCGGCGACGCGACTGCCCCGTGGCAGGGTGACGACGCCTGGTTGACGCACGTCGCCTCCGATGTACACGCGCACGATCGCGGGATCGTCGATCTGCTGAATCGTGACGATCACCGTTGGCTGACGGCGCGTCTGCCAGGTGACGGTCATAGTCAACACAACGATCCCTGCGAGGATCGCCGCCGCCACCGCGCGCAGCATCGGACTTGCCACGAGACGTCGGATGCTCTCGCCCAACCGTCCCCCGATCTCACTGTCACATCGTCGGGAGAATTGTAACCGCAGTTCTCCTACGGTCTATACTCACCCGTTACGGCCCGTGGGAGCTGGTCAGGCGTTGCATCGCGCAACGACCCCGTCAGCGTGGTCACGATGAACACTAACGGTGAGGAAACGAGGCGCGCGTGTCACTGGCTCATCTCGGACCATTGCTTGAAGCCGTGCCGGTTCCTGATACCGATGGTGTTAGAATCTCGTCAACCTGGGGAACATCAGAACTTGGCACGGCCATGCGTCCGGTCGCGCTGGCTGCATTCGCGCGCCAGTCTACTCACCCATTGCTCGTCGTCACCGCGCGCAACGAAACGGCCGACGCTCTCTGCGCTGCGCTCTCTCTCCTGCTGCCCACCGATCGCCAGCCACAGGTCTGGGGTGCCGCCGATCCGCTGCCATACGAGCAGCTCCCGCATGATCCGTCGGTGTCCGCCCAGCGAACCGCCGTGCTCGGTCGCCTTCTCGCGCCAGTCAGCGTCGCTCCCGCACTCATTGTGACAACCGTGCGCGCGCTGATGACGTACATCCGCGAACCCGACACCTACCGCAAGGACATGCACATTCTGCGTGTCGGTCAACGCGTCGATGACCGCGCACTCCTCCGCGATCTCGTGACGGCCGGGTATCAGGTGGAGCCACTGGTCGAAGGGCCGGGGACAGCCAGTCGGCGCGGCGGCATCCTCGATGTCTTTACCCCAGGCCCGGATGAAGCCGTCCGCATCGAGTTCTTCGGTGATAAGATCGACAGTATCCGGCGCTTTGACCCAGGCACGCAGCGCTCGACCGAACGCGTCGAATCGGTCGCAATTCTCCCGCCGATCGAGTTCGACCTGTCCGACCGGGCGGCAGCGCATTCCGCATTGAGCGAGTTGCCGGTTGAGACGCTCCGCGACGAAGTACGCGACGAGTGGGAGCGCATGCTCGCGCTACTGGAAGTTGGCGCTGTTCCCGCGTCGATCGATCTCGTCGCTGGAACCTTCCCTGGAAACCGCGCGACGCTGCTCGACTATTTGACGAACGGCGCGACCATCGTGTCGATAGATCCAGCGTCGATTGCCTTGCAGGCCGAGCAGATCGCGCTCCAGGCTGAGGGCGTGCGTCAGACTCTCGAACTCGCCGCCGAGATACCCTCCGGCATTGACCGGCCATATGCCGATTGGGCTGAACTCGACGCTGCAATGGACAGATTCGCATGCTGGCGCATCGGCGCTGGGGCCGATGACGTGTCAATAAACGACGTACCGTCCGCCTCAGCGTTCGGTGATGTCGCCAGCTATGCTGGTGACATTGACGCACTCACGGTGGATGTTCAGCGCCATTTATCGGAGCAATGGCGGGTAGTCTTTGCCTCCGACCAATCAGAGCGGCTTCGCGATCTACTTGAGGAGCATGACATCTATCCGCGCATGATGAAGCGCGGTAGCTCGACACTGTCCGGCCCGACCCCTCCCGGAGCCGTCGATGTAATTCATTCCCCACTCACTGCTGGATTCATGCTGCCCGGCCCCCGCCTGCTGGTACTGACGGACCTCGAAGTCTTCGGTATCCGCAAATCGGCGCGTCCCGCAGCGGTCGGTCCACGTCGGCGTACGCGTGTCACGCGCCAGTTCGTGCCAGGAGCCTACGTTGTCCACGTCGAGCACGGCGTCGGGATGTTCCAGGGTCTGGTCCGCATGGACCTGTCTGGAGCGGAGCGCGAGTACCTCCAGATCGATTACGCCGCTGGAGATCGACTCTACGTCCCGGTCGATCAATCGGACCGTCTGACGCCGTACGAGAGTCCCGCTGGCGCGCCTAAGATCACACGCCTGTCGTCGCCGGAGTGGTCGCGGATCAAAGCCCGTGTGCGTCAGGCTGTCCGCGAGATGGCCTTCGAGCTGTTGCAGATCTACGCCGCGCGTGAGTCCGCCGTCGGCCATCGCTTCCCCCCGGATGCCTCGTGGGATGTCGAGCTGGCCGAGTCGTTCCCGTATCGGGAAACGGTCGATCAACAGAAGGCGATCGACGACGTAAAGGGGGACATGGAGACGAACCAGCCGATGGATCGACTCGTCTGCGGTGATGTCGGCTACGGCAAGACCGAGGTCGCGCTCCGGGCCGCGTTCAAGGCTGTCAACGACGGCAAACAGGTGGCTGTACTCGTGCCGACCACGATCCTTGCGCTCCAGCACTACAACACCTTTCGCGATCGCATCGCCGCGTTCCCAGCCAAAGTCGAGATGCTCTCCCGCCTGCGCACGAAGCAGGAACAGGCCCGCATCACCGCCGGAGTCACCGACGGCTCCATCGATATCATCATCGGCACCCATCGACTGTTGCAGAAGGACGTAACCTTCAAGGACCTCGGCCTGCTCGTCGTCGATGAGGAACAGCGTTTTGGCGTGCGTCACAAGGAGCACATCAAACGCATGCGTGCTGAGATCGACGTGCTCACGATGACGGCCACGCCGATTCCGCGCACCCTGCACCTTGCGCTGGCCGGTATCCGCGATCTGTCGCTGATCACGACCGCGCCGCAGGACCGCGTGCCGGTGCGCACGTTCGTCACCCCGGCCAACGATGCGATCGTTCGAGAAGCGATGCTGCGCGAGATGGCGCGCGGCGGGCAGGTCTTCTTCGTCCACAATCGCGTTCACAGCATCTATGCCACCGCCGACAGGCTGCGCTCGCTCGTCCCGGAAGCCAGCATATCTGTTGCGCACGGACAGATGGACGAGGGCGAGCTGGAGAAAGTCGTGCTCGCGTTCGTCCGCAACGAGTACGACGTGCTCGTGTGTACGACGATCATCGAGTCCGGCGTCGACATTCCGAATGCGAACACGATCGTGCTCGACAACGCCCATCAGCTGGGCCTGACCCAGATGTACCAGCTCCGCGGTCGCGTCGGCCGTTCGACAAATCGCGCCTACGCGTACCTGCTCTACCCGCCGAACACTCCGCTCTCGGTCGAGGCGTTGGAGCGGCTGGAGGCAATTCAGGAGGCGACCGAACTGGGAGCGGGCTTTCAGGTCGCCCTGCGGGACATGGAGATTCGCGGCGCGGGCAACATCCTCGGTGCAGAACAGTCGGGACACATCGCCGCCGTCGGGTTCGACCTCTACACGCGCATGCTGGCTCACGCGGTTGAAGAGATCCGCGCCGGACACCCAATCGCCGAGCCTGAGGACGTGTCTCTCGACATTGCGGTCGAGTCTGGGATTCCAGAGGAGTACATCACCGACGAGGAGGTGCGCCTGGCGACCTACCGCCAGATCGCATCGGTCGCGAACGAGCGCACTCTGCGCGATCTGGAAGCGGAGCTCATCGATCGCTTCGGCCCAGTACCCGATCTCGTTTATCGTCTGTTCGATCTCGTCCGTCTGCGCCATCGAGCAACCCGACTCGGCCTGACCAGCATCGTTGAGCGCGACGGCGACATCATCATCCGCCCGGTCGATGGCTCACGCTTGAACCAGGTGCCGATGCGCCGTCAGCTTGGTGTTGGCGTGCGGGTGACTCCGAACCAGGTGCGCCTGCACATGGACGACATTCGTGTGACTCGTTGGGAGGCGATTGACGCCGTCCTTGACGCCATTGCCGCGAATCGTGCCAGCATGGCCGCTCAGGACGAGTCGTCGGATGTCTCCCAGGTCTCCCAGGAATCGTCGTCCACATCTTCCGAGAGAGAGGCGATCACTTCGCGGGCCAGGTCGGCCTGATCGGTCCGCGCATAGACCTGGTGCGGATTGAGCGAGTTCGAGATATACGCATGACCCAGCCCAGTCGGCTTGACCAGTGCGATCACTCCCTCGTCGCGCAATACCTGCCGCCACAGATCTGCGACGATCTCGTTCGGCGCTGTCCCGACATGCACGATGCTCGATTCATCAAACGACTCATCGGTACGTTCGTTCATGAATCCCTCAGGTAGACGACGGTCACGCCGTCCCCCCCCTCGTTCGGAGGTGGCGTCTCCCAGCGCTCCACCGCAGCGTGCTTTGCGACGACTTGGCGGACGACCTCGCGCAACGCACCTGTCCCCTTGCCGTGCACGATCCGCACGAAGGGCAGCCGCGTCAGGTACGCGTCGTCCAGATACTCATCAACGACCTGATCGAGTCCGACCGCTCGCTGCCCGCGCAGATGCAGCTCCATGTCCACCTCGCGCCGTGGTGCCGGGGTCGGGATGCGCACAGCGGGCGATGTATCCTTTTTCCGGCCGATGCGCTTCAGCAACGCCAGTGACTGGCGCACTTTGAACGCGCCCATCTGGATATCGGCCTCGCTGCCGTCGTCCGAAAACCCGATGATTTCTCCCTCGCCGCCGAGTGATGTCATTTCAACCGAGTCGCCAATCCGTAGCGGTTGAACCTGCTGGGTGCGTGGCGCGCGCTTCCGGGTAAACTGACGAACGTCCTGCGCGGCGCGGTCCAGTTCGACGCGCGATTGCTGTATGACCGGACGTACCTCGCGAATTGGGAGACGCTCTGGAATCTCCCGAACGCGCCGGATCGACTGCCGCGCCTCAGCCAGCTCCTGCTCGATCTCTGACAACGCCTCCTCGCGAGCAGCTTCCCGGATCGCTTCAGCGTTGAGCAGTTCCTGTCGCGCCGCGTTCCGCGCGCGATCCGCCTCACTCTGTGCGTGCGCCGCGTCTCGCAATGCCCGCTCGGCATCCGTGCGTCGTCGCTTGATCTCGCCCAGCAGCGTGTCGACGCGCTCGACTTCCGGGTTGAGGAACGAGCGTGAGCGTTCGATGATGTCCGACGGCATACCCAGTCTGCGTGCGATAGCCAGTGCATTCGACTGTCCGGGAACTCCAACAACGAGTCGATAGGTGGGAGATAGCGTCTTGAGATCAAACTCAACGCTACCGTTCTCCGTACCTTCGGTGGTGTAGGCGAACGCCTTGAGGTCCGAGTAATGCGTGGTTGAGATCGACAGACACCCGGTTTCAAGCAAGCGTTCGATGATCGAGCGTGCCAGCGCTGACCCTTCCTCCGGGTCGGTCCCAGCACCAAGCTCATCGAGCAGCACCAGGCTCTTGCGACTGACCTCCGACAGCATCCGGATCACCCGAACCATATGCGACGAGAAGGTCGACAGGCTCTGTTCGATCGACTGCTCATCTCCGATGTCCGCAAAAACACCATCGAAGACGCACATGATGCTGCCTTCGTCGGCGGGGATGAACAACCCCGACTGCGTCATCAATGCCATAAGCCCAACCGTTTTGAGCGCGACCGTTTTCCCTCCGGTGTTCGGGCCTGTGATGACCAGCATCCGAAAGTCAACGCCGAGTTCCAGATCGATTGGGACAACCGTCGCCGGATCGAGCAGCGGATGCCTGGCACGCCGAAGAGCAATCCGCCGACCGTTCGTGGATGAGTCATCGACGAGTGCTGGCCGCGTCGCGCGGATAGCCGAGGCGTAGCGGGACTTGGCGAGCGCCAGATCGATTGCGGCCAACGCATCAAGGCTGCGCGCTATCGCTTCCGATACATCTCCAACGAGCGCGGACAGCTTCCGCAGGATGCGTTCGATCTCGTGTCGTTCGGCGGATTGCAGCTCCCGCCAGCGGTTGTTCAGTTCCACGACTTCCATTGGCTCGACAAACAAGGTCTGTCCACTGGCCGACGTGTCGTGGACGACACCCGGCAGCTGAGCGCGCCTGTCGGCCCGCACCGGCACCACATAACGCCCATCGCGCTGTGTGACGATCGGATCCTGAATGGCAGAGTTCTGGAGGTAACGATTGATGCGTTCCACCAACCGACTATGCGCCCCTCGCATCCGCGAGCGGATCGAGCGCAGATCGTCACTGGCCGAATCGATCACCTCACCACGATCGTTGACCGCCCGGGAGATGTCCGTTTCGAGGTTCACATGCTCGCTGATAAAGCTGACGAATTCGTCAATGGCTGGGAAGCGCATACCTGCGTCTTCCATGCGGAGAAACGTTCTTCGGGTGACACGCGCCGCGCTGATCGTGCCAAGCACATGCAGCAGCTCTTCCGGCTGGAGAATGCCACCGATGGCCGCCCGTTCGATCTGAGCACGCACATCCCGCGCTCCTCCGACCGTGAACGATGGCTGCTCTTCAATCAGCGCGTAGGCTTCAGCAGTAACACTCAGGAGGTAAGCGACGGTTGTCGTATCCGAGGTTGGTCCAAGCTCAGCGGCACGCTCGGCCGCCAGCGAGAACTGGCAGTGCCGGACGAGCTGGTCGCGCACGCGGTCAAATTCCAGGGTCATGAGAATATCGGATGCCACGACGTACCTTCAGTCAGTCAGGAAGACAGCGGCATCGAACCTTGATCAGGCGGTCGGAGGCGTGCGCAGAATCTCCGGGAGTCCACTCGGGAACCACGGTTCCAGTGCGGACGTTATCGTAGGCTGCATCTTCAGGAACATTGGCACCAGTGCCGATTCACGGATCTGGCGTCTTACTGCTCCAAGATTCTCTGACGCACCGAGCGCGGTCGTTTGGTTCAGCACCCCCAGCAGGATAACAGTTACGGACAGCGTCAACGCGATCGTCAACATCCCGACGACAATCGCAAGCGCCGCTCCACCCATATTATCCAGAATCGGGAACTTCGACCGCTGACCCTCCATCGACCGAAACGTCTGCCAGATAACCCAGTAGAAGCCTGCCGTCATTACGACGAACAGCAACAGGAAGGCGAA
>Ga0136611_10000573_pt1 | contig 24528 bp, 21 predicted proteins | sample AntDrymUQ2232306_2_FD_106645 | JGI IMG/M metagenome (GOLD analysis project Ga0136611, IMG submission 106645) | Polar desert sand microbial communities from Dry Valleys, Antarctica - metaG UQ223 (23.06) | ecosystem: Environmental > Terrestrial > Soil > Desert | place: Antarctica: Dry Valley...
AATATAGAGCTCGCTAAAATCGCTACTAAACATTAACTGTTGCAGTTGGTTCTTGAATCCGCCCAGCATATACACGACCTGCAGCTTGAGGATAAAGTGTCAATAATTTCAACGAGTGCGGTTACAACAAACAAACCCAATGTTTTTAGAATTTCCATCATTTAATTTTGAAACGACATTGAAAATAACACCATAAAAAAATTATTTTTACAGTCAATAAAACTCAGTTTAAATAACTGCCGCCTTGCTATCTTGTTTCTGGTATCGTATATATTATGCTTACTTTATGCCACTGAAAGGAATCAATCACTATGACTCAAAATACAATCTCGTGTGAACTTCATGATTTTGTTGAAGTTGCCTGTATGTATGGTTATCAACTCAAACTCATCTTAAAAAATCACCAAGTCATAGAAGGCAAAGCTATTGATATTGTCAGTTCTCCCGAGAAGCGCGAGTGCTTAGTTATTGATGGTGATTCAAGACAGCAAATTGAATTGACCCAGCTTGCCAAAATGCAGGTACTGACACCCAATGCCAAATTTAGTGAGGTTGTGTTTTCCAGTAAAATTTTGTAAAAATCTCACAACATTGCATTCTGATTGACATAACAGACTCATTTGATTAAGTCGCTGGCCTCATAATAAATAGCAACTACCATCGCTTAACTCTCCGAAAACGGCCTACTACCTGTACAAAGATGTCATCTATCGCAACCCAGCTCATTCATTGGCATAAGCAACACGGTCGCCATCACCTTCCTTGGCAAGGAAACCGGGATCCTTATGCGATCTGGCTATCTGAAATCATGTTACAACAGACGCAAGTAAATACAGTCATTCCTTATTATGTGCGATTCATGCGAGAGCTCCCGACAATCAATAACCTGGCGCAGGCTCCACTCGATACTGTACTGGCACTCTGGAGTGGTCTTGGTTATTATTCACGCGCCCGCAACTTACACCAAGCAGCATGCATCCTCATGCAAGACTATCAGGGGCAATTTCCAGACACTCAGGCATTGATTCAACAACTACCGGGAATCGGGCGTTCAACAGCCGCTGCCATAGCGGTTTTTGCTTTTGGCAAACGTGCAGCTATTCTGGATGGTAACGTTAAACGAATTTTCACACGTTATTTTGGCATTACAGGTTACCCTGGAGAAAGTAAGATACAAAACCTGTTATGGGAAAAAACTGAGGAATTGTTACCCGTTAATTATCGTGATGGTCAGATCGAAACTTACACACAAGCATTGATGGATCTGGGTGCTACTGTTTGTACGCGTCACACCCCTCTTTGTCAGGTTTGCCCACTACAACAGCACTGTGTTGCATGCAAAGAAGATCGTATGGATCAATTACCCACCGCAAAACTACGTAAACCCTTACCCAAAAAAGAAACTGTCTTTTTAATACTCATGCACCAACAAAAATTACTTTTGGAAAAAAGACCCGCTTCAGGTATTTGGGGAGAATTATGGTGTTTGCCAGAAATTGAAACCAGAATAGATGCTGCTCTTTATTGTCAACACCATTGGGGCGTAAAGGTCCAGTCACCCATTGAATTACCAACATTAGATCATCAATTCACACACTTCAAGTTACGCATTTATCCACAGCTGCTGCAAGTTATTTCAAACACTTTCGAACAACAAAATAAATTTATTTGGATTAAACCATCTGACGCACTTGAGCAAGCTATTCCAGCCCCTGTCAGGAAACTGTTAAAACAAAATTTTTTATCTGATGTACCCTTAATACCTGAGTTCAAATAAAAACAATGGATAATTTACTGGAATGGAGGAAACATCAACGTAAGCAGTTGATCGCAGCTCGCGAGGCCATATCTAACGAAGTTCATCAGCAATGGAGCCAAGCAATTTCTGATTTTCTCAAACAAGGTTTTCCCCAACTTCAGAAAATGACGATTGGAATTTATTGGCCATTTCGCGGTGAATACGATCCACGGTCAATTGCTCCGTACTTTAGACAACAAGGAGCAACACTCGCATTACCGGAAATAATTGTTAAAAATGAACCACTTTGTTTCTGTGAATGGTTGCCTGATACACCGATGAGAAATGGCGCTTATGATATCCCCATTCCTTTAGAGGCGAAAACTGTTAAGGTTGATGCGATTATTATTCCAATGGTCGGGTTTGATCACCAGGGCTATCGTTTGGGCTATGGCAGTGGTTATTTTGATCGCACCCTGGCTACTTATCAACCAGAGCCATTAACCATTGGAATAGCTTTTGAGATACAGCGGTTAGAAAATATTTATCCTCAACCACATGATATTGCAATGCATTATGTTGTGACAGAAGCGGGTATTTTTCGACCGGGAAATGATGCACTCAACCTCGCCTCTGTATCTCAGAGCGCTGATGAGTAGGCGTTTAAGGTAGCGTTAGTGCTAGCTTTCCGCTCCCCAACGAGGAATCAGTGTATGTTTGATACCCAGATGATCCAGGATACGTGCCACAACAAAATCGACCATGTCCTGTATCGTCTGAGGGTGATGATAAAAACCTGGATTAGCCGGTAAAATAACTGCCCCGCTCCGCGCGAGCTTCAGCATATTTTCCAGATGAATCACAGAAAATGGCATTTCCCTCGGCACCAGAATCAATTGTCGATTTTCCTTTAACATGACATCCGCAGCGCGCTCTATCAGCTTCTGATTCAGACCGGCTGCAATGGCTGCCAGGGCTCCCATCGTACAAGGACAAATCACCATCGCATCAGCCGGGTTGGAACCAGAAGCTACGGGGGCGAACCATTCTTCGCGTCCAAATACGCGTAGCTGCCCCTCAGGCAAGTTATATAAGCGATTAAAAAATACTTCGGCTTCCTTGGCGCGAGAAGGTAAGGCTAAATTCATTTCCTGCTGTGCGACGATCTGCGCTACCTGCGAATAAAGCAGATAGACCTGCTTACCCTCAGCCAACAACATTTCCAGTAAACGAATACCATAAGGCATTCCAGATGCGCCGGTCAGTGCCAAAGTAATCGTTTGAGGATTTTTCATTTAATCAAGAGCTGATCTGAGAAAGATCTCTCCATGAGAATTGCATCAAGAAATTTGACCAATAACTCTGTGCCCTAATGCTCATTTTTATCTACGGATTCATTACCCATTGCTTGCTCATGCCGTTCAATAAAATCCTTGGTACTATCAATCCCGCGTAATTGCAAAACATAATTTCTTACCGCCGCTTCCACCAGAACTGCCAAATTCCGGCCAGCTGCTACAGGAATGGTAACTTTACGAATGTCAACATTCATAATATTTTCGTTAAGATTACTGAGAGGCAATCGTTCCAATAAACTGGTATCTGTCCCTCCACTGTTTTGCAAGTGAACAATCAACTTCATATTTTTATGACGCCGTACTGCTGTTTCGCCAAAAATTGTACGGATATTCAGCATACCCAATCCCCGTACTTCCAAATAATCCCTTAACATCGGCGGACAGCGACCTTCTAATGTCTCAGGTGCAATACGGCGTAATTCCACGACGTCATCGGCAACCAAACCATGACCTCGGCTGATTAATTCCAAGGCCAGCTCACTTTTACCCACGCCGCTTTCACCCGTTATCAGGACACCCATACCCAAAACATCCAGAAGCACGCCATGCAAACTACAGGAAGGTGCCAGAACCCTTCCCAGATAAGTGCGTATTAACCAGATAATTTCCAGGCTGGGATAGGGTGAGCGCAGCAAAGGGATATTGGATGTACTGGCCATGTTGTAGATGGGTTGAGGAACTTCCGCGCCATCCGCAACAATAATACAGGTCAGATTACTTTGCGTAAGCTGATGTAGCTTCTTCTCAAGTGAAGCGGCTTCCAGCTTGTTTAAATAATGAATCTCATCACTACTTAGCACCTGAATCCAGTCTGGGTGGATAAAATTCAAGTGACCAATCATACCCTGGTCAGATTGCGCAATAGCCTCATCACTCAGTTCGGCACCGCCACCACTCTGACCCGCTATCCAGGCCAGTTCAAGTTTTTCCTTCTTATCCTCAAATAATTGAGCAATACTAATTCGTGACATTGGGTGCCCAGTCAGCAATAAATTTATGAATCTCTGCTGCATCCTTACTGTACAGGATATTTTCACGAAACTGTCTATCACTAAACATTTGCGCCAGTTCACTTAAAATCTGCAGGTGCTTATCGGTAGCTTTTTCCGGCACTAATAAGATACAAGCAATATTGACTGGCTGACCATCAGGCGCATCAAATGGAATAGCTTCCTTCATGGTTACCAAAGCTGCAACCGCTTCGCGTAAACCTTTTATACGGCCATGCGGAATAGCAACACCTTGTCCCAAACCTGTTGAACCCAGTTTCTCGCGTGCAAACAAGCTATCAAAAACCTGACTGCGTGCGATCTGACTGGTATTTTCAAATAATAATCCGGCTTGCTCAAACACACGTTTTTTACTGGCAACATCTAAATCAACAATAACATTGGACAGCGGTAATAATTGTGAAATTAAATTCATGGAAAAAAGATTAGTTCAGTCAAATACTAACACGGAGTTCCAAGAAATATCATGAGTTCATCGCTTGGAAATAGAGGTATGCGTAATGATTCTTTATTGCTCAAAATCTTGGTCTTTCAATGCACCATGGTTGCGACGTTCAAGGTTCTTTTCTTTGTGCTTGAGTATTTGCCGGTCCAGTTTGTCGACAAGACTATCAATGGATGCATACATATCCTCACTGTCGGTCTCAACAAAAATGTCTTTACCACGCACATGGACATTCGCTTCCGCTTTTTGTTTAAGTTTTTCTACCGAGAGAATAACACTGACATCAATGACATGATCAAAATGACGTGTAATTTTACCGATCTTTGAAATAACATATTCACGCATGGCATCAGTAATTTCCACATGGTTACCGGTAAGTTTAAGGTTCATATCTTTCCTTTATTCTAATTAAAATGATTTGCGAAGATTTGCTGCAGGAATCTGTAACGATTCCCGGTATTTCGCAATGGTTCGACGAGCAACAACAATACCTTGCTGTTCAAAAATATTTGCAATCTTGTTATCACTGAGTGGTTTCTTTGCGTTTTCTTCTTGTACCAATTGTTTGATCAATGCACGGATCGCCGTGGCCGAACAAGCTCCTCCTGAATCTGTGGACACATGGCTGCCAAAAAAATACTTAAGTTCAAAAATCCCGCGAGGCGTATGCATAAATTTTTGTGTCGTTACACGTGATACTGTGGATTCATGTAAATTCAAAGTTTCTGCAATCTCCCGTAATACCAGCGGACGCATAGCAACTTCTCCATGTTCAAAAAATTGCTGCTGCCGCACAACGATGGCACTCGCTACGCTTAGAATAGTACTTGAGCGCTGCTGAATATTTTTAATCAACCACTTAGCTTCATTCAATTGGCTTGCTAACCCACCTGCAGAATTATGATGTGCTTGTTTCAATATGTTAGCATACAGATGATTAATACTGAGCTTCGGAAGTGCGTCCAGATTAAGATTTGCAACCCAGATCCCATTATTTCTTGTCACTGTGATATCAGACACAATGTAGCGGTCGCTTTGATAATTGAATTCAGCGCCGGGTTTAGGATTCAGATGGATAATCAATTTCTGGATAGCACGTAAGCTCTGATCATCACATGCCAATAATTTCTTGATTTGACCAAAATCATGCGATGCCAAAATTTTCAAATACTCTTGTACCACTCTCAATGCTTGATCGCGATGAGCAACATTATCCGGTAGCGCCTGCAGTTGCAGCACCAGGCATTCTTGCAGGCTACGTGCACCTACACCCGGTGGATCAAAGTGCTGCAAACATTCAAGTGCATTCTGCAGGTCATCCAGACCGACACCCAGCTCTGCAGGTAACATTTCCATTAACTCATTCAGCGGTTGGAGCAGATAACCATCATCATCCAAACTATCAACCAATAAACCGATAATCCTTCTCTCATACTCAGAAACCTGGTTCAAGCAAGAGGTCTGTAAATTAAGATATTCACGCAAGCTTAATGGCTTAGCAGGAATTTGCGAGGCCTCATAATCATCGTCCTCATAAGTACTATAAGAAAAAATATTTTCCTGAGACCATTCAGAATTATGTTGGTGATTTTCTTCTGATACTGTTCCAGCTTCAGATGCTGTCATTTCTAACGGCATACTCTCTAAATTTGCAACATCAGACTCTGCATTCACGAATGAATATTCCGCTACAGGTGTATTCCAATCCTCACGCAATTCCAGCAGTGGATTCTCCTGCACAATGCGCTCAATTTCTTGATTGAGTTCAAGCGTTGATAACTGCAGCAATCGAATAGATTGTTGCAGTTGAGGTGTAAGTTTAAGCTGCTGTGATAGCTTTAATTGAAGTGTTGGTTTCATGATTTTGTAAAGTAACCATTGCTAAATAACTCAATTCATTACGTCACAATCGGAAGTGTTCTCCCAAATAAACTTCCTTAACTTGTTCATTATGAATGATCTCCTCAGGTTTACCTTTAGCTAGCACATGACCTTCACTAATGATATAAGCGCGATCACAAATCCCTAATGTTTCCCGGACATTATGATCAGTAATCAGCACACCAATTTTTCGTTCTCTAAGAAAAGAGATAACTTTTTGTATATCCACAACAGCAATTGGATCAACGCCAGCAAAAGGTTCATCCAGCAGGATAAAGCGCGGCTGAGATGCTAATGCACGAGCTATCTCAACACGACGGCGTTCACCTCCCGACAAACTGATAGCAGAATTATTACGTAAATGACTGATATGCAAATCGTGTAATAAGCCATCTAAATACCGCTGTTTTGTATCCTCATCCAAATTTTGCAACTCTAATACGGCAAGAATATTTTCCTCGACAGTTAAACGCCGGAAAATCGATGCCTCTTGAGGCAAATAACTCAGTCCGAGCTCTGCTCTCTGATGGATTGGCAATCGGCTTAAATCGCGATCATCTAGATATATTCCCCCGCCATCCAGAGGCACCAAGCCAACAATCATATAGAAGCAAGTCGTTTTTCCGGCACCGTTAGGACCCAATAAACCGATTACTTCACCACTGCTTAGGGAGAAAGAAACATCCTGTACCACAGTGCGTGATTTATAGCGTTTTTTTAAATTATTAGCTTTTAATTCGCTCATTCGCTGAAATTACATTCGTCTCTAATCTAGTGTGCACCTGTAAAAATCCAAATTTCATGATAGCGCTTCGTTACTCGCGTCATTTAGGGCTTTGAATTTTCAGAGATACCCAGTGTTTTTATATTATTCAGATTTGTTCTTAGGTTGAATAGTTATCCGCACCCGCTTATCAGGACCCGCTTCAACACCACGCTCCTTACTACCAATCACTTTAAAGAACTCACTATTCATATCATAGGAAATATAATCGCCCTGCACTTCATCGGAGCCACGCTTTAATCGTGCTTGCCGAAATAGCTCAATTTTATCCGTTTTACTATCGTACTCGGCCCGTTCACTCCATCCTTCAACATATTCATCCAAACCATCACGTTTCTGACGAAAGCTAACAAGATCTCCAGTTGCTGTAGCATAACGGAATCCATTATGATCCTCTTTCATAATCACTTTATCAGCGCTAATCCGCATCGTTCCTTGGGTTAGCACTACATTCCCGGTAAATATACTGACCCGGCTAGCCTCCTTACGATTCACATCCTCAACGGTAGCGCGATCAGCTTCGAGATAAACAGGCTTATTCCGATCAGCCCGTTCAGCCAGCACGGACTGGGCAAGAAATAAGCCGGATAAACCTACAATAAGAATTAATTTCATTATTATTTCAATTATTTATTGTTAATTACTTTCACTCGTGTCAAGAGCTGCATCACTCCAGTATGATTATTTAATTCCATACCGATTGCATTGATCGTAGTATTCAATTTCGAAATAGTTACCGATTGATCTGTTTTTACTAAGTTCTCATCTGGAATAAGATGCAGAGAATTCGTCATCAAAGTGATCTTGCCTTTCTCATCCTCGGCACCTCTCAATACAGTTACATTTTCAGTCAGATAAATATTCTTGCCTTTACTTTTTATTTCTGCGCGATCTGCTTGCAAACGAATAAGAGGTTTCCCCGGCTCAGTGCTAATAAAACTGATTTGTTCCATCCGAGTAACATCTTCATTAATATAATGAAATAATTTTATGGCGGTAAATTTCCGCTGAATTGTCCGCTCATAATCCATTCGAATACCGGATAGGTTTTCAACAATATAATCCGGAGTGCGGTACAAATCATCATCTCTAGCCTGCTCAGGCGGGCGAGTTATTTGATCTAACCAAAACGTCAATAAAATCAGAAGAATGAAAAGAACTAAAGGAAAACTCATATGCAGACGACTGATCATTTAAAAATCTTGCCTTTTTTATTATTCCAGGATATTTAGTATCAATCTGATCTCATTGATTAAAATACTCACCTCTATGAATTATACCAGAACTCAAATCTCCATTTAATGAATAGATCCTGGTAGCATTTTTCTAAGCCAATAAAATTAGAACGCAAGCAACCGAGTTTTAGAACAGAGAAACTGCACAAATTTTCATTCCTTTTCATCCATCACTTTGAATTAATTTTATGCATATATGATCTGCAAGAATCTCTAACTCCACAGAATTTATAAAAATATGGAAACATAATAATGCGTCCAAATGTGCGGCACTCACATTTCTATTTTTTATCAACACACTGTAATATTCAGCAGATATTTGTTGAAAGCTTTCTATTTTGAATGAATTGGAAATAAAATCAGTAAGCAATAAGTAGTAACTGATTTTACTTAAAGTTTGATGTAATATCCAAAACAAAATAGCAGAACAAAGAAATTACTTACAATTAATGTAGGAAATAGTCTACATTGAATGCGATCTTGAAATAAGCAACTATACTAAACATTTTCGAATATAGGATGTTTATGCTTATACTGCAACCCCATAATTTTTATGACGCCATACAGAAACTTTACATATCAGTTAGTTATAGAAAGCAAATATACTCTTTCTTTTCAACCTTCAACCAAAAACCGAATTAACTCTATGAATTAGAAGAGATTATAAAAGTCCCCGAGCCTTATTCCAGACTGTCCAATAGTCACAATCAGCTCAATGACTTTTGGTAGATGTTGCTCATTTACGAACGAATCCTTATTTGTCACTCAAAGATGAAATATTCAAAATGGTTATTATCTGCCATAGTAGGCAGCACGCTTTTTCTTGTTGCCCATTCAGTTACTCTTCATGCTAGTACTCTAAAAAAATTTGTTAAAGATAACAGAATAGAATTCGGAGGCTGGGTTCATGCGGGTGCAACCTTTAACCCCAGCCAAGCTAACGGATTTAATGGTCCGGTTGCTTTTGCTGATCAAGCGAACCGTTTCCAGTTAAATCAATTTAATTTATTTTTGCAGCGCACAGTTGTATCTGAAACAAAAAAATGGGATTTTGGCGGGCGCTTCGATTTTTTGTTTGGAACAGATGCTATCTATGCTCAAGCATTTGGAGTCCCAACTTTTGATGTTAATTCTGGCGAACCACACAACAGGAATAACTGGGATCTCCATATATGCTGTTCTTCTACACGTACCTATGGGATAGCGCTTCCGCAGGCTTATCTGGAAGCGCATGTACCGATCGGTAAAAATGGTCTTAATCTCAAATTAGGGCATTTTTATTCTCCAACCGGTTTTGAAACAGTCCCGGCACCTGATAACTTTTTTTATACGCGCGCTTATTCTTTTAATGCCGGCGAACCCTTTACACATACTGGTTTGCAAGCAAACTACACAGTTAACAATAATTGGGCAGTTTCTGCCAGTGCTGTTACTGGTAGCGCTACTGGCGGCTGGGATGGCGGATGGAATAGACAACTCGGCAATTGGGGTAGTGTGAGTGGTATTACCTGGACCAGCGATGATCGTGCAACCTCACTCAATGTCACAGGTACTTACAGCGAGGCTTCGGCGCGAAGCAACGAAGCATGGGGAATGTATAACATTGTGTTGCAGCACAGAATCAATCCAAAAACCTTGTTAGTCTTCCACCATGTGCACGGTTTTGCTGATGGTGTTTTATTGAACAATCTGAAGTACACGAATGTAGTAAAAGATGCTACATGGACGGGTTTAGTGATGCATTTATACTATGACTTAACAGAGAATCTGTCAGTCGGAGCTCGAGGAGAGTGGTTTCGTGATAGAGATGGTTTTCGTAACCCGTCTCCTTTCCGGATTGCGGCGGCCACCAATCTTGTGAATGGTGTACCGGTCAGTTATGCGGGCAGTCTTAGCAGTGTAACCATTACACCAGCAGATTATTATTCAGCCACTATCGGCATGAACTGGAAAGCAGCCAAGACGTTGAAGCTTAAATGGGATGCAATTAAGAAACTCAGTATTCGTCCGAACATCCGTTACGACAGAGTTGATGCTTATCAGGCAGCTGCTTATAGACCGTTTGCCGGCAACAAAGACCAGATTCTATTTTCACTTGATTTCGTGTTGCCTTTTTGATAATTCTTTCTAAGAAACTACAACCACCCATTTCAGTCGGTGGTTATTCGGTTTTTTCTCAAAGCCCTTTGTTGCCAGAATACTCTGGGATTTCGGGTGCGAAATTGCCGTCTAGATTGGCTTCTGCTTTGTTTATTTGATTATTATGCTGTTCCATTGCCATCTTTCTATGAAGATTTGCATATCTCAGGCTTTCCCTCAAAGTTTTTTCGTAGGCGCGAATATTAGCCGAAGTGTGTGATGACAAATCCAGCCCTTGTCTACCCGAGTAGTAAGGACGTGCTTCGTATGCTTCCAGCACTTTTTTTTTCTCTTGTAATCTTATTTGCGCTTCCTTGGCCAAGTTCTCGTAATGCCTTGCCAGAGCCTCATGATCATCACTGGCAATCCCTGTCGGTGCGATCACAGATGACCCCATTTGTGCACAGGAGGCCAATATAGTAAGCGTAAGTAACAGTACTAAGCATTTTAGTGCTTTCATGATAAATATCCTCCAAACATAAAACGAATGGCATCATCTTAATTCGGTCAGCACGATGTGTATATTAGGAAAACCATTGTTTTTTATTAATGGAAACTATTAACCATTATGCATTCAATATTAAGCTAAAAGCTATTTCCCCTAGCGTTCAGCCGCTCGTAAAACGAAAAGAGAAGAAGTAAGAAACCGCTGATAATACAATAAATTGATTCTGATTAAGTCATCCAAGCAGCTGCCTCTACCTCAATGAACATGTTGCACAGTTAACAACTGCCAGAAGCTCTTACAACTGAGCTAGACTAAAGGATGTTGATGGGAATGTTTCGTTAAAGCGTCTATAATCACGCCCGCATATATTTCTTCTGTAGGATATTTTGATTGCAGTATAAAGTACCCAATAAACCCAATAAAGTACCCAATAAACCCAATGCTGACATAGCACTCGCTTTTCTTCTTGCGGAATAATCCCAAAATGCAATGTATCTTGAAACTCCCAAGCTGGTTGTTATTTGCCATAACAAGCAGTGTATTAATTTTTACAATACATTCAGATAACCTGTACGCTAATAATCTTAGAAAATTATTTAGCGACAGCAAATTAGAACTGGGTGGTTGGATTCATGGAGGAGCAACCCTTAATCCCAGCCAAAATAATGGGTTTAATGGCCCGGTTATCTTTGCTGATCAAGCTAACAGGTTTCAACTCAATCAATTTAATTTATATATGCGGCGCCCGGTTGTTTCAGAAGGTAGGGTATGGGATTTTGGTGGGCGCTTCGATTTTATGTTTGGAACAGACGCCATATTTACTCAAGCTTTTGGTGTTCCAACTTTTGATGTGAACTCAGGAGAGCCTCTGAAAAGAAGTAACTGGGATCTCAACTTATGCTGCGCTTCCACGCGAACCTACGGCATTGCTCTTCCACAAGCATACTTGGAAACCTATGTGCCCATTGGCAATGGACTCAACGTCAAATTGGGTCACTTCTACACCCCAACAGGTTTTGAAACTGTGCCAGCACCCGACAATTTTTTTTATACACGCGCATATACCTTGAATGTCGGCGAACCTTTTACGCATACAGGGATGCTGGCAAACTATACAGTCAACAAAAACTGGTTAATCTTGGGAGGACCGCTTACTGGCAGCGCTAATGGTGGCTGGGACGGGGGATTGGACAAACAACTAGGAAACTGGAGCGGGCTTGCCGGCTTTACTTGGACTAGCGATAATCGCGCCACTTCCTTTCATTTCTCCGGTACTTATGGCGAAACTTCCACACGAAGCAGCGAGCCATGGGGATTTTATAATGTTGTGCTGCAGCACAAGATCACCCCCAAAACTCTTTTAGTGCTGCATCATGTCTATGGTCATGCAGGTGGTGTTTTATTGAATAATCTGAAATACACTAATGTAACAAAAGATGCCGAATGGCTTAGTGCTATCGTACATCTATATTATGATTAAACAGATAATTTGTCTGTAGGTGCCCGGGGCGAGTGGTACCGCGATACAGATGGCTTTCGTAATCCATCTCCCTTCCGGATAGCTGCTGCTACCAATGTCGTTAATGGCTCAGCAGTTAGTTATGCCGGCAGTCTCAACAGTGTCACTATCACACCGGCAGATTATTATTCAGCCACTGTGGGGCTAAACTGGAAGGCAGCCAAGACGTTGAAACTTAAGTGGGATTTATTAAAGAAGTTGAACATTCGTCCAAACATTCGTTACGACAGAGTCGATGCCTATCGAGCAGCGGCTTATCGACAATTTGGCGGCAACAAGGATCAGATCTTGTTTTCACTTGATTTCTTACTACCCTTCTGATGATTCTATTTTAGAAAACTGAAGTGAATAGACTCACGAAGGAAATTAAAACAGCCATCGGTTTTGGTCGATGGCTGTTCGGTTTTTCTCAGAGTCCTATGCTGTCAGAATACTCCGGCTTTGCTGCCGTAAAATCACGATTTAGACCGGTCTCTGCTTTATTTATTTGATTATTTTGTTGCTCAGCTGCCATTTTTCTATGCACATCAACATTAGCCAGATTCTCTTTCAAAGTTTTTTCATATTCGCGAATATTGGCAGAAGCATGTGATCTGACATCTTGACCTTGTCTACCATAATAATAAGGATGATCTTCATATTCTTCGAGTACTTTTTTGTTCTCTTGCAGTCTTACTTTTGCTTCCTCAACCAAGCTCTCGTAATGCTTTGCCAGTGCCTCATGGTCATTATCAGCAACGACAGGTGAAGCTAATAAACTCAGTGCAAACAAAGGTATCAGTGCTGAGAATTTTATTGTTTTCATGATCAATCTCCATATATAAATAATATGGTGTCATCTTAATTCGATCAACACTGTGTGTATATTGGGGAAACCATGGTTTTTTACTAATGGAAACCATTAAGAGAGAATAATTTTTCAAGAGAATCGGAAATCACCTGTTCGGTTTAGAAAGAATTTCTTCATTCTTATTATCCAGCTTCCATCTAAATCAGCACATTGACTTGCCTTTATTTTTTGTAGCACTTCCCTTCAAAGGAAGTCATTCATTTATCTTCGATCAGCATGCAGAGAATAGTAAATTTCTTGATAAGCCGTTGCACTAGCTTGCCAGCTAAAGTCTTTTGCCATACCGTTTTTCTGTAAGCGCTGCCATGTTTTTTTATTGTGATAAGCAAGTGTTGCACGCTTTATCGTGCTTAGCAGGTTGTCGGCAGTCATTGGATAAAATAAAAAGCCGCTAGCGCTTCCATCCGCAAGTGTTGCGGGCGTGTAATCCACCACGGTGTCGAGCAAGCCGCCGGTGGCATGTACCACGGGTGGCGTACCATAGCGCTGACTATACATTTGATTCAAACCGCACGGTTCAAAACGTGATGGCATCAGGAAACAATCCGCGCCGGCTTCGATCAAATGAGACAAAGCCTCATTAAAACCGATACGGATAGCGATTGCGTTGGGGTAGGTTTGGGCCAGCGCCGAAAGCTGGTGTTCGAGTTCCGCATTGTCGCTACCAAGCACAACCAGTTGCGCGGGTATTTTTATCAGCTGAGGTATGATTTGTATCAACAAATCAATACCTTTCTGGTGACCCAGGCGACTGACCACACCGAATAGCGGAATACCGGCGTCAACCGATAATCCCATCTGCTGCTGTAAAGCGCTTTTATTAGCGGCTTTATCAGCTAACTTTTTACTGCTGTAGTTTTTTACCAGATGAGGATCGATGGCGGGATCCCATTCGCTGGTGGCTATGCCATTGATAATACCGGTGAGATGTTGGCGTCGTGTAGCCAGTAATCCTTGTAAACCAAAACCCAGCGGCTCTGTTTGAATTTCCTGTGCATAATTGGGACTGACCGTCGTGATATGGTCGGCGTAATAAAGCCCTCCTTTGAGAAAGGATAGATTGCTGTAATATTCCACACCATTCATATCAAAACTATCTACAGGCAACCCTAATTGCACCACGCTGCCGGGTGGGAAAATGCCTTGGAATGCGAGATTATGGATCGTCATTACAGTCGCTGCTTTTTTCCCCTCATAAAAATGCAGATAAGCAGGGGTGAGACCGCTTTGCCAGTCATTACAATGTGCGATGTGCGGACGCCAGGCAATCGGACTGGCATCACTGGCCAGAATGGCGCCAATTTTTGAGAGCAGACCAAAACGTAATGCATTATCCGGCCAGTCGCGCCCAAGCATGTCCCTATAAGGAGCGCCTTCGCGGCGAAATAATCCTGGGCAGTCAATCACAAAGACCGGAATATTTTCAGATTTGCTCAGCGATAATCGTGCTGAAAGCAAGGTGGTAGGCGGAAATTGTGGCAATACATTGAACTCGGCCACTTTGGATTTGTATTTAACACCTGCCAGAACCTGCGGATAACCGGGTAGCAGCAGTCGGACATCGGTCTGCAACGTACGCAGTGCAGCGGGCAGTGCAGCACTGACATCACCCAGACCGCCGGTTTTACACAGCGGATAAACTTCAGAGGTAATAAACAGAACACGGAGTTGCTGGGATGATGGCATGAGTAGTGTTGTTACTGATTCGCTTTGAAATAAGCGATCAACCCATTCGTGGAGGCATCATGGGAAGTCACTGTAGTATCCTTTTCCAATTCAGTCAGGATTTTTCCGGCAAGTTGCTTACCCAGTTCCACACCCCACTGATCAAAAGGATTAATATTCCAGATAACGCTTTGCACAAAAACTTTATGCTCGTACAGTGCAATGAGTGAACCCAGTGTCTTTGGATCGAGTTTTTTAAACAAAATGGACGTCGTCGGGCGATTCCCAGGAAAAATTTTATGCAGCAGCAGTTGTTTCACTGACTCATCCCTCATGCCTTGCGCTTTAAGTTCAGCGCGTACTTCTTGTTCGTTCTTGCCGGCCATTAATGCCTCAGTCTGGGCAAAGAAATTGGCCAGTAGCATACGATGATGATGGCCAACCGGATGATGGCTTTGACAAGGCGCCAGAAAATCGGCTGAAATGGTTTGTGTTCCTTGATGCAATAACTGGTAAAAAGCATGCTGGCCATTGGTTCCTGGTTCGCCCCAAACGACTGTTCCGGTCGCATAGTCGACCACTTCACCGTCACGGGTGACCCGTTTGCCGTTACTCTCCATTTCCAATTGCTGTAAATAAGCGGGGAAATATTGCATGGATTGATCATAAGGCAGAACCGTATGTGATGACGTGCCAAAAAAATTGATTTGCCAGATACCGATCAAACCCAGCATAACTGGCAGGTTCTTTTCCAATGGTGCTGTGGCAAAATGCTGATCCATTTCCCGTGCGCCTGCGAGCAATGAATAAAAGTTATCCATGCCGATGGTCAGTGCAATCGGAAGACCAATCGCCGACCATAACGAATAGCGTCCGCCCACCCAATCCCAGAACTCAAACATGTTGCCGGGATCGATACCAAATTTTTCCACCGCAGCACGATTGGTGGATACAGCGACAAAATGCTGCGCGATATATTCTTCACTGCCGCTGTGAGTCAGAAACCATTTCCGCGCAGAATGCGCATTGGTAAGCGTTTCCTGGGTAGTAAAGGTTTTTGAGGCTATTACAAAAAATGTCGTGGCTGGATCGAGATGCCGCAATGTTTCAGCCAGCTGTGCGCCATCAATATTTGAAATAAAGTGCGGTGTAATGCCATTTAACCAGTAAGGCTTAAGCGCTTCAGTCACCATCACCGGCCCCAGATCAGAACCGCCGATACCGATATTGACGATATCGGTAAAGATTTTTCCCGTATACCCTCTGCGCGCACCGTTCTGAATACCCATCGAGAAGCGTTCCATTTGGTTCAACACGCGTTTAACTTCCGGCATCACATCCACGCCATCCATCGGAATAGCATGTTCACCGCGTAACGCAATATGCAATGCCGCTCGGTGCTCGGTCGAATTGATTTTCTCTCCCGAGAACATGCGAGCAATCCAACTTTCCAATTGTTGTTGATGCGCCAGTGCCAGCAGCCGATCAATCGTTTCACGATTGATCGGCTGCTTGGCGTAATCTATCAGAATATCGTTAAAAAGTAGCGAGAATTCTTCAAAGCGCTGTGGATCTTTTTGAAATAATTCACGCAGATGTTGCTGCGCCATAACGGGTTGATGTGCCTGCAAAGCAAGCCAAGCGGGGGATTGAATAAGAGAGGACATATTATTTGTTTTAATCACTGAATGTTATGAATTGTGCGGATTGCTTAGACCACGTACTGGTTTCTAAATCGAACACTCACACTGGATTAATTTTTCATGGCTTGAGGCTGTTTCCGTGAATTGATCTCCAGCGTGATAACTAATTCCTGCATTGTTATCGGCCATTCCAATAGCAATGTCACTGCCTGCATAATTTTCTCAAACCCGCTTTCAGATTGTGATACCGAAAAATGCGGATGTGCGCGTAACGTCACCGGGGAGGATGTCTTTAATACAACACTGCCGCCTAACGTATCATCATCCAATGTTATTTCAGTCAAATTCGTCAGCTCAAGTAATTGACCGAAGCCACCGGGAATTTTTCCTTGGTAAATATAGCGCCCGCCCATTCCATCACAGCTCGGCATCGCAAGGTTGATTTCGGTACTGAACACCCGTTTCATCTTAGCGGTAAAACGATAGGCCACTTGCAAAATATTATTGTGTAGCACGATGTGCTTATGAATGGGATACGGGGTATTTTCAGATTGAAAGTGGTTACTCTCAAGCGCTGAAGCCAAAGACCGATAGGCAATAAATACCTCATCCAAACGATCCACAAAAAGACTCCGGGGATGGTCGTCAGCTAGGATATCTTCGGCGTTTATTTCATGTTTATAACTGATTCTGTCATGCACCGAAGCGATACCACTCCCTGCATGATCCGATGCATGATGTTCACCCGGTTGAATTTTCTGATAATAGTGCTCAACCTGGCAACGCAAGGTATCACCGAAGTTATGTTTCAGCCGATAAGCATCCAGTTCACAAATACCGGCAAAGCTGTCCAGTTTCACGATTGCCTGGAGAACACCATTCTGCAGATAAGCTTCCGCCACGCCATCCAGATCGGTATCTTCGGTGAAATAGGGTGGACGATGAGTGCACGCATCCAGCAAGGCTTCCAATTCAACCAGACCGTTGTAGACGGCACGCCGCAAATGGGGAAGATACAGGCCGCCGAACAGACCATGCCAATAGGCATCATTGGCTTGAGACTCATAGAGTTTTTGCTGCATTGTGTCTGTACGCTGTTTCTCCGGCAATGCAGCCAATCGTGCGGAAAGTCCTAACATGCGTTTATGCATCCAGTTGGATTCAGGGTAGCGGGAAAAGAAATTTTTCCAGATACCACCGCGTAAAAATGCTTTCTTATGTTCATACCAACCACTGTTTTTCGCCTGTTGCACCAAGTCTGCATAGGTGTTGGCGGATTGGACCGGCAGTGTCCACTCATTCATTTCAATGTAGGATACTGTGGGTAGATAGACAATGCCTCGCGTTTTTTCACCGGCGTGATATTCGCTGTAGTGCTGGGTGCAAATTTTTGTTGAGGCGAGGATGCCTTGAATGAATTGCTCAAGCCAACCTTTTTCATACACCCACTGGTAAGTTTCCGGCCAAATACCAAATTTCTCAATATCATCAAAATAAATCGCTGCAATTTTGGTAGTTGATGAATGATCATCTGCTAATGATTCGAGATAAGCGATTGTTTCCTCAACAGGAGAGAATGGGATTTTATAGCGTAGAGATTCCGAAATCGGAAACAAGTCAAGTTTATGCGAATCTTCTTCAGTGGTGAAATAACCATTTAATTCCGCCAGTGTTTTGCCAGCACAGAGAAAATGGTAATCATCCACAATCACATAACGGATGCCACAATCTGCAAGCGCCGGAACCACTGTGGATTCCCACACACGTTCGGTTAACCACGCACCTTGCGGACGTTGTCCCAGCTTTGTCGCCAATTTGCTGGAGAAAGCTTCAATCTGTCCGATGCGGTCACGGTTTGGGATAACCGCCAGAACCGGCTCGGTATCGCCCGCACCAAATAGCTCTACTTGTTTTCGCAACACCATTTCGTGAAGTAATGCCATATCTTCAGGAAAATGCTGCATCAGGTAATCAAGCAACCAACCGGAGAAATGGACAGCAAAACGAAAATCCGGATAGCGATAAAGTACTTGCAAAAACGGTTTGTAACATCGCAGATGTGCATCCATCAGCACACTGGGGAAATTACCGACGGGTTGATGCGCATGGACACCAAAAAGTAGCGATACAGGTTGTGACATTCAATTATTCCGGTAATTGTTTTAAAAACCTGGACAACCGAAAACCCAATTTCAAACACCGTTTAGTATAGCTTGAAATCAATCAGGTATTCATGAAGATCGCCGCATGGTACTGTTTGCTTCAATTTCTTTACTGCCCTTACTAATAGATTCAAGTATTGCCGAGGGTATCGGCAGTTTAAGTAACCGATACAGATTCATCAGGTTTTGCCTGAACAGTTGATCAAAACTGGCCACCGAATGCGCTGGATTATAATCACCAAACCACCAGAACCAGTCGGAACTTTCACAAGATGCCAATTGCCGACTAGCTTCGGTTTTTTCTTCATCGGTCAATCGGTCGCTTTGCATCACCAGATCAAAACTATACTTGGCGGCACAGAGCATATCCCAGGCACAATTTTTTTCCCTGTCACCAATCCAAGTGGAAAATGTTCCATATACCCAGCTACCGGCGGCTAATGTAGGCAATGTCGTAATATTATCCATATTTTCAGCATCGGCGATATAGTCACGATAAGTTGTAGTGCGAATAAATGGATGATTGTCGAGCAAATTGTAAAGATCTTCAAGAAAATAATAGCCATTGTAGGGATAGGATTCCCAAGCATTTTCTCCATCCAGAATAACACTGACAACCGGATTCTCCTCGGCAGGTGTGCTATGGTAGATGTGCTCCAGAGACTGTATGAAATTTTCTGCCGCATCACGCCCAAACCATTTGGCATATTCAAAACCGATCAAATCGGATAACTGATCATCACGAAAAAAGCACGTGACTTGCTCCGCCTCTCCAGCCACCCGGTAGGGACGATATAAATAGTGGTTACGATCCGGTAATGGCACATCAGGATAAGAGGCATGCAAGCTATTCACCAGAACGCCTTCGCCACTGGCACTCCATTGACAATTTTGCTCAGCCAGGATTTTTAATAACGCTGTCGACACAGCACCTTCAGCAGGCCAGATGCCGGAAGGTTTTTCATTGAAACGCTGCGTATGGCTGGTAGTTGCCGAGGACAAGTGAAATGCGACACGGCTGCGCCCGCCGGGATAAAGAGGATGCTCCGGCAAAGTGATATCGGGTTGGCTATCTCTGGCGGAAGGAAAATCAATCAACAGCGGTGCAAGCGGATGATAGTGCGGTGTCGTGGATAACTCAATTTGACCTGACTCAGCAAGCTTGCGGTAGCGTGGAATCAGTTTCTGGATCAATTCTCCAATTAAATTAAATAATTGTAAGCGATCGGCACAGGTAAATCCTTTACTTTGCGCCATCAACTTCATTACGAATTCGTTGTTGCGGCGTACACTCTCGCCCATCCAAGCCAAGTGATACCATACCAGCAAATCTGCCATGTATTGACTGGAAAGGTAAGTTAATTCATTCTCACTACGTTTGTTAAAGATTTGATAGAGTTCGTGCAGGCGTTTATAGGTTGGATAGGGCTTCAACATTGTTTCATGATTACTGAGGAAGCAGCTGTCAAATACGTACAAGCGATCCTGTAGGGTAATGTGCTCGAGCTCAGGTGTGGCTAACAAGCGCAGCAAAGGGTTACGTATCTGTCCTGTAGAGAATTGCTCGGTAAAATCTTCCAACTGATCCAGAAGTACCGGTACAAAATTGATAACCGCTTTGGTCTGTGGATGCATCTCCAGGTGATAAGCCATATCGGTATAGTCCTTGATGGCATGTAAATATACCCACGGCAATACGAATTCTTTGGTGACATAGTCGCGGTAATCCGGCTGATGCATGTGCCACAATAAAACAAGATTTAACTGCTTCATTTAAAAATGATGATACTCATGAAAATTTTCAATAGTTAACGCACATGATGAACGTTTTGCCCCAACATTTCCGGTGTAATCAATGTGATCCCTTTTTCGGTCACATAGAATCTCTTGCGATCTGCCTCTGAATCATATCCTACTTCCAGTCCTTCAGGGATGACGCATTGTTTTTCCACCACGACACGCTGCAAACGCGCATGCCTGCCAATCACAACATTAGGTAATATGACCGAATCTTTCACACTGCTATAGCTGTTGACTTTCACATTGGAAAACAGCAGGGAACCGCGCACCGTCGCACCACTGATAATACAACCTCCTGATACGGATGAATCCAACGCTTGGCCACGGCGATCTTCGTCATCAAAAACGAATTTTGCCGGAGGTAATTGCTCCTGATGCGTCCAAATCGGCCAATCTTCATCGTAGAGATTGAGCTGAGGCGTTACGGTAATGAGATCTAAATTGGCTTCCCAATAAGCATCCACTGTTCCTACATCGCGCCAATAAGGTATTCCCGATGCCATATTCACGCAGCTATTTAGAAACCGATGCGCAAATACGCGATAGCGGGACACCAGATAAGGAATCAGGTCTTTACCAAAATCATGAGACGAATCATCTGCATTATGGTCACGAATGAGTTGCTCGTAAAGAAATGCTGCATTAAAAACATAAATTCCCATACTCACCAATGCTGTTTCTGGTTGACCGGGGATAGGTACTGGATCCTCCGGTTTTTCAGCAAAACTGGTCACTTGCCATTCATCATTCACACCCATTACGCCAAAGGCACTGGCTTCCTGCAGTGGAATTTCGAGACAGGCCACCGTCATATCGGCCCCTTTTTCTATATGTTCAGCCAATAACTTGCTGTAATCCATTTTGTAAATATGATCTCCTCCCAGGATTAATACATATTTTGCATCATGGCGTCGCAAGATATCAAGATTCTGGAATACGGCGTCAGCTGTACCTTGGTACCATGTTTCTTCGACTGTTCGCTGCTGCGCAGGAAGCAGTTCGACAAATTCTTTGAAGCGTCCATCGAGGAAGCTCCAGCCATGCTGAATATGACGGATCAGGCTCTGTGCCTTGTATTGCGTAACAACGCCAATGCGCCGGACTCCTGAATTAACGCAGTTGGAAAGCGGAAAATCAATGATACGAAACTTACCCCCAAAGGGGACTGCTGGTTTGGCGCGCCAGTCGGTCAGTTGATGTAACCGGCTGCCACGCCCACCCGCCAGTATGAGGGCGATTGTATTGAGCGTGATGTTGCTGTGGAAACGTGTACTGGTTTGGTACTCTGCCTGGGATTCACTGGTGCGCAACCGTTCTATATTGTCCATAGCTATTAAGCCTCCCCTCTTCATATGAATATGTTATCGCATTATGGCACTTTCTCTCACACGCTTTTATTTTAATTGTCAATGATCAAGGATAGACAAGCTATAATTCACGCTATACTAGCTAACTCGTCTATAGATAAATGTGATTACCACCCATAAAACTAATCTGCTGCAGAATGCACTGCTGAATGCTCAGCTACATGATCCATTTTCGTATCTGGGGTTACATAGGGAACAGAGGCGGACATTGGTGCGCATATTTCGCCCTTATGACGTGAATGTGTGGATCAGAACAACAATCGGTTTTGAACCGATGACACGTATCCATCCAGATGGAATTTTCGAGTGGCGCGGAGAATCTCCACCCGATATGCCGTATCGATTACGGATTGAAGAGAAAGGCGCACCACATACTGTCTATGAAACGTATGATCCTTATGCTTTTCCGCTACAAATTTCAGATCATGACGTGTACCTGTTCAACGAAGGCAAACTGCGACAAGCCTATCGCATGCTGGGAGCTCAGCATGTTAGGAATGCCGGTGTGGATGGCATGCGGTTTTCGGTATGGGCACCCAACGCCGGACGGGTCAGCGTCGTGGGTGATTTCAATCGCTGGGATGGGCGCATCCATCCCATGGCGGTACACCACGCCAGTGGTGTCTGGGAGCTATTCATTCCAGAATTGCCGCCCAATTCGCTTTACAAATTTGAAATTCGTAATTGTAATAGTGGTGAGATTGTTCTCAAAACAGATCCTTATGCCAGTCGCTATGAATTCCGGCCCAACACTGCGGCACTGACACCGGCCAATGATACCTATGACTGGCACGATACACAGTGGATGACAAGTCGCGCTAACTGGGACTGGTTACACGCGCCACTGAATATTTTTGAAATTCATGCAGGATCATGGAAGCGGTATCCGGATGGGCGTTTTTACACTTACCGGGAACTCGCTGATCATCTGCTGCCTTATGTTCTGGAAATGGGCTATACGCATATCGAATTAATGCCTATCTCAGAACATCCGCTGGACGAATCCTGGGGTTATCAGACAACCGGCTATTTTGCGGTCACCAGCCGCTATGGCTCACCCGATGATTTCCGGTTCTTTGTAGATGCCTGCCACCAGGCTGGAATTGGCGTGATCCTCGACTGGGTGCCCGCACATTTTCCTCAGGATACCTTTGCCTTGGCACGCTTTGATGGCACGGCCTTATATGAACATGAAGACCCGCGCCTTGGATTTCACCAGGATTGGGGCACTTATATCTTCAACTACGGCCGCAACGAAGTGAAATCATTTTTATTGTCCAGCGCCCATTACTGGTTATCCGAATTTCACCTGGATGGATTGCGCGTCGATGCGGTGGCTTCCATGCTGTATCTGGATTACTCGCGTAAGGAAGGCGAGTGGCTGCCGAATAAATACGGTGGCAGGGAAAATCTGGAGGCGATTGATTTTCTGCGCGATCTGAATGTTATGGTGCACGGGGAGTTTCCCGGCGCACTGACTCTGGCCGAAGAATCCACCGCATGGCCGGGCGTATCGCGCCCGATTTATGTTGGCGGCCTGGGATTTTCGATGAAATGGAATATGGGCTGGATGCACGACACGCTTACTTATATGCGGCAAGTCCCCATCCACCGGCGTTATCATCAGGACCAGCTCACGTTCAGCCAGCTCTATGCGTATAGCGAAAACTTTGTCTTACCGTTTTCACACGACGAAGTGGTACATGGCAAAGGTTCTCTTTGGAACAAAATGCCCGGCGATGTCTGGCAGAAATTTGCTAATGTACGCTTATTGCTGGTGTATCAAATGACGTGGCCGGGCAAAAAGCTCAATTTCATGGGTAATGAATTTGCCCAGCAACAGGAATGGCGCGTAAACCATGAGCTGGATTGGCATTTACTTGGACAAAAGCAGCATTCCGGTATACAGGCTGCACACCGCGATTTAAATCATTATTACAAACATATTCCCGCCTTACATCAACTCGACTTTTCTGCCGAAGGATTTCACTGGATCGATTGCCAGGATGCCGACCAATCCGTAATCTGCTACATGCGGCGCGCAAGAGAGGGTATGTTTGTATTAGTGGCTCTTAACTTCACCCCAATTCCGCGTACCGGTTATCGTATCGGTGTTCCGGCTACAGGGATTTATCGGGAAATATTTAACACTGATTCAGCATACTATGGCGGAAGTAATATAGGCAATGCAGGAAGCATTTTCAGCATGCATGAACCTTGGATGGGCTTTCCTGATTCCATTTCGATTACCCTGCCGCCGCTGGCAGGAATTATTTTTTCTTTGCAAGATTCATACGAAAGCAACGCAGAAAAAGAATAGCTCTATCCGCTTATCAATAATGCAACAGGGAAATTATTTAGCAAATCCTCCTCTGGGTGAGCGCCTATAATTTCGCTTGTCTTTGTCCGCATTCTTTGTGGTGCCCTATTTTACTGGTTTTTCTGCTGATAAAAAAACCGGTACACCGGCTGTCTTACGACAGT